>JACCDT010817096.1_pt1 | contig 13780 bp, 1 predicted proteins | sample 7446291 | NCBI WGS metagenome assembly JACCDT01 (sample SAMN15323446, study PRJNA562643) | freshwater metagenome | isolation source: river surface water | place: USA:Blue River Watershed | collected 2017-08-17
CGAGATCGTCAGCTGGACCAACCGCCCGTTCTACCCGCCGTGGCGCGAGCCCGTCGGCTCCTTCAAACTCCCCGACCACAGCAAGGGCGCGCCGCCTGTGCCCGGCACGCTCAACTGGGACGCCTGGCTCGGCGTCGCAGCCGAGCGCGCCTACGATCCTGCCTACATGCCCTGGAAGTGGCGCGGATGGTGGGATTTCGGCACCGGTGCCTTCGGCGACGTCGCCTGCCATATCATGGACGGCGCCTATTGGGCCCTCAACCTCGGCGCTCCGACCGCCGTGGAGGCCATGTCCACGCAGGCGACCGACGTCGCCTCGCCCCTCGCCGCGCTCGTGACGAATCACTTCCCCGCCCGCGGCAAGATGCCCGCCGTGAAATACACCTGGGCCGACGGCGGCCTCATGCCCCCGCTTCCGCCGGAACTCGAGATCGGCCGCAATCTCCCGAGCGAAGCCGGCACGCTCCTCTTCGGCAGCAAGTGCACCGTCCTCTGCAGCTTCTACTACGAGACGGTCCGCATCATCCCCGAGGTGAAGATGCAGGAGATGGCGCCGTCGCTCCCGGCCAAAACCATCCCGCGCGTGAAGGACGGTCCGTTCGCCGAATGGCTGCTCGGCATCAAGGGCGGCCCGAAGCCCGGCTCCAACTTCGACTACTCCGGGCCCTTCACCGAAGCCGTGCTCCTCGCCAACGTCGCGATCCGCTCTCGCCGTCGCATCGAGTGGGACTCCGCCAAGATGCAGGTCACCAATCTGCCCGACGCGAACCAGTTCATCACGAAACAATATCGCCCCGGCTGGTTCTGAGCCTGCCCCCAAGCGAAAACACTCGCGGCGACGCCCCCGGCCGGCGTCGCCGTTTTTAGGTCCACCGGTCGCGCTCGAGCGTCGTCAGACTCCCTTGCGCAAACGTGAAGGCGTCCACGGCTTGGCAAGCACCTCGGCCCGACGGAGCAGGCAACGGCAGCGCCCGAAACCCTGGACCCGGTCTGGTGCCACCTCCGCAAACCCTACCGCGGCGTGCGTGGCAGCGATTCTCCCAAAGCCCCGCAGGCCCAAAAAGGAGAAGCCCAAGAACCGGTAAGTCCTTGGGCTTCATGGCTGCCCGGGCTGGGATCGAACCAGCGACCAAGTGATTAACAGTCACCTGCTCTGCCACTGAGCTACCGGGCATCATTTCCCGCCGGCCTGCGCCGACAGAAGAGGTGTCGAAAACACCGGGCGGCCCGACGTTGTCAATGCCGGTTTTCAGCATTCTCCGATTCGCAAATCGCCTCCCGCCTGCCCCTCCTGACCAGACCAGAAAATACGTCCGTGCATTCCGGGTTCATCTGCAAGTTTCCGCTCCACCTAATCCCGGCATTCCCCTCCCGTCCCGGCAACTTCGACCAACGTTGGCCCTTTTGGACACCACGTGAAATCGAGGGACGGACCGTGGAAAAGAATGTCGTCCGGCAGCAGCAGTGACCGGGCTCACGGCAACTCGTAGATCTCCACCAGCGCGGTGCCACTTGTCGCGGCCACGCCGGAAACCTGCGCGGTGTAGGCGCCGGGCAGCAGCGTTAGCACGAGGGCCGCATCCCGGCTGCCCGCCGCGAGCGCGAATGCCCCCGCTGCGCGACCCGCCGCCGCAACGTCCGCCGCGGCGTCGCCCAAATTCCAGTCGTCGTTCTCCGCCAGCATCCGCGCCTCCGCGAACACCGCGAGTCGCGGATTCGCGAGGACCCCGCCCACGCCGAACGCCGCGAGCCCGGGCCCAACGGCGCGCACCAGCACGCGCTTCGGGGCGTTGCCGCTGACGACGAAACCACCCACCAGGGGGCTTCCCGCGCTCACGCCGCCGCGCGTCGCGATATTCACGAGCCGGGCGGCGCCGTCCACGGGGCCGGCACGGTAAATCTCCGCGAGCGCATCGCCCTCGCCGGCGGCGCTGCTCACCTGGAGCGTATAGGCGCCGGGAGGCAGCGTGACGAGCAACGCCGCATCCGCCGAGCCGGTGGGCAAAGCAAACGCCCCGACGTGGGCAAACCCGGCCGCCAGCGCCGCGGCGTCCGGCCCACTGCTCCAATCGTCGTTCTCCGCCACGATCGCGGCGTCGCGATACAAGCGCAGGCGCGGATTCGCGACCGCATCGCCGACGCCGAATGCCCGCAAAGCCGGCCCGATGGCGCGCACAATCACGGTCTGCGGTTCCAGGCCTCCAATCACAAACCCGGCAATCAACGTGCCGTCACCCGCACCCGCGCGCGCGCGCGACGACAGATTCACGAGGCGATCCGTGCGCATCATCGCCGCAGACAAACCAGCGAAGCTGACGTCGGGCTGCCCGGGTCGCGCGACAACCGCAGTGACCGCGCCGCCCGAGGCTGCAATCGAGCCACGCAGGGTGACCGCACCGGTGGGCAAGGTGAGGCCCAGTGCGTAGGTGCCATCGCCGCTGAGCGTGGTCAGTCCGCCCACCGTCGACGTCGCCGTCTCGGCCAGGATCAGAACCTGATTCTGCGCGCTCACGACGACATGGAGTGTTCCCGGCGCCGTGCCCAGCGCACCGCCGCGATAGAATCCCGCCAACGCGGCACCGGGCCCATTCACCGGCGCGACCGGAACCGAGAACCGCAAGCCCACGGGTTCGATCGATCCGGTGAGCACGCCGTGGCGCACGACGCCCTGCAGCGTGAGCGTCGTGGGCGCCGCCGCAATTGCGCGCCCGGCCGGGCTGGCCGGAAGCGGATCCGCCTGGAGCGTAACCGCAAACGTTCCGTCCGCCTGCGGCACCATCGCGAATGCTCCATGGATACCCGCGTCCGGCGCCACGAGGAGGAGATGCCCTTGTCCATCCGCCGGCAGGACCGCGGCAATGTCGCCGACGGGACGCCGGCCCTCGCCCGTCTGCAGCGTGCCCACATAGATCTGAGGGGCCGTCCCGGTAATCATGATACTGCGCGCTACGTCCGCCGCCGCATGGAACGACTCATTCCCCGGCTGGCTGGCCCGCACCTCGACCGCGCCCGGCGCAATAGCCGTCAGCGTGTTACCCGAGAGGGTGGCGGGCCCGCTCACCAGGGTCAGGGTCACCGCCAGGCCGCTCGTCGCGCTCGCCGGGAGGAAAACCGGCGTGCCGACGATTGCGGTTGCCGGCGCGGCGAACGCGATCGTCTGCGCCGCCTTGCCGATGGTCAACGTGCCGGTGGCAACGCCTTCGAAACCGGTGGACGTGACTCTCGCGACGACGGTGTAAGTGCCGACCGCGCTCGGAGCCGCCGCGTTGCCATTGTAGGTCAGCGTGACGGCGAGCCCGGCCGGAGTGGTGCTGACCGTCGCGGTTTTGGCCGTTCCGTCGAACGTCTGGTTGAGCTGGCTCAACGTGACCGTTGCTACAACGGGCGCCACCACTCCCGGCACGGTGGGATTGCCGCCACCCGGCCCCACGATCGGCGGGATAATCGGCTCCACCGTCACCACCGCCGCCGCGGACGAGGGACCGGTGTTGCCGGCCGGGTCCGTGGCGGTGGCGGTTACGTTGAACGTCCCCTTGGCGAACGTGGCGGTCAATTCCCACGCGCCGTTCGTGTCGGCGACGGCGATACCGAGCAATTGCGCCGCCGCAAAGCTCCTCACCGTGGCACCGGGTTCCGCCGTGCCCGTCAGCCGCACCGTCACACTCGTGCTGGTCACGGCATTCACGGTCGGCGCGCCGGGCGGCTGGGTGTCGATGACGAGCGCCAGCGATTTCGGCGCGCTCACCATCGCCGGCGGGGCAATTGCGGTGGCCTTCAGGTCATGAGCGCCGTCGCCCAGCGCCACGGGAACGGTAAACGTCCAGCCGCCCGCGGCGTCCGCGGTGGTCAGGCCGAGCAGCGTGTCTCCATCGTAGAGCTTGAGCGTCGCACCCGCCACACTCGTGCCCGTCAGCGTCGGCGCCGCCACGTTGGTGGGCGAAACCAGGGTCGCGATCGCGGGCGTTGTCGTCGTGGTCATGGGTCCCGCGAATACGATCGGGTCCACAATCACGCCGTTGAGCAGGCGGTCGTCGTCGCCGCGCTGGCCATCGCGATAAACAATGCGCGCGAGATCGGGCTTCCCGTCTCCGTTCGTGTCGATCAACGAGCCGCCCGTGTAGCCGTCGAAATCGAACAGGAAAAAGCTCTTCACCGTGTCACCCGCGTGCTCCAGGCCGTATTTGTAGATATGATTCGGCGGACTCACCCCGGCCGGCAGCGAAATCACCACCACGACGGACCCGTCCGGCTGCGGCACCGCGCCCTCGATGGCGAACCGGATCACCGGCGTCACCGGCGCCCAGGTCGTCGGCATCGATCCGAATTCGGAGAACGGATTGACGCTGACGTTCGTCACCTTCGCGGCGGTGTCGACAACCACGCCGCGGCCGTCCGCGCCCGGCGCCGACGGCGTCCGCTCCCCGATCACGATGCTCATGAAGTCCGACTTCGGCGCCTCCGCCCCGCGGCCGGATTGCTGCAGCGGGAAACTCGCGACCGCGTTCTGCGCCGAGTCGGGCTGACCGTCGCCATTGAGATCGCCGGCGATCTTCTCGACGCCATCGGCGATGTTGTCGCTGTCGCCGTCGAAAATGAGATTCACGGCGTAAGTGGGATTCTTCGCCGGGTTGGCCGGGTCGACGACGACTTGGAGTTTCACCACGGCCTGCGTCACAAAACCGGCCGGGAACACCAGCCGCAACTGGCTGCCGCTGACGGTCGCCGTGACCTGCTCCATGGAAATCACCACGAAGGTCATCGCGCGGCCGAGCGGATCGGTGAACATCTGCGTGAGGTCGAGCGACCGGGCGTTGGCGTTGGGCACGAGCACGCGCAACGCCGTCGCACTGGCGGGCTGCGGCGTCGGTTCGGAGACGGGTGCACTCACCGCCGTGCCAATCGAGAGTTCCGCGCTCGTCAGATCGGTGGCCGTATTGCCCGCGAGATCCACCGCCACGACGGTCACCGAATAGGTGCCCTCGCGCAGCGCATGCGCCAACGGCACCGCGACCTGCCAGAGACCCTGCGCGCGATCGAGCACCACAAGTCCACCTGTTCCGCTCGAGTAGGTGCGGCCGTCGAGCGTCACCGTGAGAAGGGCCGTGTCGGATGCATCGTAGGTGCCGCGCAGCAGGGGAGCCTCCGCCGTCGTGGCCAGCGCCTGCACGGTCGGCGTGGCCGGCGCGGCGGCATCAATCTGCACCGTCGCAATCGCGGGCGTGCTCGTGTTGCCCGCACCATCCGTGGCCACCGCGCTGAAGGTGTGCGGACCGTGGCTCAGGGCCAGAATCGGCGTGAAGTTCCACACCCCGCCCACGCCCACGACCGCGGTGCCGAGCAGCGTCCCGCCCTCGGTCACGCGCACCGTCGCACCCGCCTCGGCCCGGCCGCTCAAAGCGGGTTGCCGGACATTCGTGGGACTGGCGAGCGCATCGAACGACGGCGCCGTTGGCGCAACGGTGTCGACCACCAGGGTCACCGGCGTCGAGGCCGCGCTGGCGTTGCCCGCCGCGTCCGTCGCCACCGCGGTGATGGGATGCGTGCCGTCAGCCAGCGCGCCGGTCGGCACAAAACTCCACGTGCCGCCGTTCGTCGCCGTCGCGCGACCGAGGAGCGTTGTCCCGTCGAAGATTGTGACAGACATGCCGGCCTCCGCGGTGCCGCTGATCGTGGGCCGCGTCTGACTCGTCACGCCCAGGGCCGCGACCACGGGGGCGCCCGGCGCGTCGAGATCCACCGTCAACGTCACCGCCGCCGACGGCGCGCTGGTCGTTAGAGACACCTTGTCCATCGCCGTCGCCGTCAACGTATGCGCACCCGCCGTCAGGTCGCTGGTGAGCGCGAGGCTCCATCGACCGTTCGCCGCCGTGTCGACCGTGCCCAGCAGCGTCGTGCCGTCGAGGACGCGCACTTCCGTCCCGACCTCGGCCGTCCCGGCGATCAGCGGCCGCCGCGTGTTCACGGCCCCGGCAGTTTCGATCACGGGCTCCGACGGCGTGGGCAGTGCGATCGTGATGACCGCCACGCTCGCCACGCTGACATTGCCCGCGGCGTCGATCGCCACCGCCGTCAGCGCATGCGCGCCGCGCTCGAGGGGCGCGGCCGGCACAAAGCTCCATTGGCCGGCATCGCTCGTCGCGGCCGTGCCGATCACCGTGGCGCCGTCCGACACGCGCACATTGGCCAGCGCCTCGGCGGTGCCGGCGATGGCAGGTCGCGAGGTGTTGAGCGTGCCGCTCGTGGCGATCTCCGGCGGAACCGGCGGCGTAATGTCGACCGTGATGTTTAGCGCGAGCGACGCTTCGCTCCGATTCCCCGCGGCGTCGGTCGCTGTCGCCGTCAGAACATTACCACCCTCCGCAAGATCACCGGTAAGCGGAACGCTCCAAGCCCCCGCCACCGATACCGTGCCCGTCGCCACGACGACACCGCTGCGACTCACCGCGATGCTCGCACCCGACTCACCCGCTCCCTGCACCGTCGGTCGCAACGTATTCACGATCGCAGGACCGGTGAGTGTCGGCCGCGTCGGCGCCGTGAGATCGATCCGCACCGTCAGCGTGGCGCTGGCGCTCACGTTTCCATCGAGGTCGGTCGCGGTGAAGCCCAGCGTGTGCACGCCTTCCGCGAGCGGCGTCTCGGGCCGGAGGGTCCACGCGCCATCGGCGCCGACCGTCGCGCTGGCTATCGTCACGCCGGCAGCACTCAATGTCACCGTGGCATCGCTCTCGGCGGTGCCGGAGAAACTCGGTTGCGCGGTGTTGAAGAGCGTCGCGGTCGGCAGCACCGGGGCCGCGGGTGGCGTCAGGTCGATCCGAACCAGCACCGCGGCCGAAGCCTCGCTCGTGTTGCCCGCGGCATCTGTCGCCGTCGCCGTCAGCGAATGATTTCCCTCGTTCAGCGGCGTCGAGACCTGGAACGTCCAGCGGCCGTTCGCCGGCACGACCAAAGCGCCCAACAGCGTCGGGCCGTCAAAAAGCCGGAGCGTCGCACCCCGCTCGGCCTGCCCATTGAACGACGGTGTCGCCGTCCCCCGCACCGACGAGGTGTTGAAGAGGGGCGTGGACGGCCGCACCGTGTCCACCACGAGCTCGACCGTCGCCGAGAGCGGGCTCGTCTGTGCCGCCTTGTTCGCGATCGCCGTCAGCTGGTGCGTGCCGTCCACTAGCGCCGCCGTCGGCGTCAACGTCCAGACGCCGTTTGCCGGCACCAGCACGTCGCCGATCGCGTTTCCGCCATCGAAAACCGTGATCGTGCTGCCGGCGACCGCCGCGCCCGAGATCGCCGGCGTGGCCGTGTTGCGCTCGAGGCGCACAAACGCGAACACCGGCGCCGCCAGCGCTTCCGCGTTGAACGTGATGCGAGCCACAGCGGAAAGCGGGCTGACGTTACCCGCAACGTCGGTCGCCGTCGCCGTTACATCGTGATCACCCGTCGTGAGCGACACGCCGAGCTTGATGCTCCACGCGCCACCGCTGCCTGCATGGCCGGAGCCGAGTTCCGTCGCGCCCGCGAAGAGGCGCACGAGACTGCCCGCCTCGGCCGTGCCCGTCAGGGTCGGCGTCGCCACACTCACCGTCGCCGGGGTCACGACCGGCGCCGCCGGCGCCACCGTGTCGATCGACACCACCGCCACCGTCGAAAATCCACCCGTATTGCCCGCCGCATCCGTCGCCACCGCGGTGATACTGTGCGCGCCCTCGGCCAGCGCGACCGTCGGCGTGAACGTCCAGAGCCCGTTCGCCGCCACGTTCACCGTCCCGATCACGGTCGCACCGTCAAAGATCCGCACGATGACGAGCGGTTCCGCGCGGCCCGTGATGAGCGGCGTGCCCGTCTTGAAGACGCCCGACGTTTCAATCAACGGCCAGTCGGGTGCAAACGCGTCCACCGTCAACAGCACCGGCGCCGAGACGGGTCCGACATTGCCCGCGGCGTCACGTGCCTGGGCCGTGATGGACCGCACGCCGTGGGTGAGATTGCTCGTGGCGGTGAAAGTCCACTGCCCATTCGCGGCGGTCTTGACACTGCCGAGCGTCGCCGCGCCATCGAACACCGTCACGGTGCTCTCCGCTTCGGCCGTGCCGCGCACGACGGCATTGGTGCCGGCAATCACGCCGGTGGTCTCGATCGTCGGCGCATTCGGCGCCACGACATCGACTGTCAGCGTTACTTCAGCCGATCGCGCACTCGTGGTGCCCGCGGCGTTGGTCGCCGTCGCCGTGAGAACGAGTGTGCCTGGCGCGAGATCGACCGTCGGCGTGAAGGACCAGGCGCCGTCCACCGCGACCACGGCTGTTCCGATCAGCGAGGTCGCATCGAAAATCCGCACCGTGTGGCCCGCGGTGGCCGTGCCCCGGATTGCGGGCCGCAGCGTCGCGACCGGCGCACTCGCGGTGATGACCGGTGTCGCCGGCACTGAAGTGTCGACCACGACGGTCACCGCGGCCGACGGCAGGCTCACGTTGCCCGCCGCATCGATCGACCGTGCCGTCAGCGCATGGCTGCCGTCCGCAAAACTCGCCGCGCCGATCACACTCCACGTGCCGGCCGCCGTCGCCACGGCACTCGCCACGAGCGTCGCGCCCTCGCGCACCTCGACCACGGTGCCCGCTTCGGCGGTGCCGCTGAGGGGTGGTCGCGCGAGGTTGGTCGGACTCGCCACCGAGAGGGTCGGCGCGACTGGCGCCAGGGTGTCGATCCGCAGCGTCCGGCTGGCCCGCAGTGAACCCGCCGCACCCGGCACCGCGAGCGTGAGCGCGGGCGTCACGCTGCCCGACGCGCTGGTGATCGCCCCGGCCAGCGCCGACGTTGAGGCGTAGTCGAGTTCCGCGGCGTTGTCGCCCGGCTGCACGGTGTAGACAAACGAAAGCGTGCTCGTGCCCGACCCGGCCGCGTAAGTCGCCGCCCGGCCCGCGCCCACATTCAGCGCCAGCGTCGGCGTGCCGGACACCATCACGATACCCGAGAAACTCACGTCGAGATCGATGTGCTGACCGGCCGGATACGCGCCGCTGGCCGTCGGCGAGGTCACGCCAATCACGCCGATCGCGCTCGCCACGACGAAGCTCTGCTCCACCGCAACCGCCGCCAGATAGTTCGCATTGCCCGGCTGGCTGGCGCGCACGACCACCGTGCCCGCACCCGTGAGCGTCACCGTGCCGTCGGCCACCGTCGCCGGTCCGCTCACGATGCTGTAAACGGGCGCGAGGCCCGAACTCGCCGCCGCGCCGAGCGTGAACGGCAGATTGCCGAGTGCCTGTTGCGGCAACGGCGGAAACGTCAGCGTCTGCGTGGCGCGCGTGATCGTCAGCGTGCCCGCGACGAAGGTGAAGCGGTAGTTGGCCGCGCGACCGCCGCCCGGGGTCAGCGCATAGACGCCGGGCGCGCTCGTCGCGTCGGCGTCGGTCGCCGCAGCCGGAAGCGTGTCGATCGTGTCCACGGTGTCGCCGTGCACGAAGCCCTGATAACTCAAGGCAAACACGGGATTGCCCGCCGCGAAGCTCCGCGTCGCCGGCAGCGCCGTCACCACGAGCTCGCGCGGCGCGACCACGACGTTTTGCTCCACGGGCTCCGCCGCGCCGACGAGGCCGTTGCCCGCCTGGGTCGCGCGCACGACGATCTCGCCCGCACCGGTGACCGTGAGGAGGTTCCCATTGATCGTTCCCGGCCCGCGCAACACCGCATAACTCACGGCCAGGCCCGAGTCCGCTGTCGCCATGAGCGCCACCGGCGCCGCACCATAGGTCTGCGCGGCGATCGGCGGGAAAGCGATCGACTGCGCTAGTTGCGTCACCCCAAACGAGCGCACCACATCCTGCGCCGGGTTGAAGATCCCGTTGCCGGACTGCACCGCTTTGACCACGACGGGCCCGACCCCCGTCAAGGTCAGCGTCGCCGCTTCCACGGTCGCCGGTCCGCTCACCACTGCGAAACTCACGCCCAACCCGGAGGAGGCCGTGGCGCGCAAGTTCACGTTCACGGTGGAAGCCGCCACGTCGCCGAGCGGCGTGAAATCGATCGCCTGGTTCTGTTTCGTCACGTCGAGCGCCAGCACCACTTCCGCCGCCGGAAGATAGTTGGAGTTGCCCGCCTGATTCGCCCGCAGCGTCACCATCCCGGTGGCGCCGATGCCTTCAAGCTTGTTCGCGGTGTTCAGCGTCGCGGCGCTGCCTGCATCCAGCGTGATCGTCACGGGCAGGCCCGAGGTCGACGACGCTTCGATCTGCACATCGGAACCGCGCACGCTCAACGGCGTCGCGGGCAGCGGCGCAAACGTGAGCCGCTGTTCCGCGCGCGTGATCGTCAACGTCCCGGACGCACTGCCGGTGTAACTCCCATCCGCCGGCATCGCCACGAAGGCATACGTGCCCGGCGTCACCGGTCGCGTCGTCGAGCCGTTATACGTCACGGCGAGCGCCACGTCCGGCACGTTCGTCGTCAATCCCGGAGCGAGTCCCTGGCCCGTGTAACTCTGCGTCAGTTGCGAGAGCGAAATGATCACCGGGATTTTCGTAATCGTGAGCGACCCGGCCACATGGCTGAACACATACTTGTCGGACGCGCCACCGACCGGCTGGAGTGGATACACGCCTGCCGCCGAAAGCGTGCCGGCCGTCGTTGTCACCTCGGGCAGCTCCGCCAGCGTCGCCACGGTGTCGCCTGTCGCAAAGCCGCCATAGCTCACTGCAAAAACCGGATTGGCCTGCCCGTAGGGCCGGCTCGCATTCGTCGCCGTCACCGTCAGCACCGCCTTCGCAATCCGCAGCACCAGCACGCCGCCGCCCTGCCCGCTCAGATTCAATGCGCCCAGGCTCACCGCAAACACGCCCGCTTCGCGCGGCGTCCCGCTGATCACGCCGCTCGCACCATTCACACTCAGGCCGGCCGGCAGGCCCGTCGCCGTGTAGCTCAACGGCGTATTGCTCGCCGCGATCGGGTAGCTGAACGCACTCCCATAAGTCCCGCCCGCCGTCACCGCGCTCGCGATCACCGGCTGCGTCGTCGCCGCGTTCACCGTGAAGCTCTCGCCCGCCGCGAAGCCGCCCGCGAGCGGGTTGCCCGCCGCGTCCGCGATCCCCGTGCCGCTCGCCTTCACATCCAGCCGCACGGTCCCGCTGCCCGCGAGCGCATTCACCACCACGAGATAATCCGTCGGACTCAACGCCGCCACGTCCGCGATCGCCCCGCTCAGACCGCCCGAGGTCGTCAGCGCAAAATCCGCCGCGTCCACGCCGCCCACCGCGCGCGTGAACCGGACACGGAAGGCCACGCTTGCGCTCGTGACGGTCCCCTCGCGCGGCGTCTGCCGCTCGCTCGCCGCCACCGCCGGCGCCTGCGTGTCGAGCCCGATCCCGCCCGTCGCCGTGAATTTCACGACCTACGCATCCGTCCCGCCCGCCGCCGTCGCACGGTTCGCGCCCGCAGCCGTCTCGAAGTCCACCGTCCCGCCAAACCCGCCCACCGCGTAAACGTCACCCGCCCCGTCCACCGCGACGCCCTGACCACGCTCCTCGACCGCCCCGCCCCACACCTTCGACCACACATAGTCACCGTTCGCCGCCAACTTCACGAGCAACGCATCTTCACCCGCCTCGCGCGCCGTGTAGGTCGCCACGCCCGCGCCCGGATCGAGATCCGCCGTCCCGCGAAACGCGCCCAACGCGTAGATCGCTCCGCCCGCGTCCACCGCCAGCGACCGCACGTCGAGCGTCCCAGTTCCTCCGATACGTTTGCTCCAGCCCGGCGCCCCTGTCGCATCGAGCCGCACCACAAAACCATCGCGCTCCCCCGCCGCGGTCAGCGCCATCGTGCCCGGGCCCGGATCGAAATCCGCCGTCCCGCGGAAGGATCCCGCCACCGTCACGTCGCCCGACGCGCCCACCGCGAGCGACGACGCCTGATCATCGGCCGGACCGCCCAGGGCCCGCGCCCAGCGCAAGGCACCCGCTGAATCGAACTTCGCGACAAACGCGTCACTGCCGCCCGCTGCCACCAATTCGCGCAGGTTGCTGCCTGCATCGAAATCCACCGTCCCGCTAAACTCGCCCGCGGCATAAACGTCGCCCGCCGCGTCGATCGCCAGGGCATTGATCTGCTCGTGTCCCGTGCCGCCGATCGCCGCCGCCCAGCCGAATCCGCCGGCAGCGTCGAGTTTCAGCATGAAGATGTCGTTGCCGCCGTTGGCGCCCAGCGAGCGCACCCCGGCGCCAGGATCAAAATCCACCAACCCGTTGAACGAACCCGCCACGTAAACCTGCCCCACGATATCGACCGCGAGCGCCCGCGCTTCGTCCGGTCCCGCTCCGCCGACGCCCCTCACCCATCCGAACTGCCCGGCGGCATTCAGTTTCAAAACAAACGCGTCCGTTCCTCCCGCCGAAGTCAGCTCCGCCGTGCCGGGACCGGCGTCGAAATCGACCGTGCCGCTGAAGGTGCCCGCGATATAGATATCCCCCGCCCCATCCACCACCAATGCCCGCGCCTCGTCCGCACCGCTCGCGCCCACCGCCCGCGCCCAGACGAAGGCTCCCAGCCGGTCGAGCTTCGTCACGAAAATTTCGCTTCCACCTGCCGCGGTGAGCGTGTGCACCCCCGCGCCCGGGTCGAAGTCCACCGTGCCGCTGAATAAGCCGGCTGAATACACGTTGCCCGCCGCATCCACCGCGGTCGCCAGCGCTTCATCACGCCCGCTCGCCCCCCATGTCCGCACCCAGTCGACGCGGACATCGTTCGCCAGTGTCAGCTCTCCGGCCACGTTGCCGTTGCCCGCCGCATCGCTAAACGCCGCCGCCGCCACCCGAATGGTCGCCACGCCCATGACATTCGCCGCCGGGGTGAAGGTCGCGGTGTAACTCCGCCCGCTGCCCGCGAAGGCGCTCAAACCGCCGTTCGTCACGCTCACGTCGCCTGCCGTGAAATCACCGGCATCCTCGCTCAACGCGAAGGATAGCTGTGCCGTCTCGCCCGCCTTGAGCGCCAGTCGGTCGCTCGTGATCGCGATGCGCGGCGCCGTCGTGTCGATCCGGAGATTCTTCGCCGCGGCCAGCGAACCGGCCGCCCCCGGCGTAGGCAGCGTCAACGTCGCCGCGCTGCCCGAAAGATTGACGATCGCACCGCCGTTGAGAGCCAGCGCCGTCGCTGTCGCGCTGTCGAGATCGTCAGCCGTGTCACGCGCCTGCACACCATAAGTGAACGAAAGCGTCGTCGTGCCCGCGCCGGAAACATACGTCGCCGTGCGCGCCGGCACCGTGTTCAGCGCCAGCACCGGCGTGCCCGTCACGTTGACCACCCCCGAAAACACCACGTCAATCGGCACGCTCGCACCTGCCCGATAAGCACCGTCCGCCAGCGGCGAGGTCACTGCCGTCACTGCGACCGCGACCGCCGGATCGAGCGTCAACGCCAGCGGAGTCGCGGCGATGTTCGGGTTGCCCGCCGCATCGGTGAAGGTGCCGGCCGCGACCGTGATCGACGCGTTGCCCCCCGGCCCCGGGGCGGGAATGAACTTAGCGGTATAAGCCGAGCCATTACCGGAGAACTCGGCCAGCGTTCCGCCCGTCACGGTCACATCGCCCGGGGCAAAATCCGTCGCCGGCTCATCAAGCGTAAACGTGATCGTCTCGGTTGCTCCGACGTCGACACGGTTGTTCGCACTGGAGAGGGCGAGGGAAGGCGGGATATAATCGGTGAGGAGGGAGGAGTGGGCGCTGGGCGGGGAGTCGTTGAGCGCGGCGTCGCGCAGAAGGACCGTGAGGGAGCCGCCGGCAGGCAGCGCGGC
>JACCDT010308144.1_pt1 | contig 13778 bp, 14 predicted proteins | sample 7446291 | NCBI WGS metagenome assembly JACCDT01 (sample SAMN15323446, study PRJNA562643) | freshwater metagenome | isolation source: river surface water | place: USA:Blue River Watershed | collected 2017-08-17
CCGGAAGAGCGTCTTTGGGTAACTGTTTATCTCGACGATGACGAAGCCGCCGATATTTGGCATAAGAAGATTGGCGTTCCGCTAGAACGGATCCAACGCAGAGATATGGCAGATAACTTCTGGTCCATGGGAGTACCTGGACCTTGTGGGCCATGCTCAGAGATTTATTATGATCGCGGTCCCGCATATGGCGTAGATGGTGGACCCATTGCAGATGAAAATAGATACCTTGAAGTGTGGAACTTGGTTTTCATGCAGAACGAGCGCGGCGCTGGTGGCGGTAAAGATGGTTATCCGATTCTTGGAGAGCTTCCGGCAAAAAGTATCGATACTGGATTAGGTCTTGAGCGAATGGCAGCGCTCTTGCAGGGCGTTGAGAATATCTACGAAATTGATACAACTATGCAGATCCTTTCAAAGGCATCAGAACTCTCTGGCGTCACGTATGGAAAGAATGAAAAGTCAGATGTTTCACTGCGCGTCATTGCAGATCATGCACGCACCGCAGCCATGTTGATCGGTGATGGCGTTACTCCTGGCAACGAAGGTCGTGGGTATGTTCTTCGTCGAATGATGCGCAGAACCATTAGAAATATGCGATTGCTTGGAACCAACGACCCAAGCATGGCCACGCTTACAAAGGCTGCAATCGGTGCCATGGGTCCTCAATATCCAGAGTTAGTTGCAGACTCTGCTCGAATTTTGGCGGTAAGTACTTCAGAGGAAGAGAGCTTCCTGCAGACACTCAAGAGTGGTACTGCGATCTTTGATCTGGCTGCAAGTGCAGTAAAGGCAACAAAGTCCACAAAGATGAGTGGTGATGATGTTTTCAAACTCCACGATACTTATGGATTCCCATTCGATCTCACTCTTGAGATGGCGCGCGAGGTTGGCCTCGAAGTTGATGAATCGGGTTTCACGCGCCTCATGAAAGAGCAACGCGATAGAGCTAAAGCTGATGCTCGCGCAAAGAAGAGCGGTCATACAGATCTGAGTGAGTATAAAAAGATTGCAGATGCGTCAGGTTCGACAGAGTTCGTGGGATATACGCAGACGCAGACGGAATCACGTGTGAATGCAATCTTGGTGGACGGTATTGGTGCCAAGAGCGCTCAAGCCGGAGATGATGTAGAAATAATCTTAGATCGCACACCGTTTTATGCCGAAGGTGGCGGGCAACTCGCTGACGGTGGAACGATCACCCTCGCCGATGGCACTGTTGTGGAGATCGAGGATGTGCAGACACCGGTTCCAGGAGTTTCCATCCACCGCGGTCGCGTGCTTTCTGGCGTCATTGAAGTTGGCCAAACAAGCGTTGCGCTCATCGATCAGGAGCGTCGAGACGCTATCTCCCGTGCACATACCGCTACACATATGGTTCATAAAGCATTCCGTGAAATCCTCGGTGAAACAGCGACGCAAGCAGGATCTGAGAATTCACCTGGTCGTTTCCGCTTTGATTTTCCCGCAACAGGTGCACTCTCCGACGGCGTTCTGGATGAAGTCGAAGCTCGAGTTAACGCCCTTCTCCTTAACGACCTCGCAGTTACAGCCGAAGTAATGTCACAAGATGAAGCAAAGAAACTTGGTGCGATGGCTCTCTTCGGTGAAAAGTACGGCGATCGAGTGCGTGTAGTCAGCGTAGGAGATTGGGCTCGCGAGCTTTGCGGTGGAACACACGTACACAGATCGGGTCAGTTGGGTGTCGTGAAGCTTTTGTCGGAGTCATCAATCGGCGCTGGAGTGCGTCGAGTGGAAGCTCTAGTTGGCGCGGATGCTTATCAGTTCCTGGCACGTGAGCATGTTCTACTAAATTCTCTGACTCAGATAATTAAAGGTGCGCGTGTAGAAGAACTTCCATCTCGCATTAACGATTTGGTAGTGAAGATGCGAGATATTGAGAAAGAGTTATCGACGCTTCGGACTGCATCAGCGATGGAAAGTGCCTCAAACTTGATCTCCTCAGCAAAGGTTGTGGCTGGAACAACAGTTGTTATGGGTTCCTTGGCTGATGGAATAGCAGCAGATAATCTGCGATTGATAGCACTCGACTTACGTGCACGAAATTCGAATACGGTAGTCGCATTGACTAGTGTCGTTGAAGAGAAGATTGTTTTGGTAGTTGCGGTGAGCGACGAAGCACGAGCAAACGGTGCGAAAGCAGGAGCATTGGTCAAGATTGGTAGCACCATTCTCGGTGGTGGCGGCGGTGGTAAAGATGACTTCGCGCAAGGTGGAGGAAGCGACCGTACCAAGATCGCAAGCGCTCTTGAAGCGATCGAACTAGCGATCGCAGGTAAATAATGTCTCGGCTGGGTCGTCGACTCGCCTTTGACTACGGAGATACACGTATTGGTGTGGCGGTCTGTGATCCTGATGGGATTTTGGCGACGCCTCTTGAGTTTCTTGCAACGAAGGATCCATCACTAAAGAGTTCATTACTCGAATTGTTTGGCGAATATGAACCGGTGAAAGTTTATGTCGGATTACCGCTCAACCTCTCAGGCGATCACTCCGAGTCGACTGCAAAAGCAATTGCTTTCTCAGAGATTCTCTCAAATCTGATTACATGCCCAGTTGAACTTATTGATGAGCGCCTCACGACGTCCTCGGCATCTGCCTCACTTTCACAAGCCGGTATCAGCACCAAGGATCAGCGTAAAAAAATTGATTCACAATCTGCAGTTGTAATCTTAGAGTCGGGATTGGCGAAAGATCGTGAATAAAAAACCCTTCCTTCGCGTTGTTGCGGCTTTAGTGGCGAGCGTTTTGATCATCTATCTGCTATCCCTGATTAAGACAGGACCGAGTGCTGCTGCTGATTTTGATTGCTCGAGTGATACGCAGGCGAAACGAGTCGCTATAGATGTTTCCACGGGGGAGACTGGACTCGAAATCGCACGAGAGCTATTTGAAAAAGAGGTTACAGCCTCATCAGAAGCTTTTTTCAGGCTCGCTGTTTCGGAGCCGAAGGCGCAACTGATCGCGCCTGGCATTCATATGATTGATGTGAAGATCTGTGCACGGCAAGCTCTAGACCAACTACTCGACAACAAGAGGATCTCCGGACTTATCGCAGTTGCAGAAGGCGCTTGGGCGAGTGAGGTTAAGAAGTTATTTGTCGAAGCTGGTTATAAGTCAGCGGAGGTTAATGCGGCCTTTGCAAATATCGAAGTACCTACACCATTTAAGAAGTTGGAAGGGTTGATCTTTCCTGCCCAGTATAGCTTTGCTCAAGGTACTGAAGTTGAGAAAGCACTTAAAGTAATGATCGATCGTGGTTTGGCTGAAGTTGAGAAGTCAGGTTTCCTTACGGAACAATCCAAGTACTTGCCACAGGAATTACTCACGATTGCATCGATAATTCAGGCTGAGGGCGGGGATGGAGATTTTACCAAAGTCTCGCGCGTCATTTATAACCGTTTAAAGATTGGCATGCCGCTTCAGATGGACTCCACTGTGCACTACGTAATGGAATCTCGCGGAAATATTTTTCTCAGCACTAAGTCGACCCTGATTAAGTCGCCATACAACACGTATAGAAATTACGGCCTGCCACCTGGTCCGATTGGCAATCCAGGCAGTGAAGCTATGAAGGCGGCCCTCTCGCCAGATCCAGGGGATTGGTTGTACTTCATCACCGTAGCACCACAGGACACACGGTTCACGACTTCATTGAAAGAGTTCAATCAATGGAAAGCGTTATATAAAGAGAATTTGCGTGCAGGAAAGTTTGAGGATAAGCAATGATTAAAGGCGCTGTTCTAGGTTCTCCGATTTCTCATTCACTTTCACCAGTACTCCATAAGGCGGCCTTTGACCGTATGGGTGTCTCTGGAAGTTACGAGGCGATAGATGTACCCAGTGGAACTCTGAAAGAGTTTTTTGCGAGCAATCAATCATTCTTCGATTACTTTTCATTAACCATGCCCCTGAAAGAGGAGGCGCACTTGCTTTCGATTGAGTGCGATGAACTGTCTCAACGAATTGGCTCCATTAATACGCTGTACAAGAAAAGTGGGCTTTGGTTTGGTACTTCGACTGATGGTTCAGGTTTTGTGGCCGCGCTGGCCGCGGATGGATATGAAAATGTTTCTCGTGCACTCATCTTGGGAGCTGGCGGAACTGCGCGAGCAGTAGCTGGCGCACTGGATGGTCGTGTCGAGACTCTCTCAGTAATGGGTCGAACTTCGACTCGCCGTGATGCGCTTGAGCGCTGCGTTGAAAGATCGTCGTTTTCTTATCTACCTTGGATTAATGATCCAGATATAAATTCATACGATCTTGTAGTCAACACGACACCGGCTGGAGCTGCTGACATTCTCGCCGGAAACTTACCTGCCGAGGTGTCCGGTCTTCTCTTTGATGTGATCTATAAACCCTGGCCAACGGTTCTAGCATCAGCCTGGAAAGATCGATCCGGAAAAGTTATAAACGGTAAAGAGTTGCTTCTGTGGCAAGGCTTGGACCAACTCGCCTTAGTTCTTCCCGAGGAGTTTGATCGTGGCTCGCTTGCAGCAGATCTGCGAGAAGTACTATCTCAACTTTAACCACATCGTGTAGCTCGTGTAGGTCGGCGCCCTATTCGCTGAATATTCTCCCTAGATGCAGATCCTTCTCTTACCAATCCTTGGATGGATTGCCTTTGAGGATGCGAGAACCCATCGGATTTCGAATAAGTCGGTTCTATTTCTAGCCCTGGTATCGATCGCAACTCTTGATGTATCTCACTTCAACTTTTTGAGTCAGTTATTTGCATCTCTGATCGTCCTCGTATTCAGCCTGGTACTCGCTCTTTGCTGTGGACTAGGCATGGGGGATGTGAAACTTATCTTTGTACTTGCGCTCTTACTCTTACCTCCACACGTTGCCAGTTATCAACTCTTTATCTTTTCGGTCTGTCTATCAGGATTTATCTACGCGCTATGGATAACGCGAGGTAAGCTCAATGAAATGCAGCAGATTCCCCTTGCTCCGGCAATAGTGGTTGGAACAATCATCGCATTGATCGCCAAATAGGTACGCATACTCCTCGCCGATCTGCCAGAATACGTCTATGCGTTGGTTAACTGCAGGCGAATCACATGGCCAGGCCCTCTCTGCAATTATTGAGGGCGTCCCTGCTCATGTTTCGATCGATTCAACTTTCCTTGATTTTCACCTGGCACGTCGTCGACTTGGATTTGGTCGTGGTGCACGACAGAATTTTGAAGCAGATAAAATTTCAATTATTGGTGGTGTTCGGTTAGGTCAGAGCCAAGGTGGTCCTATCAGTATCCAGGTTGCAAACTCTGAATGGCCAAAGTGGGAGAAGGTGATGAGTGCCGATCCCATAGATGCGAGCGAAATCGAGGGGTTAGCCCGAAATGCTCCGCTTACTCGTCCTCGCCCAGGACATGCAGATTTAGTTGGAATGCAAAAGTACGACTTCGATGATGCACGGCCAATTCTTGAGAGAGCAAGCGCACGAGAGACCGCGGCTCGCGTCGCGTTAGGAGCTGTTGCACGAGCATTTTTGGAGCAGAGTGTGGGAATCACCATTCTGAGTCATGTTATTTCTATCGGATCTGTCCGAGTTCCTGATACTGCAGATCTGCCTGCCTATAGCGACATGTCTCGCATTGATAGCGATCCGGTACGTTGTGCAGATGCGCAGACGAGTGCAAAGATGATTGAAGAGATCGATAGCGCACACTCTGATGGAGACACGTTGGGCGGAGTCTGTGAGATTTTGGCCTACAACCTTCCTCCTGGTTTGGGATCACATGTGCATTGGGATCGTCGACTTGATGCTCGTTTGGCAAGCGCGATGATGGGTATTCAGGCAATTAAGGGCGTTGAAATTGGTGACGGTTTCACTACTGCAACGCGCAGAGGATCAAAAGCTCACGACGAGATTGAGCATAACCAGGCAGGTGCCATTGTTCGTCGAAGTGATCGTGCCGGCGGTACTGAAGGTGGAATGTCTAACGGTGAGATTCTGCGTGTAAGCATTGCAATGAAACCAATTTCTACCGTTCCTAAGGCACTCGACACTATCGATGTTGCAACCGGCCAAGCAGCTAAGGCAATCAATCAACGTTCAGATGTGTGTGCCGTTCCTGCGGCCGGCGTAGTAGGTGAGGCAATGGCGGCACTCGTGCTCGCTGAAGCAGTACTTGAAAAGTTCGGTGGAGATAGCGTTGCGGAGACGAAACGAAACTTTGAGTCTTATATGGCTCATCTTCGTTTCAAGTAAAATGCCACTAGTTATCCTGATTGGCCCACCAGGTGCTGGGAAGAGTTCAGTTGGTAAAGCGCTTAGTCAGCGACTATCAACTGATTTTGCAGATACAGATACGCTGATTGAAAAGGAATCCGGGATGAAAGTCTCCGACATTTTCTTGGATAAAGGGGAACCATTTTTCAGAGAGCTTGAGACAAAGATCGTCTTACGAGAGATCGAAAGTTTTGAAGGAGTCTTGGCGCTAGGTGGCGGCGCTGTTATCAATGCCGATGTTGAGCAGGCTCTTCGTACTTGCGCGCATCCGATTTGTTTTCTGGATGTTTCGCTCTCAAGCGCAGCCCCACGTATCGGGTTCAATCGCGATCGTCCATTGTTGGTTGGAAACCCACGAGCAAAGTGGCAGGAGTTGATGAATGCGCGTCGTCCTATCTATGAAGGTCTGGCTACGCTCACGGTTTCAACTGACTCTGGGTCGCCGTCACAGATCGCTCAGAAAATCGCCGAAATTTTATCCACTACCAAGGGGGTGAATTTATGAGCGAAGTAATCGGTGTTAGCGCTGAACGAAACTATGAAGTTCTGGTTGGATGCAGTTGGCGAAGTGAATTAGTTGCACAGGCTACAGACCGATCTCGCTGCGCGATCGTCACAACAGAATCAATGAGAACGGCAATCGGTAACCTTGAGGCAGGTGATTGTGAGTTTATTTATTGCATCATTCCTGATGGTGAAGAAGGAAAGAGTCCTGATGTCCTACTCAGGCTGTGGAATTGGTTAGCAGCGGCGGGGTTTACACGTAGCGATCTCGTTGTTGGTATCGGCGGTGGCGCGATTACCGATATTGCAGGTTTTGCTGCAGCTACATATCTGCGGGGTATTGATTGGATTGCTGTTCCAACATCGGTCGCGGGTTCGGTTGATGCTGCCATCGGCGGAAAAACGGGAGCAAATCTGGACTATGGAAAGAATCTCGTTGGTTCATTTTATTCACCTCTAGTCGTGCTCATCGACACCTCCTGGTTTGAAACCCTCTCCGATCGCGATTTTGCAGCTGGTCTTGCCGAGGTAGTTAAGTGTGGATTCATCCGCGACAAAGAAATTCTTGATTTGTTGCGGGACCGTGATCTAAGCAGTGTGCGAAAAGACCACTCACTCGTTTTAAATCTCGTGAAAAGGTCCGTGAAAGTCAAGGCTGACGTAGTTGGTGGAGACTTCAAGGAGAGCTTTGATCGCGAGATTCTCAATTATGGTCATACTTTTGGCCACGCAGTTGAGAAGCATTCCAAGTACTCGCTCCGACATGGCGAGTGCGTCTCTATAGGAATGGCCTACATGGCTCATTTGCAATCTCAACTGGGTCTTATCTCTGACGAAGTTCGTGACCTTCATTTCGACGTTCTATCGGGTCTAAATCTACCGACTACTTATTCAGCGGGGGATTGGCCAGAGTTGAAGGCCCTCATGTCTATGGATAAGAAATCTAGGGGAAATGTACTTCGTTTCGTAACTATTTCAGAGATTGGGAAAACTGACCGACTTGCAGATGTGGCGCAAGCAGATCTCGTGCGTGCGTATGAGAAGGTATGTTCATGAAGGTGCTAGTAATCAATGGGCCTAACCTTTCACGGTTAGACATTCGCGATTCTTCAATCTATGGGGATATGACTTATCCTCAACTTGAAGCGCACATTCGTAGTGCGGCCGAGAGCAATGGCTTCGTTGCTGATGTTCGTCAGAGTGATGATGAAGCGATGATAATCGGCTGGCTCCACGAGGCAGCCGATTCCAATATTCCAGTGATTATCAATCCGGCGGCATTTACTCATTACTCGTATGCAATCCGTGATGCGGCTGAATTAGTGAAAGCGCCTCTGATTGAAGTTCACCTTTCAAATCCGCTGGCACGCGAGGAATTTAGACACACCTCAGTTATTTCAGGGGTGGCAAATGGGACCATTGGTGGTTTCGGCCCAAACTCATATTCACTCGCACTGGCTGCCCTCAAGACACTCATTTCATAATCTCGAATGGGGTAAACTTCAGCTCTTGAAGCAGATGGCAAGTGGCTATCGCAATGAACTGGAGCTCCACTGTGGCAACAACAAATGACCTTAAGAATGGCATGACCCTAGATATTGAAGGGCAGCTATGGACTGTTGTTGAATTCCAACACGTGAAACCAGGTAAAGGGCCAGCATTCGTACGCACCAAACTCAAGCAGGTTATGACCGGCAAAGTTGTTGATAAAACTTTTAATGCTGGAGTGAAGGTTGATGTAGCCATACTCGAGAAGCGAGAGATGAATTTCCTCTACAAAGAGGGTGATGATTTTGTCTTTATGGATAACGAGAATTTTGATCAGATGACGATTTCGGCCGCCACTGTTGGCGATGCCTCAAAGTTTATGCTGGAGAATACTGAGGCGATCGTCGCTATTCATGAGGGGAATCCTCTATACATCGAACTTGCAGCTTCAGTTGAGTTGCTTGTTACGTATACCGAACCTGGTCTTCAAGGTGATCGTTCTTCAGGTGGAACAAAGCCAGCAACTGTTGAGACTGGTATCGAAGTTCAGGTCCCACTGTTTATAAAACAAGATGAGAAGATACTTGTTGACACTCGCGATGGATCGTATCTAGGTCGCGCGAACTAGTGTCTGCTCGCAGTAAAGCTCGGAAACAGACGCTAGACCTTCTCTACGAGTCTGATATCCGCAGTAGTGACCTTCTCGAACTCCTTGTCTCTCGCGATATCGAGGAAGAGGGTCCAGATGCACGCCCCATACGTGAATATACAAAATCACTTATTGAGGGAATCCATGCCCATAAACGTAAGATCGACGAATTAATCACAACATATGCGCAAGGTTGGGATATGGATCGACTACCAGCGGTGGATCGCAATATCTTACGCCTTGGAATTTACGAGATCCTCTGGTCACCAGAGCTAGACGATGCGATTGTTATTGATGAAGCCCTGATACTCGCAAAAGATTTAAGTACAGATGACTCTGCAGGCTACATCCATGGTGTTCTTGGACGTATCGCATCAATTAAAACGAGCCTCGCACTCTAGTTCTTCACTAAAGAGATCCTTTGGGCTTGGACCCATGCTACGTAGTTCTTACTCCTAATTTCCTCGCTCGCTGCGAAGATTCGTTTTAGATTTTCGACATCGCCTTTGCGTAGTGAGATCACTTCACCTTTCCAGTCGCCTCTCTCTTGGATGATCACTCGGATATAGGAAAGTAGAGAGCTTTTTTCCGGGCTCTGGGGGAGCGCTTGTACTAGTCGCAGATCGTAAATGTGTCGGTCAGTTACTTGACTGGGAGTTAACTCTTGATCTGATGCTATGAGATGTACGAGCGATATCTCAAGAACTCTGCAGATTGCCAGCAACTTTGGGGTCGAAAGTGTTCTTCCGCCCCTTTCATATGAACCCAAAGCAACGGCAGTGATCGCCCCGTCGGAGTGATCTGCGAACTCGGCCAGACTCCATCCGCGGGATATACGGGCGGCACGAATCCTTGATCGGATCTCATTCATATCGATAGTGAGCATGGAGTGCAGAGTAGAGAGCATGACTCGCTCTGGCTCAGGGATATCCACAGAGCAGAGATCTCTGGTGGTATTCTTTCGCCGCATCCTTTAAGACCCGTCCTGCGAGGCGGGGAAGGAGATTTAAATGAGTTCTGTTCTGCCTGCGCCAGATATCTCTCGCGCCTTGTCTCGTATCGCACATGAAATTTGTGAGCGTAATAACGGGGCTTCAAATATTACTTTGTTGGGAATTCCCACTCGCGGAGCGCATCTAGCGCTACGTCTTGGGCAGCTGATCGAGAAAATCGAAGGCTCAGCCATTCAGGTCGGAACCCTTGATACAACTCTTTTTCGCGATGATCTTCGACTCAAAGCGCCACGTGCACTTATGCCAACCAGTATTCCCTCTCTTGGCATAGAAAATCGCACCGTAATTCTTGTCGACGACGTTCTCTATTCAGGCAGAACGATCCGGGCAGCACTTGATGCTCTCGGTGATATCGGCCGACCTTCACGAGTACAACTTGCGGTGCTTATTGATCGCGGACACCGTGAGCTACCGATTCGAGCAGATTTTGTAGGAAAGAATATTCCGACTTCGACATCACAGTCGGTCAAAGTTCTTCTCTCCGAGATTGATGGAATCGATGATGTCCTCATCTCAGATGGGAGCCAGGCATGAAGCACCTCTTATCTATCGCCGACATCAGTCGAAGCGATGCCATAAAGATCTTGGATACGGCATCTGAGTTGGCACGGGTCAGTGATACACCGATGAAGAAATTACCTACTCTTCGTGGGCGCACGATCGTGAATCTCTTTGCTGAAGATTCAACGAGGACGCGTATCTCATTTGAGGCAGCAGCTAAGAGGCTTTCGGCAGACGTAATTAATTTTTCTGCAAAGGGTTCAAGTGTGAGCAAAGGGGAATCGCTGAAAGACACAGCGCAAACTCTGCAAGCAATGGGCGCCGATGCGGTGATCATCCGACACGGTGCATCGGGTGCTCCGGCACGTCTTGCGGCATGCGAATGGATGTCGGGCGCTGTAATGAATGCTGGCGATGGAACTCACGAACATCCCAGCCAAGCTCTCCTTGATGCATTCACCATTCGCAAGCACTTGTCACAAGGAAGAGAAGATTTGCAAGGGCTGCGAGTGGCGATCGTTGGAGATGTTCTTCATTCGCGTGTCGCTCGGTCTAATGTCTTGCTCCTTACCAAACTTGGCGCACATGTAACTCTTGTCGCACCACCGACACTGCTCCCGGTAGGCGTCGAAAGTTGGCCCGTTAACGTTTCATATGATTTCGACCAGGTCCTTGAATCAGTTGATGTCGTGATGATGCTGCGTGTGCAGCAAGAGAGAATGACCGAGCTCTTCTTTCCGAATGCTCGTGAGTACTCACGATATTTCGGGCTGAATACAGCGCGCCTGAACTCGCTCCATCCTGGGGCAATTGTGATGCACCCAGGTCCAATGAATCGCGGTTTAGAAATCACTGCCGAAAGCGCGGATAGCGCACGCTCTGTAATTGTTGAACAGGTTACAAATGGTGTCAGCGTGCGAATGGCGATTCTCTATCTTCTCTTAGCTGGCGATACTTCGATTGAGGCGGGGCTATAGTGAGTACAGAAAACAAAAAGACCCTTATCAAAGGTGCAACGCTCGCGGATGGTCGTACATGTGATGTGTTGCTGGAAAATGGCGTTGTTCAGGCAGTAGCTCCATCGTTGAGCGATACCGATGCCGCTATTTTTGAAGCAACTTCCATGATCCTTTTGTCAGGTCTTGTTGATCTACATACCCATCTCCGCGAGCCCGGTAAAGAAGATTCAGAGACTGTTCTTTCGGGATCACGTGCCGGCGTAAAGGGTGGTTACGTGGCGCTCTCGGCGATGGCAAATACTTCTCCAGTTGCTGACACTGCAGGAGTTGTCGAGCAGGTATATCGATTAGGTAAAAGCGCTGGGCTTCTCGATGTTTTTCCTATCGGCGCGGTAACGCAGGGAATTGAGGGGAAAGTACTGGCAGAGATCGGAGCGATGGCCGATTCAGTTGCTCAGGTAAGAGTTTTTAGCGATGACGGAAATTGCGTCAGTGATCCGCTCGTGATGCGTCGAGCACTTGAGTATGTAAAGAAATTTGGCGGAGTAATCGCACAGCATGCACAAGAACCTGCACTCACCTCTGGTTCACAAATGAATGAGGGGATTGTTAGCGCAACCTTGGGGTTAAAGGGATGGCCGGCCGTTGCGGAAGAAGCAATTATCGCTCGTGATGTTTTATTGGCCGAACACGTGGGTTCTCGCTTGCACATTTGTCATCTCACGACCGCAGGTGGTGTAGAGATTATTCGTTGGGCAAAGGCCCGTGGAATCAATGTCACGGCCGAAGTAACCCCACATCATCTTCTCTTAACTGATGAGAGCGCGAGAAGTTATGACCCTATCTTCAAGGTCAACCCACCACTTCGTACAGAGGCAGATGTAATGGCGCTTCGTCGCGGATTAGCGGATGGAACAATTGACATTGTGGCTACCGATCACGCTCCACATCCTGGTGAAAGTAAAGAGTGTGAGTGGCAAGAGGCTGCATTTGGAATGCTTGGTTTAGAGCATGCTCTTTCGATCGTTGCAGCGACGATGGTTGAAACTGGACTCATGGATTGGGCAGGGGTGCAAAATCGAATGAGCGTTGCGCCAGCTCGAATCGGTGGATATGCCGATCATGGTCGTGAGTTGGCTGTTGGTGCGCCCGCACACCTCACTGTGATCAATCCGAGGGCCCCTTATCGCGTGGATCGTGATCAATTGCAATCGAAATCACGCAATACTCCATTTCATGGAATGGAATTTGCAGCCCGAGTTGTTGCTACTTTCTTTCATGGTGAAATCGTCTATCAAGAGGGGAGAGGTGCATGAGTAAAGCATTTCTCGTTCTAGACGATGGTCGAGTCTTTGAAGGAAAAAGCTGGGGAGCGACAGGGCGAACCTTTGGTGAGGCGGTCTTTCAGACTGGAATGACTGGCTACCAGGAAACGCTAACTGATCCTTCCTATCACCGACAGGTTGTCGTGATGACTTCTCCACATATCGGAAATACCGGAATGAACACCTTCGATAATGAGAGTTCAAGAATTTGGGTCTCCGGTTTCGTTGTAAGAAATCCATCGCCGATTACAAGTAATTGGCGCAGTGAAGTTGACTTGGTCGATGTACTAATCGAACAGAACATTGTTGGTATTTCAGGAATTGATACTCGAGCCCTGACTCGTCACTTGCGCGATCGAGGAGCTATGCGCGTTGGAATCTTCTCCGATTTGGATCTTTCTCGTGAAGAGATGGTGATTGAAGTGCGCAAGAGTGGCCAGATGGTTGGATCATTCCTGAGCGCAGATGTATCAACATCTGATGCTTACACTGTTCCGGCGCAAGGGGAGAAGAGGTTCACTGTTGTAGCCATCGACCTCGGTATCAAAGGGGCAACACCGCGCGCGATGGCAGAACGTGGAATCCAGACGCATGTGCTTCCTTACAACGCGACGTTTGCCGAGATTATGGCGCTTAACCCTGATGGCGTTTTTCTATCTAATGGCCCTGGCGATCCAGCGACAATGACAGAAACCGTAAGCCTCGTGCGCGAGCTTCTCACGGAAGAGATTCCGATCTTTGGCATCTGCTTTGGTCACCAAATTCTCGGTAGAGCACTTGGTTTTGAAACCTACAAATTACAGTTTGGCCACCGCGGCATTAATCAACCGGTGATTGATAAGCGCACAGGAAAAGTCGAAATAACTTCGCACAACCATGGTTTCGCCATTCAGGCACCTACTGATGGTCAATTCACTACGGTGTTTGGCCCAGGTCACGTCACCCATGTATGTCTGAACGATGGTGTTGTTGAAGGACTCGAACTTCTTGAACGCGGTGCATTTAGCGTTCAGTATCATCCAGAGGCAGCAGCAGTTCCGCACGATGCGGCTTATCTCTTTGATCAGTTTGTTTCTGTGA
>JACCDT011356674.1_pt1 | contig 13773 bp, 14 predicted proteins | sample 7446291 | NCBI WGS metagenome assembly JACCDT01 (sample SAMN15323446, study PRJNA562643) | freshwater metagenome | isolation source: river surface water | place: USA:Blue River Watershed | collected 2017-08-17
CACCTCGGGGTCCTCCGCGATGGCGCGGTGATGCTCGAGGGAATCCAGCGGATCGTCGGTGGTGCAGACGACCTTGACCCGGAAGCGCTCGAGCAGTCCGCGAGCCGAAAACTCGGGCCGGCGAAGCGCCTCGTTGGCGACATCGTAGATCTCGTCGGCGGTGTCGGGACCGAGGAGGGTGTCGATCCCGAAGGCGCGGGAGAGCTCGAGATGGCACCAGTGGTAGAGGGGATTGCGGAGTGCCTGCGGAAGCACCGAGGCGAATTTGAGGAACTTCTCCCGGTCGGGCGCGTCGCCGGTGCAGTACTCCTCGGGAATGCCCGCCGCCCGCATGGCGCGCCACTTGTAGTGATCCCCGCCGAGCCAGATGGAGGTGATCGTTTCCCAGCGCCGGTCCCGGGCAATCTCGGCGGCGTCGAGGTGGCAGTGGTAATCGATGAGCGGAAGATCCTCCGCGAAACCGTGGTAGAGGTTCCGCGCGGCCTTCGACTCCAGCAGGAAGTCGTCGTGGATGAAGGGTTGCCCCGTCATACCCCGGAGAAGGCCGTGAAGCCGCCGTCGACCGTGATCACGGTGCCCGTGACAAAGGCGGAGGCGGGCGAGAGGAGATACTGGATGGCCCCGTTGAGCTCGGCGGCCTCCCCGAAGCGGCCGAAGGGGGTCTGGCTGATGATCGTGGTGCCGCGGGCGGTCAGCGACCCGTCGGGATTGGTCAGGAGGGCACGGTTCTGGTCGCCGAGGAAGAAGCCCGGCATGACGGCGTTCACGCGCACGCCGCCGGCCGTCCGCTTGGCGAGATCGACCGCCATCCAGCGGGTGAAGTTTTCCACGGCCGACTTGGCGGCGGAGTAGCCGACCACGCGGGTCAGCGCGCGCGTCGCGGAGACCGAGGAGAAGTTGACGATCGACCCCTTGCCGGCCGAGGTCATCGGCTCGCCGAAGACGAGCGTGGGAAGGACGGTGCCCGTGAGGTTGAGGTTGACCACGGCCTCGAAGGCCCCGGGATCGAGATCAAAGATGCTCTTGTCCGGCGGGATGGTGGCGCCGGGCATGTTGCCGCCCGCGCCGTTGAGGAGGGCGTCGATGCGGCCGAAGTCCGCGATGACCCGGTCGCGGACACGCTCCAGGGCGGGGCGATCGAGCACGTCGGCGGCAAGCGGCAGGCAGCGGGCTTCCGGCGAGGAGGAGCGGATGTCGCCGGCGACGGCTTCCAGTCGTTCGGCATTCCGGCCGAGCAGCACCGTGACGGCGCCGCAGGAGGCGAGATGGCGCGCCGTGGTTCCCGCAAGGGCTCCACCCGCCCCGGTGATGACGACGACGCGGTCCTGGACGGAGAAAAGATCGCTCATGCTCGGGCGGGTGCAGTGATGGGTTTGAGGGTCGGGGCCAGCAGGGTGTTGAACGCCAGGGCCAGCAGATAGGCGACCGAGCAGAACACGAAAAGAATCGTGTAGCCAAGCCCGATGTCTCCCGCGGCCTTGAAATGGTCGAGCAGGAAGCCGGTGACCAGCGGGAAGAGCATGCCGGAGAGCGATCCGGCCATGCCGCCGATGCCGACCACGCCCGCCACGCAGGATCGGGGGAACATGTCGGAGACCGTCGAGAAGATCGTCGCGGACCAGGCCTGGTGGGCCGCTCCGGTAAGTCCGATGAGCAGGACGGCCGTCCAGTTGCCGCTCAGCCCGACGAGCGAGATGGGGAGCGCCATGAGGGCGAAGAGAAGCATGCCGGTGCGGCGGGCGCGGGTGATGGACCAGCCGCGCGCGGCAAGGTGCCCGGTGAGCCAGCCGCCCGCGATGCTCAGCACCGTGACGATCGAGTAGATGGTCGCCAGGAGCAGCCAGCTCTTCTTGATCTCGAGATGGCGGGTCTCCTTGAAGAAGTCGGGGAGCCAGATGAGGAAGAACCACCAGATCGGATCGGTCAGGAACTTCGCCACGACGAAGGACCAGGTCTGCCGGTAGCGCAGCAGGGTGAACCACGGGATCGAGGTAGCCTTCTCCTCCGCGGGCTCGCCGTTGCCGATCAGCGCGAGCTCCTCCGGGGTGGTGCGCTTGCTTGAGGCGGGATCGGAGTAAAGGCGCAGCCAGAAGAGGAGCCAGACAAAGCCCGAGGCGCCGATGATCACGAAGGCCCAGCTCCATCCGAGCGAGAGCGCGATCAGGGGGACGAGCATCGGGGCGGCGATCGCCCCGACATTGCTGCCGGAATTGAAGATGCTCGTGGCCAGGGCCCTTTCCCTGCCGGGGAACCAGCGGGCAACGGCCGTCACCGCGGAGGGGAAGTTGCCGGCCTCGGAGAGTCCCAGCAGCACGCGGAGCAGGCCGAAGCAGCCGACCGCCACGGCCGAGGTCTCCAGGACGGAGGTGCCGATGAGCATCGTGGGGGTGTGGGGGAGCAGCGACGCCACGCCGTGGGCGATCGCGGCAAGGCTCCATCCGATCATCGAAAGGGCATATCCCTTGCGGACGCCATGCTTGTCGACGAACCATCCGAACCAGAGAAGGCCGAGGGCATAGGCTCCCTGGAAGAGGGAGTTGATCAGGCCGAACTGTGCCTTGGTCCAGTGGAAGTCGGCATCAAGGAACTCCTTCACCAGGGAGAGGACCTGGCGGTCGGCGTAGTTGATCGTCGTCGCGACGAAGAGAAGGGCGCAGACGACCCAGCGGAATCCGAGCCGGGTTGCGGGGGAGGTGGGGGTGGCCATCTGGTAGGGGTGAAAGGTTAAGCGCCTCGGCGGGATGATGTCGATCCGCTCCCGGGGCAAAAAAGGGGGGCAAAGAAAAAACCGCACCCTTGCGGGTGCGGTTTTTCAAAGGGTGTTGGAAGACGAGGGGGGCTTACTTGCCCTGCTTCTCCTCGATGTACTTCACGACGTCGCCGACCTTCTGGAGCTTCTCGGCATCCTCGTCGGGGACTTCCACGCCGAACTCTTCCTCAAAGGCCATGACGAGCTCGACGGTGTCGAGGGAATCGGCGCCGAGGTCCTCGATGAAGGAGGCGTTGATGGTGACTTGTTCAGCGGTCACGCCGAGCTGCTCGACGATGATGTCGCGGACTTTTTCTTCGATGGTTTTTTCAGACATGGTGGTTGTGGTTATCGGATACCCGTGCACGAGTAAAGACCACAATCGGCATTGGCAATCATTTTTATGACTCCCCATTTCCCGACCGCGGTGCTCTGCTTCGGGGAATGTCCCGCTTCTCCGTTTACGAACGCAGCGTCCTGCTCGCCGCCGCGCCCCGCGAGGTCTACGCCTTTCACGAGGATCCCCGCAACATCACCAGGATCTCCCCGCCCTCGCTCAAGGTGGAGAGGGTGGAGTGCTCCGTGCCGGCGCGGGCGGGGGAGGAGTTCCGCCTTCGGGTGATCCAGTTTGGCCTGCCGCTGGAGTGGGTTGGGTTCTGGGAAGAGGCGGTTCCGGATGCTCGGCTTGTGGACGGGGCGAGAAAATCACCCTTCCGCCACTGGAGGCACAATCACCTCTTCCGTGCGGAGGGTGAGGGGACGGTCATGACCGACCGGGTCGAGTATGCGCTCCCCTTCGGAGTGCTGGGGCGCCTCATCGATGTCACCGTGATGAGGGTGGTCTTCGCCGTGATGTTCCGCGCCCGCCACAAGGCGACGGCGGCCTATTTTGCCAAAGGCAATAAGGCCGGTTAAAAGAGTGAAAAGGTTGAAAAGTTAAAAAGGTCGGAACAAGCGGGAGGCGCTATTCCACCTGCTATGCATATTTTTAACTTCACGTACTCCCGTGGACGTCAATTGCCTCTCTCAGGCCCACTTTTTAACCTTCTAACGGTCTAACCTTTTAACTGCCGGCCGGCTACGGCCGCGGCGTGACCTTGGCGCTGGTGCTGTAGCCTTCCTGGCCGGCAAGGGAGGCCTCGATGGTGTAGGTCTCGCCGGCCTTCATCTTGGAGGTGGGGATTTTCTCGGCGTAGAGGACGTATTCCTCGGGATTGACCTCCACGAAGCCCAGCATCGGATCAAAGACGCGGTCCTCCGACCAGCGGCCGATCACGGTGCCGGAGGCATCCTTGGTCACCACTTCCAGACGCTGGTCGTTGGGATAGATCAGCTCGATCTCCTGTTTCGTCGGGTTGGAGACCCTGAGCGAGACATCCAGTTCGGAGGTCTGGGAGAGGGAGAAGTCGGAGGGCTCCACGCTCAGCGTCATCGGCATGATGTCGCCGTTCTTGCTGAATTTCACGGAGGCGAACATGCCGGTGAAGAACTTCTTCACCTGCTTGCCGATCGGAGGGCGGGGCGGCTTGGGGGCGTACATCCCGTATCCGGTGCGTCCCGCCTCGGCCAGGGCGAGCTTGGCATCCTGCCTCTCGATGAAGAAGGGGCTGTCGGCCTGGGGGCCCGTCACCGAGATGTCGCGGATGTCGGTTTTGCTCACCGTCTCGGTGCTCTGGGCATGGATCCCGCAGGCGCCGCCCGTGATGAGAAGGGCGGCCGTCAGGAAACGGAGGGCGTGGAATCCGGAGAACATCCCATGAGGCGTAACCCGACGGGGCCTCCGGTTGCAAATGTTATCCCAGCGGACTACGCTCCCGGGCATGAATCGGATCCTCCTCTCGGCCGTGCTGCTGGCACTGCCGATGCTCCTGACACCGTCGGCATCGGCCGGCTCCTCCAACAAGAAAAAGGATGCCGTCACGATCAGGGTTCACGGCGAGGCGAGCCCCGAGGATGGCGAGAAATTCTCGATTCCCTACGTCCTGGTCGACGGGCGCAAGACCACCCTCTCGGTGATGCCGCTGCTCAGCGAGCACGACGTGAAGGCGGTCTACCCCTTCAAGGCACCCGATGGGACGGGCGGAGCCTACCTCAAGCTCGACGGCCACGGCGCCAATCTCCTGACCCAGTTCTCGATCGAAAAAATGGGCCGCAACGCCGTCCTGGCCGTCATCGTGAACGGCCGCCAGGTCGCCGACCTCATGGTGGACGCCCCGGTGCGCGACGGCATCTTTGTCATCCCCTCGGGGATGACCATGGTGGAGGAGGCCCTCCTGGTGAACGGCTTCCCCCTCATGGGTCAGGAGAACAGCCCCGCCCAGAAGAAGAAAAAGCAACCCTTCTCCCCGACCAACATCATGCTGCCCCCCAAGGCCTCCGACCTGCGCCGCACCTCGGCCCAGCCCTCCTCCCCGGCCGCCCCCTGACGATGACCATGGCCGACGGCAAAAAACCGGGAACCTTTCCCGGCTGGATCTTCGTCCTCCTCTTCCTGCTCCTCTGCGGGGTCTCGACCGGACTGACCTGGTGGAACTACTCGCGCCAGGTGGTCTCAAGCACCGGGGGGACCGCCCTGGAATCCCAGTGGCCCGAGACCCGTATCGCGGTCCTCTTTCCCAAGGAGCGTGCCTCCGCCATGAAGCCGGGACACATCGCCCGCGTCACCGTGGGCAAGGATACCCGTGCGCTGCGGGGCGAGGTGGTCACCGTCACTCCCGGCCCGCAGGGAGAGAGCGTGGTGATCCGCCTCACCGATGAGCCCCCCGCCGTCCCGGGCGCTCCCGAGGGATGGAATCTCCACTGGCTCCCGCCGGGCACACCCTGTTCCGTCACCATCGACACGACCATCCCGCCCGGTGTGCTCGCCCCGGCCAAGCCCACCCCCTCCCGATGAGCGCGGAATCACCCGCCGTTGCCAAGGCTGCCGCAGCCGCGGGCTCCCTCCGCGTGAAGCTGCTCCCCTGGGGCCTTGCCCTGCTCTCCGGCCTCATGATCGGGTGGTGCTTTCCCCCGTTGGATCACCGATGGCTCTCCTGGCTGCCGTGGGTGGCGCTCGCCCCGCTCTGCTGGGCGCTATGGATCCTGCCCCGCCCGGCCACTGCCAAGGCGTGGGCCGCCCGATCATTCCTGCTGGCATGGCTCACAGGAACCGTCTCCTTCCTCATTTCCCTCCACTGGATCACCACAGTGACCTGGGCGGGATGGATCCTGCTCTCCCTTGTTGTCGGTCTCTACCCCGCCGTCTGGGGTCTCTTCGCGGGACTCGTCCTGCGCCCGCTCGGAGAGCCCCGTGATCCCTCCGCGGCGTGGCTCGGGTCGCTACGGAACCTGCTCGTCGCCCTGCTTGCGGCGGCGGCATGGACCGCGCTGGAGTGGCTGCGCAGCACGCTCTTCAGCGGCTTCGGGTGGAACTCCCTCGGTATCGCCCTGCAGGGGAACATCCCCCTGATCCAGATCGCCGGGATCACAGGGACGGCCGGGCTGACCTTCCTCTGCGTCCTCGGCTCCGCCATCACCGCGATCACCGTGGAGCGGCTCCGCCGCGAAATCGTCCAACGCAGGGCGCGTCCCCATGCCGACTTCTTCGGGGCCATCTTCCTGGTGGTGCTCGCCTTCGGTTACGGGGTGAAAAAAATCACCGCCCCCGCCCCCGAGACCACCACCCTGCGCGTCGCCGGGGTGCAGGGAAACGTGCCCGTCTACGACTACTGGAATCCCAAGTGCGAGACCCGCATCATGGACGGCTACGTCCGCCAGACCCGCCTGGCCCTGGCGATGAATCCCGACCTCGTCGTCTGGCCCGAAGCCTCCACCCCCAAGCCGCTTCTGCTCGACGAGATCGTGTTCGGGCGCGTCAAGCAGCTGGCCGAGGGAACGCCCGCCGACTTCCTGATCGGCAGCGTCCACTACGAGGCGCAGCCGCGCGGGGACTACAACTCGGCGATCCTGCTGACCGGCCATGCCGCCGCCGCCCAGATCTACAACAAGGTGCACCTGGTCCCCTTCGGCGAGTTCGTTCCCTTCCGGAAACTCTTCCCCCCGCTGGGCTGGGTCGTCGGCGACCGCGTCCCCTACGACTTCGATCCCGGCAAGGGACCCGCGCTGCTCGATCTCACGGTCAAGCCGATCAGGATCGGGCCGCTCATCTGCTTCGAGGACACCGTCGGCGAGCTCACGGCCGGCTTCGCCGCGCTCGGGGCGCAGTTGCTCGTCACCCTCACCAACGACGGGTGGTTCGAGCACTCCGTCGCCACCCGCCAGCATCTTGCCAACGCGCGGCTCCGCACCGTCGAGACCGGGCTCCCCCTCCTGCGCGTGGCCGACACCGGGGTCACCTGCCTCATCGACCGCCTCGGAAGGACGGTGCGGACCCTGCAGGGCCCGGATGGGAACACCTTCATCGAGGGCATCCTGCAGGTGACGGTCCCCGTTCCCGTGCACCCGGTGACGACCTTCTACACCCGGCACGGCGACCTCTTCGCCCGCGTCTGCCTCGGGGCGACACTGGCCGCCGCCGCAGCTGCCCTCCTGGCTGCCCGCCGTCGCGCTCAATAAAGGACCCCAATCCGAAGGGAGTCGGCCACAAAAGGCACAAAAAACACAGGAAGGGGAAAGGGTCCAAGGAGAACGTGAATCCGTGATCAAAACCGACGGGGATCATTCACAACCTCCTGTGCATCCTGTGCATCTTGTGGCTCCCAGCTCGTTTTTTTTCACATCGTCTCCTCTTGGCAAGCGCCGTTCCTTCATCCATAGATCCCTGTTTCCCATGAAGCATCTGCTCTCCATCGAGTCGCTTTCCGCGGCCGACATTCTCGAGATCCTCTCCCTTGCCGGAACGCTCAAAGCCACCCGCGGGCGCGAGACCTCCAAGCCGCTGGCCGGCGAATGCTGGGGGCTGCTCTTTTCCAAATCCTCCACCCGCACCCGCGTCAGCTTTGAGGTCGGCATCCGCGAACTCGGCGGCGAGGCCCTCTTTCTCTCCTCCAGCGAGATCCAGTTGGGTCGGGGCGAGCCCATCGAGGACACCGCGCGCGTGCTAGGCAGGATGATCCACGGGGCGGTCATCCGCACCTTCAAGCAGTCCGACATCGAGACCTTCGCCTCGCTCTCGGGCCTCCCGACGATCAACGCCCTCACCGACGAGGAGCACCCCTGCCAGATCCTTGCCGACCTGCTCACCATCCGGGAGCTCAGGGGATCGCTCGAGGGGCTCAAGATCGCCTTCATCGGCGACGCCGACTGCAACATGGGCCGCTCCTGGATCTGGGCCGCCGCCCGTCTCGGCTTCGACCTGCGCCTCGCCTGCCCCGATCTCTACCGCCCGCCCGCCGACCTGCTGGCACGCGCCGATGCCTCCGTCACCATCACCGAGGATCCCGTGGAGGCCGCGCGCGGCGCCGACATCCTCTACACCGATGTCTGGGTCAGCATGGGCAAGGAAGAGGAGGCGGAGCACCGCGCCGCCCAGTTCGCCCGTTACCAGATCAACGACGAGGTGGTGGCCGCCGCCGCGCCGACCGCACAGGTGCTTCATTGCCTCCCCGCCTATCGCGGCAAGGAAATCACCGCCGAGGTCTTCGAGCGCCATGCCGACGCCATCTTCCAGCAGGCCGAGAACCGCCTCCACGCGCAGAAAGCGGTGCTCACGCTCCTCAAGAGCTGAGGAGCGTAGGGGTTTAGGCTGAAGACTGAAGGCATTTAGGAACGCATGCAGGATCACCTTCAGCTCACGGCTGTGGCTCCTTTCGGGAGTGAGCTTGCACTCTCCTGGTCCGACGGCGTGGAGCAATTCCTGCCGCTCGAGAAATTACGCCGCGCCTGCCCCTGCGCCGTCTGCAATGGCGAGCCTGATGTCATGGGTCGCGGTGATGCCCCAGCGAGGAACTACAAGGCCAACAGCTTCGAGTTGAAGGGTTATGACTTCGTCGGAGGCTATGGGCTGAATCTCAAGTGGGCGGATGGGCACTCGACCGGAATCTACTCCTACAACCTCTTAAGAGGTTTGTAGGAGGCTTGGGATTTTGGCGCAGGGCGGTGTTGCTGCTCGGTCGGCGTAGGACTACTACGCCTTCCCTCGCACGCCTTGCCCTGCATCCAAACTTCCAAGCCTTTAACGAAGCATCGTTCAAGGACAGACAGCTATGGATTTGGCTACACACTGAGAATCAGGTCTTCGTGCTTCTGCAAGAAAACCTGAACGAACTCCTCATAAGAATTCGCCACGAACCATCCCAGATTTTGAGTGCTACCGTAGAACTTCCCAAAGTTGCTGCTCTGAGGATTTCCGCAGAAGTGATAGGTATTCAGTTCAATCAAAACATCACAAAAACAAACGAGATCCTTGAAGGGCACGATCTCTCCACTATCTAGAACAAGAGTATCCTGATCTCGGTAAAACCTTGTTCGATCGATCATTCTCTCAAGAGAGTAGAAGTCCCAGTTTAGATCATCCGTGGTTTCCTTAACACCATTGCTGCAACGATAGAACTCTCGGATTCCGTCTGGAAATCTGGATTCCAATGCCTTTTCTGCGTTCGTTACCTCTTCCTCACTAGGAGATGGAAGAAGTGTGGCCTTCAGTTCGGTCAGCTTAGCCAACAAATCATTCGTGGCATTCATCGCCTCGCCTCCTTCGTCATCGTTGACCGGGATTCACTAAAAGAATGAGAAGCCTAGGAAGCGGTGGTTTCTGTACGTGAAATGTACTTCGCGAACACAACAAGGCGCCAGTAGTACCAGAATACGAGGATGATCGAAACGATCTGCGAGGTGACATGCATCACATTCTCGGATGGCTGAACTCCCCATTTGATAATCGAAAAAACTCCGATGACCAATCCGGCGACGAGCCCCCCAACAAATGAGAGCAGCAAAAACTTAAAGCCAAGGGGCACGCCAAGAATGGCACAAAACTCGAGATAGGATGTCTTGATCTCCGGTGAAGGCCTGTACTCTCGGAATGCTCTCTGCAGCCCGAGGATGGTGATCGTTCCGAGGAGGACAAACTGGAGGGAGGCCTGCAGCGCCGACATCCTGACGACGACATATCCGAAGCAGGTCATCGAAAAAATCAGCATTGTCCCGACAATGAGATAGTTTTTCTTGTCGTTATCAGAGAGTCCGTTGCTTCTGATCGTGTCGCAGAGCTTTTTGGTATTCCAGAGGATCATGTTCTAGGCCTGCGTGGGGTTTATCTCTTCCTTCCTTTCGTCACATTTCCCTTTTCTAGTTTTTCATACTCCTTCTCATACGTATCTATCAAATCATCTCCTCCAACATATCCATGACGTTTTGCCTTCTGCATCCACATCAAGCCGCGCTTTGCTTGTTGCGCTCCTTTTGCCTCATCGATCAGGTTCTTGCCATAATTAAACTCTGCAAATGGAATCCCTCGATTTGCAAGCCACTCAAGCCAGAATCTGCTTTTACTTAAACCTGCATTATCGCCCTCAAAAGTGTAGTGCATATAAAGTTTCTCCGCTGCGGTCACATCTCCCGCGCGTGCTAACCGTGTTGTCTGCTTAACTTGCGATGGGGACATGTGAGCGAAACTATTCATCGGCGTCCACTCTGCCGAATATGGTGCTCTTTGAGTTGAACAGCCGACGTTAATTAGTGTGACGTCAGTTATATAAACAATGAAACAAATCTGTATTACATATTTCATCTCTTCATTCCTTTCGTTGTCGATTGGGGGGATTTTGTTGGGAATCTAGATCTATGCTTGGCCGAGGTTTTCGCAAAAGGGTATAGGGCAACACGGCGGTGTCGGCCACGGCTGAAAAAGGCATATCAATAGCTGCCAAAAATCCTTCTGCCCAGTGAGGTAATAAATAGCAATGAGGATCGGTGGTTAATGTATCCTTTACTGAATAGATATCCGCTTTAACGCCTGAATAAGCATTTCCTTCATTGATAGTTAACATCGTGGAACAACTAGAGAGCAATACGGCTAAAAGAAGGAATACAGATTTTATCTTCATCTCTTCGTTCCTGTCGTCATCGTTCAGGGGGATTCTTCTGGGTCATTTGTTTTTGATAAACCCAAACGATAGGGGGATGGCCTTGCCACCTTTTATCTTCCACAGCCTGCCATTTTTTCCCAAGCAGTCGAAAATCAGCATGAGGGAGTCATTAACAGCATGCTCAATGTCGCTTCTCCCAGGAGTCGCAACTCCAACAGGATGCGAATGAAACGTGCCGACTATCTCTTGCCCAAGAACCCTTGTTGCTGCAACGATGCGACGGATCTCGGCTGGTGAAAATGCAAAGCCTCCTACCTTACGGGATGTGTTTTTTGTTCTGACCAGATGAAGGTGGCAACCCGTGTCAATCATAAGCCCACAGATCTCTATGCCTGTATCTTCTTTCGCCTGACTGCACGCATGGCGAAGCATTTGCAAATACTGCGACTTGCTAAAAAGGCGCATGATGTTTTTAGGAGCTTATTTTATAAATATGGGCCATTCGATTCAATGAATAGAGGATATGTTCGGTCATCATCTCTTCGTCTCCTTCGTCATCGTTTAGGGGGATTGGGCAAAGTGGCGTGCAGGATTGAGGCAATTTCCCTCAGGCGCATCATGCCTTCTGGAGAGCAATACCAACCCTGGATTGTTGCGGGATAGTCGTCTTGGATCTGTATGCATTCCAAGCGAATCGCCTCATAGGCTGATTCTTTAATGGGGCAGGATGTGAAATCGTCCCAACCATGCTCATCAATCGTGCCATCAAGAAATGATTCGATGATGTTCGCGATCTCCGTATTGGTGTACTTCATCGCTTTGTCCCTTTCGTTATCGATTGGGATTGGGTTTGGTAAACAATAGTCACGCCATTTAAGGCTGATTCTTTCTTAAAGAAGCGTGCACCCGAATCTGCACGGACAAGAATCTCTTTATTGCTTCTCCATTCTGCCGTTGCCTCTCCATGGTCGAGAATAAACATGTTACCTCCATCATTTGGCAGAGCTTCGCTTTTGTTTAAGAGGGAGGCTTGAGTATTTGGGCCGGTGGTCGCCCCGCAACTGCGAGAAAATATGACGATCTTGTGAGTGCCATCCGGTGAAGCTGACTCAGAAATGACCTCATTGGCACAGGGCATGCATCCAGGGAGAACGAGAAGCAAAAGACAGGCAATGGATATGCGGTGCATTCTTGGTTTTTAGCTACCCCTGCCTCCCATGCTTGGCAATACAAGATCCTTCCTGCCAGATCATTCCTCTGCGCCTCCGCGTCTCTGCGGGAAAACTTGATCCCCTAAAACCTCATCCGTCGCAATCTCAGCGAGTTGGCGATCACCGAAACGGAACTCAGGCTCATCGCTGCCGCGGCGATCATGGGACTGAGCAGCAGGCCCGTCCACGGGTAGAGGATTCCGGCGGCGATCGGGATGCCGAGGATATTGTAGGCGAAGGCGAAGAAGAGATTCTGACGGATCGTCCGGAGGATCGCCCTGCTGAGTCGGGTCGCCGTGACGATCCCTTCGAGGGAGGGGCGCAGCAGGATGATCCCCGCCGTCTCCTTGGCGATGTCGGAGCCGGAGCCCATGGCGATGGAGGCGTCGGCGGAGGCGAGTGCGGGGGCATCGTTGATCCCGTCGCCGGCCATCGCCGTACGATAGCCCTCCCTCTTCCAGAGGGCGAGTTGCTCCGCCTTACCCCCGGGGGTGAGGCCTCCCTTCCAGAGGGTGATGCCGAGTTGCCCCGCGACGAACCGTGCCGTCTCCTCCCTGTCGCCCGTGAGCATGGCGGGACGCACGCCGAGGTGGCGGAGTGCCTCCAGTGAGGCGGCTGCCGAGGGGCGGATCGTGTCCTGCACGAGGATGAGTCCGGCCGGTTTGCCGGCGATGGCCACGGCGATCACTCCCGCTCCTGCTTCCGGGGCAAGGATGATGGTTCCGAGGGAGGCGACCTGTACGCCGCGGCTCTCCAGAAAAGCGAGGCTTCCCGCCAGCACCTCGGCCCCGTCGATCCGTGCGGAAATCCCTCCTCCCGGATGGGCCGTGAAGCCGCTGGCCTCGGGCACCTGCACTCCCTGCTCGGTGGCATGGGCCATGACGGCACGTGCCAGCGGATGTTCGCTGCCGCGTTCCGCTGCGGCGGCATGGAGGAGAAGCTCTTCCTTGGTGAAGCCGGTAAGGGGATGCAGGGAGGCGAGTCGCGGTTTTCCCTCGGTCAGCGTCCCCGTCTTGTCCAGGGCCATGAGGGTGGCTCCGGCGAGACGCTGCAGCGAGGCCGCCTCTCGGATGAGGATGCCGTGGCGCGCCGCCCTCCCGATCCCCACGGTGAGGGCCATCGGCGTTGCGAGTCCGAGGGCGCAGGGGCAGGCGATCATGAGCACCGAGACGGCCGCCTGCAGGGCATGGGGCCAGCTTCCCTCCAGCAGCATCCATGCGACGGCGGTCACGAGCGCGATCCCGAGCACGACGGGCACGAAGACCGCGGCGAAGCAGTCGGCGAGTTGCTGAATGGGGGCTTGGCTGCGTTGCGCCTGCGCGACCATCAGGATGATCCGAGAGAGGGAGGTCTCCGCTCCTGCCGAGGTGACCCGCATGAGGAAGCTCCCTTGACGGTTGAGCGTTCCGGCCGAGATGGCGGAGCCGGGAGTCTTCTCCACGGGGAGCGGTTCCCCGGTCAGCATCGACTCGTCGAGCGAGCTCCATCCCTGAGTGAGCGTCCCGTCGGCGGGGATCTTTTCCCCCGGCAGGATCCGCACAACATCACCGGCGTGGAGTTCGGCGACCGGAACCTCGCGATCCGGCATTCCCTCAATGACGAGCCGTGCCGTGGCGGGGGTCAGGTCGAGCAGTTCCCGGAGGGCCGTTCCGGCACGTGCCCGTCCGCGTGCCTCGAGCCATTGGCCGAGGAGAACGAGCACCATGATGGACGCGGCGGCCTCGAAGTAGAGTCCGCCGTGGAGAGCGTGCGGATCCCTTCCGCTCCCGGAGAGGAAAAGCACGGCGACGCTGTCGAGGAAGGCGGCCCCCGTCCCGAGGGCGATCAGGGAGAACATGTTGAGATG
>JACCDT010191237.1_pt1 | contig 13770 bp, 10 predicted proteins | sample 7446291 | NCBI WGS metagenome assembly JACCDT01 (sample SAMN15323446, study PRJNA562643) | freshwater metagenome | isolation source: river surface water | place: USA:Blue River Watershed | collected 2017-08-17
ACCTAAACCATATTTATTTGACACAGAAGATAAAAAATCAAATACTTCTTTACTTTCTGTTGTTGCAACTTGTAAATCTTGTTTTGCTTCTACTTTTGCTGAGATCAAGTGATCACAATGCACCGTACTTGGTACAGCAACTTTTGGACGACCTGCTTGCATAAATTGTAATAAAGCCATTTGCGCTGTTGCATCTTGCATTGCAACACGGTCTGGAGCAAAATCGACATAAGAACCACCTCTTTCGAAGCCTTCTCGTTCTTGATCACCATGTATGTGGGCGGATAAAATCTTCTCTGATAAAGTCAATGGACGCCCCAACATTTTACGAGCCGCTTCTACTTTTGCTGGCATTTCAGCATACAATTTTTTGATCATGTCGATATCAAAAGCCATAGTTATCAATTTTAGGTGTTAAAACTGATGCAAAGGTAAGCGAAAATGACCCTCGGCGCAATCAAAAAATGCACTTTATGTCCACTTTTTTAGTTAGATTTGGTTATCGCTTAAATTACTTTAAATGCAAAAATTGAGAGATTTTCTAGAATTACACGCTTTTGGCGTTTGTTCGGCCATTGGGGAGCGATTGGGTATTGCTAGTTCTAAAATAAGAACCTGGTTTATTTATATCTCCTTTTTAACCTTTGGATCCCCGGTGATCATTTACATGGTACTTGCTTTTTGGAGAAGCATGAAGCATTATATCCTTCTTGGAAAGCGCAATCCATTAAAGTATTAGATTACTGCCTTTCTTAAGCGTACTAATTTTACCAATAAGGGTTCCAATAATTCCAATTTCAACATATTCGCGCCATCACTTTTTGCATTGGCTGGATTAGGATGTGTTTCTATAAACAATCCGTCCGCACCAGTTGCAATAGCAGCTTTTGCGATGGTTTCAATTAAACTTGGATTGCCTCCTGTGATGCCAGAAGTTTGATTAGGTTGTTGCAAAGAATGCGTACAATCCATAATGACTGGTACATTATTTTCAGCCATGGCTGGGATATTTCTGTAATCAACTACTAAATCTTGATAGCCAAAAGTATTACCTCTTTCGGTTAACATCACTTTCTCGTTGCCAGCTAACTTAATTTTATCAACTGCAAATTTCATAGAAGCACCGCTTAGGAATTGTCCTTTTTTGACATTCACAATTTTTCCTGTTTGTGCCGCTGCTACTAGTAAATCGGTCTGACGACAAAGGAATGCAGGGATCTGTAAAATATCAATGAACTGCGCTGCAATCGCAGCTTCTTCGTGTGCATGGATATCTGAGGTTGTAGGTACATTATATTTTGCCCCTACTTTTTTGATTAATTCCATTCCAGTATCGTCACCTATGCCAGTAAAAGAATTTGCACTGGTACGATTTGCTTTTCTATAGCTTGCTTTAAAAACATAAGGGATGCCTAAGTTTTTACAGATAGTAGATACTTTTTCACCAATCTCCATCACCAATGCCTCATCTTCTACCACACATGGTCCTGCAATTAAGAAAAATTGATTGGGATCGTAAGATTGTGCTTTAAATAAATCTTGTAAATAATTAGGTATCATAAATGCTGTTTTGCGAGATCAAAGTTAAATAAAATGAATGAAGTATCTGAAAGTTAAAAGCGTAAACCTAAGCTGATACCTAAACCCCTGAATCCTGCCCAAGGGCCTTTCATATCTGCGGTAGCTCCGTTTTGATTTACTTTAGATGTTATTTCAAAAGGACTAACCTTGGTATTATCCAATGCTTTTTGAAGTGCACTAACTGCTTGAGTTGGTAATTTTTCTGGAGCTATGAAATTTAAAGTACCATTAGAACTTCCAAAATGTCCACCAATGAACCAGATATCAATTACCAATTTAGTAAGCAGTTGTTTTTGTAGTCCAATATAAGCACCATAACTAGTTGATTTAATCAAACCATCTAGATTTGCGCTTTTAGTGATAGGTGTGGGTGCAATAAATGAACCTTCAGGGGTATATGTATATTCTACAGGTACTGATAAGTCAAAATCGGCAAACCTAGCATAGGGTGCAATATAAAAGCCAGACATTTTTTGCAAACCCAAATAGAATCTACTTTCAAAAGTTAATGCGTTATTGCCCATTTGGAATAAGTCAAAATTAATAGCGGGATTATCAATATATTTTTTTGCGATGGCTTGTAATGGCAGACTCCCTTTTGGCATATAACGATAACTGGCCGAAACAGACATAAAATGATTCAAGCTTCTTTCAAAAGACAAATGGTAATTTTTTAAAGCAAAGCTTGTTAAATTACCCTTGATGATATTTTTTCCACCAATTAGTTTTTGTGCATTTACTTGAAGTGTAGTTAATGATGCTAGGATAAAGAGTACTTTTTTCATGTTGGTATTATTTTGTATACTTCCAATTGAATTGCAAAGACAATCCAGCTTGTTGAAATGCATCCGATCGCATAGGTGCCATCTTCACTGTTAAATTATTGCTGACATCAAATTCTTTTAAGTGACCCGATACAGATGCGTCCACCACGTTAATGCCCCATGCAAGGATAAACCACATAATAGAGTAGTCCCTGTTTTTTCTAAAAATATTTCGGTAGCTCTGTAGTGATCCTGCACTTAAATTTTTTAAAGCTGGATCAATCTTGCTCACATTTGAATTGTCGCCATTCGCTTCTTGAATTCTTGCTTCATAGGCAAATTTTGTCTTTGTATACAAATCGTTATTGTACACATAGGTGGCAACAGGCACAGCAAGTACACCGTATACCAAAGGAATTTTCCAATATTGTTTATTATATGCCTGACCCAATCCAGGTAGGATAGCAGATCTTTTAGTTGCTTTTTTTGGGGAATGTTGCAGCTGAATGGAAGTACTGTCTTGCGCCCACAAGGTTTGTTGTAGACACAACAAAAACAATATGGTAAGGAAGCTTTTCATCTAACTAATTGTTACTTGCATTGCTTCAAGGATTTTATTCAAAGCATTTAAATCATTGTAGCTAATGGTAATTTTACCTGATCCGTTTTTTTGATGCTGTAATTGTACTTGGGTACCAAAATGGTCTTTTAATTTATTTTCCAACCTTTGGTAAACAGGCGAGAGTTGACTTGCTTGAGCTGCATTCGATGTGTTTTTTGAACCAGTTGTTGGCGTCAAATTTTTTATCAAAGCTTCTGTTTGACGAACAGTTAATCCTTTTTCAATAATTTCTTTTAAAAGGAATAATTGCTTATCTACTTCTTTTCCAATTAATAATTTAGCCAAACTCACACTCAGGCTTCCGTTTCTAAGTGCTGCTTGAATAGCAGGCGGCAATTCTAATAATCGGATATAATTGGACACAGTAGAGCGGTCTTTACCCATGCGCTCTGCTACTTGTTCTTGAGTATAGTTGAGTTCGTCCATCATTCTTTGATAACTCAAAGCCACTTCGATTTCGTTTAAGTCTACTCTTTGTAAGTTCTCTAATAAGGCTAGTTCTAATAATTCTTTATCGTTCCCTAATCTGATATAAGCAGGCACATCTGTTAATCCTGCAATTTTAGCTGCACGGAATCTTCTTTCTCCAGCAATCAATTGGAATTTACCATTGGTTAATTGCGCGACTGTAATTGGTTGGATCAAGTCGTGCATTTTCAGAGACTGCGCCAATTCTTGTAATGCTTTTTCGTCAAAATCTTTTCTTGGATTCTTAGGATTAACAATAATATTTGTCAATGCAATCCTATTGATCGCTATCGCTTTTTCAATGGCAGCAGGCTGAACCTTACCTGCAGGATTTTTAAAATCTGCATCCATATTCTGCAATAAAGAACGTAGCCCTTTACCAATTAAATCTTTGTTGGGTGTGCTTTTACTCATAGTACTAATCTATTATTCGCTCGGCATTACTCATTTTAGTCATGCCATTTTTCTGTAAAATTTCTTTCGCTAAATTTAAATAGTTCACGGTACCCTTACTATCTGCATCATATAAAATAACTGGCTTCCCTACACTTGGCGCCTCACTCAATCTTGTATTACGATGTATAATTGTCGAGAAGACCATTTCATCAAAATGCTTTCGCACTTCACTGACCACCTGATTGCTTAATCTAAGTCGACCATCATACATGGTCATCAAAATACCTTCTATCTGCAAATCTGGGTTGAGTCTGCTTTGAACTATTTTAATGGTGTTCAATAATTTTCCTAAGCCTTCCAATGCAAAGAATTCACATTGTACTGGCACAATCACACTATTCGATGCCACCAATGCATTCACTGTAATCAATCCTAAAGATGGCAAACAGTCAATGATAATAAAATCATACTGATCGTCTATGGCTGCGATTAAATTTTTTAAAACGTTTTCTCTATTTGGGAAGTTAACCAATTCGATTTCTGCACCTACTAAGTCAATATGAGATGGGATAAGATCTAAATGTGGAATTTCTGTTTTCAAGACGACATCCGACAACGGCGTTCCATTGATCATCGCATCATAAAGACTGGTTGTGATATTATGAAGGTCAAAACCTACCCCAGTGGTGCTATTTGCTTGAGGATCAGCGTCAATTAACAATGTTCTGTATTCTAAAACAGCCAAACTTGCAGCGATATTGATTGCCGAAGTGGTTTTACCCACACCTCCTTTTTGATTTGCTATACCAATAATTCTTGCCATATAAAAAGCCTCCTTAATTTGCTCAAAAATACGGCATAAATAGCAACAATTAGGCTTAATTTTGCACCTTAATCTGTACTATGAAGAACCCCGTTTTTATATTCATCCTCATTACTTTCTTGATTTTGATCGATTTTTACATCTTTCATGTGATAAAAAGCATGCTTAATGGGGCAAGTGTTGGCATAAAAACAGCGGTTAGTTATGGTTATTGGTTTTTATGTATGGCATGTTTGGGGGCCTTTTTGCTTTTCCCATTTATTGTAAATCCCTATTTTAGACAATATATTTTTTCGATTGGTATTGGGTGGGTGATTGCCCAAATTACCCTTGTCTTATTTTTTCTGGTGGATGATTTAAGGAGGGGCGCTTTCTGGACGATCGGGCAGGTGGCTTCGTCCGCTGGAGCAAAATTTATGAATACTGAACAAGGTATACCTAGATCCGCATTTTTAAATTGGCTTGGTGTAGGGATTTCCTCTTCTTTATTTTTATCCTTGTTGTATGGTTTTGGTAATAAGTACAAATACCAATTGCTGCATAAAAAAGTAGCTATAAAAAATCTTCCCGCTGCATTCAAGGGCTTTAAAATTATTCATATAAGTGATATACATAGTGGTAGTTTAAAAGAGAGAGATGCGGTACAAAAAGGGATTGATTTAATTCAAAAACAAGATGCAGACCTCATTCTTTTTACAGGAGATTTAGTGAATGATAAAGCAACTGAAATGCAAAATTGGACTCCCATCTTTGGTCAATTGTCTGCATCCAAAGGGGTGTTTAGTACTTTAGGCAACCACGATTATGGAGATTATGTGCAATGGCCTTCAAAAGAAGCTAAAATTGCAAATTTAGAGGCATTGAAAGCAGTCCATGCGTCCATGGGATGGACATTATTAATGAATGAACATGTCACCATTGAAAAAGGTGGTGCAAAAATAAAATTAGTGGGTATCGAAAACTGGGGTGCAAAAGCGAGGTTCCCTAAATACGGGCAATTGAATAAAGCATTAGATGGAGTTGATCCAAAAGATGTCATTATATTAATGAGTCATGACCCAAGTCATTGGGAGGCTCAAGTGATTCCTGAGTTTCCTCAAGTAGATCTGATGTTATCTGGACATACACATGGTATGCAGTTTGGTTTAGAAAATCCTTATTTCAAATGGAGTCCTGTGCAATGGGTTTATAAACAATGGGCTGGATTGTACCAACAAGGCGATCAAAAATTATATGTGAACAGAGGTTTTGGGTTTTTAGGTTATCCAGGTAGGGTAGGTATTATGCCAGAAATAACTTTATTAGAATTAGTATAGTTTTATAAAAATTAAGGTAGAATATGTAACAAATTAGAAACTTACACGTTATAATTTTATTTTCTACCACAATCCATAATTTATGAAAAAGTTACTCTTGTTTGCCTCCTTATCTATTTGTTTTTTCGCAAACGCTCAGGAAAAGATAGGCATAGGCATTAAAGTAGGTCAAAATTTTTCCAGTGTTAATTCTGTAGCAGTTGATCGACATTCAGCTTCCTTTCACGGTGGAGTTACTTTTCAGGTTGGATTAACAGATAAGATAAGTTTGGTACCAGAAGTATTGCTTTCTCAAACTAAATTATCTACCAACCCAAATATTGTGGATGTATTAGGAGATAATAAATTCAATCCCGAAACTTATCATTTGAGCTACTTAATGGTTCCTTTATTGGTTCAAGTAAAGCCTTTCTCAAACTTGCTTTTGCAAGCTGGGCCTCAATATGGCATATTAATAGATCAAAAGAAAGATGGTATTGAAAATGCGCAATTGGCTTTTAAAGAAGGGGAGTTTTCCTTTGTTGGGGGTGCAAAAGTCAACCTTGGCGGCTTTTTTGTATACGGCAGATATGTAGTTGGTCTACAAGATATCAGTGCATTGCAAGATCAAGCAAAGTGGAAGACAAGACAATGGCAGCTAGGTATTGGAATGAATCTATTTGGCTTTTAATGCTTGCTTAAATTCAATGATGAATTGATTTAATTGTTGTTGCTCAATATTTTGCTGTTCAATAAAACTATTGTCTTTTAAGTCACCCACAATGGCGTCCATTTCGGCTTGGTTTTCGTACACCATTTTCCTAAATGGATTGGTATAATCTTTTTCTCTGGAGCTTTTTATCTTTTGTGTCACCTCTTCCTTAATGGCTTCATAACGGTCTAGCCATTCATTCAATTTTTTATTGCTCAATCCACTTATGGATACCCCTTCTAATAATTCCAGACAATAAAGTGCGTGCAAATTCTTTTTGCCTAGATACTTGTCAGTTTGCATTTGATAAAACGCATGTACATCATGCCAGCTATTGATTTTGTCAGATTTAATTTGCTGTAGCATGGTTTGAACCGATTTAGTTGGCATCAGCTGTCCCCCAATATTGCTCCATTCTATAGCTGCGCCAGATGTTTTGATAGCTTTAAGTTTTGCAGATAAATTTTTCATCCCATTCTGCGTCAGTTTAATCATTAACTGGTCCATACCATACATGAAAATCATTTTTTCAAACATAGCAAATGCATCATGGCATTTAATCAGCCTAGTTTTACGCTTGCTATTTTCAAATCCATCTACAAAAACATCTAATTGGTCGATTTCTTTTTTATTTTTTGTAGTTAAAAGTTTGTAGCCTAATTGAATTAATTGATCTTCACCAATAGTGGTCGACTTTTTTTCTTTTAATAATTGCGCTTTTGCGACTGCTGATGCAATCACATCTCTGCCTTTCATTAATTCATTGACGCTATCAGGCGCCAAATAGTCGTACTCAAAATATTGGTCTATATTTTTTCTATTGTCTCTGTTTTGATATTTCCAGGCATTTCTTGCTAGGGCATAAAAATTATATAAAAACCAATAGCCAGGCATCACTACTAATTCGTCTTTTACATAATCATTACTTATCAATGAAAAAGGAATTGGTATATTCAATTCATAATTATAGTCTCCTTTATTTAAAATAGTAAAGCTTGGGAAAATAGAATTGTGCTTAATGCTCACACATAATCCAGGCCAGAAACCTCTACCCATAATCACTTCACCATCCGCCCCACGGCTATTATGGTTGGATCCTAATGTCGCACCAGCAGCAATATTACTTTGCCCCATCACGAGTGCAGCACAAAGGAATGAATTGTTATGGTGTTGTTCATGTGCAGGATAAATTAATGAGTTCAATACTTCACAGCAAGAGATAGTGGCGTTTGGTCCTAAGAAGGAGTTAATCAATCTTGCACCATATTTTAATTGAGAATAATCAGACATAATAAAACGAACTGCTTTAATGCCATAAAATACTCTACAACCATATCCAATAATTCCATTTACCAACTCAGATCCTTCACCAATCTGCGTCCTAGCAATTGCATTGGAATTGATGGTGATATTTTTTATCTTATTCGCACCTTTTAAATAAGCATCTGTGCCAATCCAAGTATCTTTAATGATTCTACAATTCTTAATAACAGTCCTATCTCCAATTTTTCCATAATAGCCGCGCTTATTATCAAATTGCTTTTCAGTCAATTCGATGAACTTATCTTGTAAAACTTTGTCGTGCCTGTTTCTAGTCCATAAGTATGCATCTGCCGTGGTCATCCCATTAAAAGGAAGGACTTTTCTGCCTGTATTTTCGTTACATAATTCTAACCAAATTCTTACAGACTCCGATTCACCTTTTTTTAGAATACCATTCCCAAATTTTGCATGATTGGTGGTTACCAATTCATTCACATTATTTATAATTACTTCGTCTCCAATAATATAATGCGATAAATAATTGACACTATGAATGGCTACATTATTACCGAAATCTGAACTTATAATAGTAGAATTGTACAAACCAACAGGCACCGTCAAATCACTAAAGCAAAGACAGGTTGTTTCTAGATTGCCTATTCGAACCAATCCAAAAAAAGAGCAATTCTTAACCAGTTCGGGATTAAAGGCATTGGATACCAATAATTTTGACCAGTCGTCACTTGAATTCCCATTACGTACTAATATTTCAATTTCTAAAGCTGTAAGGGCACGGTATTGAATGCCACTTCTATTTTGTTGATTGCGTAAATAGTATTCATCCTTACCCTTAGGCAGATCCTTTATGAAACCATAGCCTAATTGTTGAATCGCTACTTTCTTAATTTCATTCATCGTATACAATTTATTTAAACATGGTAGGATGCATTTCATCCCAACCAGTTGCTTTTTGATATTGGTGTGCAATATTTAAAATAGTGCCTTCGTCAAACAATTTTCCAACAAAGCTAATGCCAGTAGGTAAATTCCATTTTGCATCTAATCCGGTTTGTACACAAACTACGGGGTGGCCTGTTAAATTAGTAATAGCCGACTGATTTCCGCCGCCTCTTGAAGGACAAATAATGGCATCATATTGTGAGATGATTTCATTCACTTTTTGCATAAGTATAGTTCTATGCCTTTGTGCATTGATATATTCCACAGCTGGAATAAACCTAGAGGTTCTGAATGTATTTGGCCAATCATTTTTTGTTTGTCTTGTTAAGGCATCGTCTAATCCTGAACGCGTCATATCGTCAAATTGTGCACCAGCTTCTGCACCAATAACAATATCCATGATGTTGAACTGATACACACCACTATCCGGGAAATTAATAGGAATTAATTCAATACCCATTTTTCTAAATTGCTTCAACACTTCAAACTCTGAACGATTGGTGTCTTTAATTTTATCAAAATAGTTTTTTGCGTAAGCAATTTTGTAAGTTTTTAGATTTGTTTTTGGGGCGTAATTGAATGGCATATCAACAGCAGATCCATCTTTGCCGTCTGTACCGTGTAAATAATTAAATACAATGGCAGCATCATTGGCAGAACGTGTAATAGGGCCTACTTTATCTAAACTATAACTCAATGCCATTCCACCTGAGCGGCTAATGCTTCCAAAGGTAGGTCTTAGACCTGTCGCACCACAAGTTGTTGCTGGAGAAACAATGCTTCCCCAAGTTTCAGTTCCTATTGCAAATGGAACAAGGCCTGCAACTGTTGCAGAAGCTGATCCAGCAGAAGATCCCGAAGAACCAGTATTTAAATTCCATGGATTTTTTGTTCTACCTCCATACCAATAGTCGCCCATCGCCAATGCGCCTAAAGTAAATTTAGCCACCAATACTGCACCAGCGGCTTTCATTTTTTCATACACAAAAGCATCTTCTTGGATAGTTTGGTTTTGATAGGGCGCGGCTCCCCAAGTGGTCTTGGTATTTTTTACAGCAAATAAATCTTTTAATCCATAAGGGATACCATGTAATTGACCTCTGTATTTGCCAGCAGCAATTTCTGCATCTGCTTGTTTTGCTTGTGCAAACGCTAAATCTTCCTGAAGACTTATCACACATTGTAATGTATCTCCGTATTTTTTAATTCTATCAATAAAGAATTGTGTTAATTCAACCGAACTGATTTTTTTATTTTTAATTAAAAAAGCCAATTGTTCTATTGTATAAAAAGCCAATTCATTTTTATTCGCTGGTAGTGTAACAGTAGAAGGGGCATCCCAAATAATAGGCTTTTGAACTTTGTTCAATTTCATATTTGGGAGAATGGCCGTATGCCAGAGACTGAGTGGTGTACTATTGTTCAAAGTCAATGCATGCATTGCTTTGTAGTTTGCTAAATTATCAATTACATCATTGAATAAGGAATCAATTTCCGAATCTGTGAATTGAAGATCAATTAATTTTGCACTGCTAAGTAGGTCTGTTTTTACAATAGGACGTTCTTGTGCAAATAGGGCGGTAGAGATAAGAACATTTAGGAATAAAAAACCAATGAGTAATTTTTTCATAACATACGATTTAGGTACTTATCTCAAAGATAATATTACCTAGTCGGTTTTGTATTGCTAAATCTTCTTTTTTGTCCTCCATTTTGACCGCCCTCTCTTGGTGCTCTTCCTCTGGTGTTATTGGGCTTGCCCCATCCTGCGTCTTTTGAGGTTTTATTTGCGTGAAACTGCTGCATTGGATAAGGATGGCTTTCAATCACTGGGATAGATTTGCCAATCAGCTTTTCAATATCTTTTAGAAATACTTTTTCTTCATAGTCACAGAATGAATAAGCTGCGCCAGATGCGCCTGCTCTCCCTGTTCTACCAATTCGGTGAACATAAGTTTCTGGAATATTCGGAATCTCAAAATTAATCACATGCGCCAATTCATCTACGTCAATCCCTCTGGCAGCAATATCGGTGGCGACCAAAACTCTAGTTGATTGGTCTTTAAAATTACTCAATGCCCTTTGTCTTGCATTTTGAGATTTATTACCATGGATGGCTTCTGCTGAAACATTATTTTTTACCAATAGGTTGACCACTTTGTCAGCACCATGTTTAGTTCTTGTAAAGACCAATACATTTTTGATGTTTTGGTCTTTCAACAATTCCATTAATAAGGAATTCTTATTGACTTTATCTACAAAATAAACTGATTGATCAATAATTTCAACTGTAGATGAAACGGGCGTAACAGTGACTGAGCTTGGTTTATTTAAAATAGCATTTGCTAAACTCACAATTTCTGGAGGCATGGTTGCAGAGAAGAAAAGCGATTGTCTTTTCTTTGGTAAGACTGCCAATAACTTTTTAATATCATGCACAAACCCCATGTCAAGCATACGATCTGCTTCGTCTAGAACAAAATATTCAACATCTCTCAAACTTAGATGCCCCTGATTCATTAAATCCAATAATCGACCTGGTGTAGCAATTACCACATCCACGCCATTTCTGAGTGCAGTTACTTGAGGTCCTTGACCTACGCCACCAAAAATAACTGTACAATTTAATGGGGTATGTCTTCCATATGCTTCAAAATTTTCTGCGATCTGAATAGCCAATTCTCTTGTTGGCGTTACAATTAATGTTCTAATTTTTTTACGCCTCTCTGCAGGTTTATGTTGTAACAATAACTGTATAATAGGAAGGGTGAAAGCAGCAGTTTTACCTGTTCCGGTCTGTGCGCAACCAAGTAAGTCTTTTCCTTCTAATATAATAGGGATGGACTGCGCTTGTATTGGCGTTGGGGTTGTGTAGCCTTCTTCGAAAAGGGCTAATAGGATAGGCTCAATTAGGCCTAATTCTTTAAAATTCGTACTCATAATGGACTGCAAGGTACGACATTTTAAACGGAGCCTTATTTATTGGGCAAAAGGCTGTACTTACGCATCTGCTGGTGCATGATTTTGAACCAAAGCGGAGGGAAGAGAGAAAGGATGATCATGCCAGGATAACCGGTTGGCATTTGTGGCGCTTCATCCATATTTCTTAAAACCTGGTACTTACGAGACGCCATATAATGATGATCGCTATGTCTACTAAGTTCGAATAACATCAATCTTCCAATAATATGGTTGCTATTCCAGCTATGATGAGGTTTTACTCTTTCAAATAATTCACCAGCGCCTTTTTCTCTTTGTAAGCCATAATGCTCAATATAGTTGACAGTTTCAAGTAAAATGGCACCAATCAAAGCTGCAAGTATAAAATAGGCTGTAATCATGAATACGAAATTTATAAAGATCAAAAACACTAGTCCAATTTGAATCAATTGAAACAACATCATTTCATTGAATACAATTGGTAAGGAGCGTTGTTTCTTTTTTGCATCCTCGATCGCGATATGCCAAGCACTTAAATAAGTTCCAATAAAAGTTTGTATCCAAAATGCGTATACAGATTGTTTGAATTTTGCTGTACTAGGATCATCAGGCGTTGCTACATGTTTATGGTGTCCTTTATTGTGTTCGATGAAGAAGTGCATGTATAAACTTGTAAGCAATAAAGATTTTGCTAAAAATTGTTCAAATTTATTAGTTCTATGTCCTAATTCATGTGCTACATTAATTCCAAATGCGCCACACAATAAACCCATCCCAATGATGCTGCCCAAAGTATCTAAATTAGATTGACTAGAACCAATATGGGTTAAAAAAGTGTATAAAACAAAATACTGAATCGGCACAGTGCACCATAGCACAACATCATACCATTTATTGGCTTTGGCCAATTGCTCTTCGGCTGTATCTAAATTAGCCGGATTAGGCGCAATAAACAATTCAACTAATGGTACCATGAAAAATGTATACAGTAATGGGGTCCAAGCATACAATCCAGATTTTGTAAAACTTAAATAGCCTAAGATATATAATACAAAAGGCGTGACGTATTTAAAAATTTTGATAAAATTTTGCATAACTAAATATAATAATAAGTTTTTAGAAACTTATTAAAGCGTAGCTAAATTTTGGATAGTAAAATTAGTCCTAAAGGTTTTGTTTAAAATCTTTCAGCAATATGGCTATTCCACCGTAACGGATTTTGCTAGGTTTCTTGGCTTATCTACATCAATGCCTTTTGCAACACCTACGTAGTAACTGAGTAATTGTAAAGGGATTACACTTAATAATGGTGCAATCACTTCGTCGATATCAGGCACAAACATCACATTGTCCGACATTGAAGGTAAGACCGTATCTCCTTCTGTGGCAACCGCAATAATTTGTCCTTTTCTTGCTTTGATTTCTTGGATATTGGATACCACTTTTTCATAGTATAGGTCTTTAGTGGCCACAAAAACAACAGGTAAGTTTTCGTCCACCAAGGCAATTGGTCCATGCTTCATTTCAGCGGCTGGATATCCTTCGGCATGGATATAAGTGATCTCTTTTAATTTCAATGCGCCTTCTAATGCGATTGGAAAATTAAAGCCTCTACCTAAATATAAAAAGTCTTTAGCGTCTTTATATTGTTTTGCAATCGCTTCAATTTTTTTAGTATCTGCTAAAATTGTTTTTACTTTTTCCGGAACAGAGGCCAATTCATTGATCAAGTGTTCATAGCGTTCATCAGAAATACTGCCTTTTGCTTTTGCAATTTTCAATGCCATCATGGTCAATACTGCTAATTGTCCTGTGAAAGCTTTTGTACTTGCTACCCCAATTTCAGGCCCAGCATGGGTGTAAGCACCTGCATGACTTAATCTTGCGATACTACTTCCCACCGCGTTCACGACACCAAATATAAATGCACCTTTTTCTTTTGCACT
>JACCDT011873468.1_pt1 | contig 13768 bp, 26 predicted proteins | sample 7446291 | NCBI WGS metagenome assembly JACCDT01 (sample SAMN15323446, study PRJNA562643) | freshwater metagenome | isolation source: river surface water | place: USA:Blue River Watershed | collected 2017-08-17
GCTGCATAAGCATGATGCCGTTGGCGTTCAGGCCATCGATGACTGCCTCAACGCAAGCCGCAAGGTCAGCGTAGCGACTTTTGAAGTGCGGATTGCTGGAGGACTTTAGTGCTGGCCCGAATGCCTTTTGTGCTTTCACTAACGCTGATGCTATCTGCTTCATTGCTCGACCCTTTGTAACGTTGCCACTTGGTTAGGTATTGTTGTTGCTCGCTTGGTGGAATCCACCCAAACCGTCGCCACGTTGCTTGCACATCCGTAGCGACGCCGGGTATCCACTTAAACTCTAAATCCGTGAGATTAGCCACCAGACTGCGTCTCCTATGGTTGATGTTGAACCGATACTCCAATCAACTGCTGTGACACCGAGAACCGCTCCAGCCGCGATGATGAGAAGGTGTTTCATTTGCAGTCCTTCAGTGATTTGTTGACCAGCATTTCCCAGAAATCAAAGTTCCTGGTTAGGTAGTCAAGCATCCGATCACGCAGGATTGTGCGAGCGTCCGCACCTTCCATGACAGCAATCATCACCAGGCGCTCGGTGTCCTCGAAGAAGTCACCGCCAGCAGCGCACTCGGTGAAGATGCGAACGATCACCGGATACGACTCGCAATCAAGCCATGTATCTACTTGGTCATGCTCCCATTTGGCTTGTGCTTCAGACCAATCTATGTCGCAGCGTCTCATGTTGTCCTCGGTTGTTGTTTGTTGACCGTGAAGCAATCTTAAAGTACAGTTCATCCTGTTGTCAACGCGAATGTTCCATTATTTACAATTTTTACAATTTGAGGATGCAATGACGGTCGAGCAAGCAATCAACCTAGCGGCTGCGTTAGTAGGATCAAAAGGCAAGCTGTGCCAGGAACTACAGATCAGCCGACAGGCGATGAACGTCTGGAAGAAGAAAGGCGTGCCACTCAGGCGAGCACTGGAAATCCAGCTGCTAACCAACGGTGCGGTAATGTTGGGCGATCTCTGTCCGCAGTATTCCGATGTCAAGATCGTGCAGGTTGAGCATGTCACTGAACGCTAGATCAGCAGCGCATCTTCGTGATCTCGGCTACCTGGTTGCGACAGTCGAGCACTACAACGCTTTTACCAAACGCAAACACGACCTGTTTGGCTGCATCGATCTGCTGGCAATCGGCAACAACGAAACGGTCGCCGTCCAGGTAACGAGCAAAGGTCATCTGTCAGAGCGCAAGCACAAGGTTGAGGAGTCGGAAGCCTACCCTGAGATGTTGCGGTCAGGCTGGCGGATCGTCTTGCACGGATGGTTCAAAGAGAACAACCGCTGGAAACTTAAAGAGGTGGAACTGTGATCTTTACGCTCGCGCACGACACTGCCCGTCAAAGGGCTATAGAAGCCGTCAGACGCGCTCGGCAGGGCTGGGTGGTACGGATAGAGCCACCCAACAGAACAAGCGCTCAGAACTCGTTTTACTGGGCCACATTAGCCGCAATCAGCGAGCAGATCCGTCCGCAAGGTCAGACGCACGATCAGGACGTTTGGCACCACTACTTCAAGGCTAGGTTCCTTCCTGGGCGCATGATCGAGTTACCCAACGGTCAGGTGATGGAGTCAGAGCCGACGACAACCGGACTGACGAAAGCGCAGTTTTCGGATTATGTAGAGCAGGTGTTGGCATGGGCGACGAATCACGGTCTACAGATGACGGACGAGATGTCTGTTTTGCGTGTAACCAGCGACACGACAACGCACGACTCGTCACTCTCCCTGATGGCACCGTAGTGGGCTTGCAGTCCAAGGCTTACACGATCTACTGCGAGGCTAAAACTGTGTTGTCGTGGACAAAGCCTAGACGTACTGCCTATCTCGAACGGGTGGAACACGCGAGAGGCGCAGCAGGCAGGGAAGCGTTAGCGAAGGAGATATTGAAGTGGTACGCGATAAAGCGTGGCTCAAAGCAGTAGCAAGTCTTGACTGCCAGCGGTGCGGTATGTCTGGTCAGACGCAGGCTGCTCATGCGAACTGGGGTGCATACGGGAAGGGGCTGGGCATGAAAGCCCATGACTGTTTCGTGGCTGCACTCTGTCAGACCTGTCACTTTGCGATTGACCAGGGCGCGAAGATGTCAGGCGATGAGAGACGGGAAGCCTGGGAGGATGCGTTTAGGAAGACGTTGGTTGCTCTGTGTGAAAGTGGTAAATTGAAAGTTAAATCTTAAAGGAGATTGACATGAAAGCTGTTATTGCTGCTGTTCTGATGGCCGTATCTTTTGCTGCATACGCTGCGTGTTCTACACATTCGTACACTTACAACGGTAGGTTCGTGACCTGCACGACCTGCTGTTTCGGAGGGAACTGCACAACTAATTGCTATTAGGGTTTGCCCTAGTACACAGAGGCTATTGCTTGCGGTAGCCTCTCGTTGTAGACTGTATTCGCGCCGTGAGAAGCGCAAAAGGGGCATCGCAAGCAGTCTCCAGCGGGGACGGCCTCAGATGCCGTAAGTTCACTGCAACGGTGTACAGCCCCCGGTAATTCTCACACTGGGGTCGTCCACCACTGGAGATTGTCTTGCATTACTACCATCACCACATCGGTGATTTCTTGAAGGCTACGTCACGACTAACAGACGCTCAGTCGATGGCATACCTTCGTCTGCTGTGGATGTACTACGACAGCGAGAAACCGTTAACGGGCGACCTGGAGGTGCTTGCATTCCAGGTTGGAACGGACACAAAGACGGTTGAACTCATCCTGCTGTCGTTCTTTAAGCCTGACCATGCTGGCCCGGATATGGTCTGGACGCACACTCGTTGCGACAAAGAGATCAGCGAGTACAGAAAACTTATCCACAAGAAATCCACAGCAGGTAAAGCATCTGCTGAACGTCGGTCTAACAGTAGTTCAACAGGTGTTGAACAGGTGTCCAGCACCGATTCAACAGATGTTCAACTAACCAATAACCAAGAACCAGTAACCAGTAACCATAAAAAGAATAGTGCAGCGCGTGGAACGCGACTGCCGACAGATTTTGAGTTGACGCAAGAATGGTTTGACTTCTGCAAGCGGCAGCGTCCAGACTTAAAGCCGCAGGAGGTGTTCGCAGCGTTCCGCGACTACTGGATCGCCCAGCCTGGGCAGAAGGGAGTCAAAACAGACTGGGACGCTACATGGCGAAACTGGATTCGCAACACTAGGGTTTCCACCAATTCACAACCTGCCAAACAAGATCGAAAGTTAGACCTGTTGCTAGGCAGGCGCCAGCCGGACGTTGTGGATGTTGTCGATGCTGACTTCCAGGAGAAACTAAATGCAATTAGTGGATCGGGTTTTTGAGCGGTTCGTTGCGCTGTACGGTGCTCAGAAGTTCAAGGTTATGTTTGAACACGATGACAACGCAATCATGCCAGCCAAAGAATCCTGGGATAACTACCTGCAATCCTGCAAGCCAGAGGTTCTACGCAAGGTCATGGACGCGCTTCCTCACCAAAAGCGGGAATGGCCTCCTAACCTGTCCGAGTTCATCGGGATGTGCAAGGACTTCGACCGAGTAGAGCATCGACAGTTCACAGCACTGCCAGCCCCAAAGGTTCAGACGGATGTCGGACGGTCTGCGCTGGCTGAGATAAAAGCAAAACTAAGGGTTTCCCCCAATACACAGTGAGGATGGAATAGATGAGTATGTGTCCTGTGTGCAATTCATGGCACAGCAAAGTCAGAGAGAGCAGAAAAGATACCCGGTACGGATGGAAATGGAGACTACGAGATTGCCAGGAGTGCGGACACAGATGGGCGACATACGAGGTGCCTACAGGCTCGCTAAACGTGGAAGGTGGCGATCCCAGCGGCAGACTGGAGAGGTAGTGGCTGTCGTTGATTCGCTGATCTCAGACTGCGAACAGATGTGCCAGGAGATCATCAGCCAGCACAGGCTTGCCGGACGGAAGAAGCAGCGTATCCGCTTGCAAGTCAGAGAAATGTGCAAACGGTTATCGTTGAACGAATTTCGGTGGAGACAGGAGATGAGCAAGTGACGAAAGATGAAATAGTTCTGCTGGCTAGAAAGGCTGACCTGTGGCTGACCAGCGATGAGCGTATTACTGCTGTCATGCGGTTTGCCGAGCTTGTTGCCGCTGCCGAGCGATCTGCTTGTGCTCAGGTGTGTGAGCTAATGACACATCCAGAGGCCAGCAGCGATCTTGCGTGGTCTGCAAGAGCCTGTGCCGCTGCTATCCGAGCAAGGGGAGAGAAATGATTCCAGTCAAAGAGATTGACGGTGAACTGTGGATTCGAGCGGCGGATGCGCGGATCAAAAAAGCAGCAGAGCTAAGGTTGCAGATGGATCTACGCGATTACTTTGCAGCTAAAGCAATGCAAGGTTTAATCAGCGGAACATCTATGTGGAGTCACGACGATGATGATAGTGGCATTGCTGAAAGTGCTTATCATATAGCCGATGTCATGCTCAAGGAGCGGGAGAAATGAGCATTGACGCAATGAAACAGGCGCTAGAAGCGTTGGAGCGAGGTGAAACAAAGTTGCGCTATGAAGCAATCACCGCCCTCCGCGCTGCAATCGAGCAGGCGCAGGAGCCGGTGGCGCACACGCTGAATTGCGTATGCGGTGCTGTGTGGGATGTCAGTCCTGATGGTGTTGAAGAAATGGTTCACGCGCCCACACCACCCCCGCGCCAATGGCAAGGGCTGACGGATGATGAGATTGATACGTTATATGAAGCGCATCACAACCAGTATGGCGAATGTAAAGTCGTTGGATACGGATACGAACGCGCCATCGAAGCCAAGCTACGCGAAAAGAATGCGTAAAGACCCGATCACCGTCGATCAGATAGCAGGCCGGATGATCGAACTCATCCAGCAGCGCAACAGTCTTACACGCGATGACTTAGAGTATGTCGTGGAAACCGTTGCCAAGCTGAAGGATGAGCGGTTAAAAGCCTGCATTGCAGAACTGATCGGCTGGGGAGACGAGGAGCGTGCTGAGGTTGAAACGTTTGTTGCTATTGCAATCGAGGTCATGAAGCGCACTAACGTATCGAAACTGCGAGAGTGTGCGCGGATTGTCGAACTGAGGTATCTGACAAATGACTTGCAGCGCGTGCAAAACTGATTACCACCTTGTCGATCAATCAATCAGCGATAAATCCGTCGTTGAAGTCTATGTTTGTTTCCACTGCGGATCGGAACGGTTCCGCGCACTATCAGGGAGGTTCTGTGGAGTCGAGGTTACACAATTGGGCAGCGTGGAAGCGGAAGGAACCGCTGGCAGATGCCGAGGACGCGAAAGCAGTTGATGCTGTTGTGCAGAAACTTAGCCCAGACGATAGAGCAGCAGTCAATGCTGTCTACGTCTCTCACCCCTACCAATCGATCTACTACGTCTGCGCTGAAATCTCCATGCCTCCTAGCTGGATCAACCGCGCAATCGAAAAGGTGAAACGTGGACTTGCCTGAACACCGTCTGCTTACTCATGTTGTCACCCTTGCCATCCGCGATCTGACGCACCGTCCGATCCCGATTAAGAAGGGCGCGAGGATGACGCCAGAAGCCCGATCAGCAGCGCGATTCCTGTTTACCGACGATTCAGACGGCTACCTAGAAGCGTTAGACTGCGCTCCCGACGCTTTCCGTAAGCGAATATTGCTGCTGATGAACAATATGTCTGGCGGCAAAGTAGCAGGGTTCGACGAGAATGATCGTAGAGCTATGCGGCAAAACTACAAACTCTGGAGTACCAAATATGCAGGACTGGATTACGACATACCTGACGATGAAGATGAATCTGACGAAGATGCACTCATTGCTTCTAAAAAAAGAGGCAGATTCAGCCATCGAATTGGCACTACAAATAGCCGCTGACGCTCGACTGTGCGCGAAACAGATTGCAATCCAACAGGAAACCGATAAACTGTGAGCGTCTCCTCCCTGGTTCTCCCCCTGTGTAGGGGGATTTTTTTGTGATCCCGCGCATCCTCCACTTCGTCTGGGTGGGCGACGAATCCAAAACTCCCACCGAAACCATCAAGCGCTGGGCTACGCTCAACCCTGACTTTCAAGTCATGCTGTGGGGCAACAAAGACCTGTCATCAGGTTGGGTGCTTGCCAAGCACATGCAGCACTACTGGAAACGCGAGCTTTGTGGCGTTGCAGACTGCATGAGGTGGGAGATCCTATACCGACACGGTGGAATCGCGTTAGACGCCGATCTAGAGCCTTCTAGGGCCATTCCTGACTGGATGCTAGAGCCGCGATGCTGGGCTACGTCAGAATCGGAGTTGTTGCGACCAGGATTGCTATCCAATGCTGCGGTAGGTGCAGAGCCGGAGAACCCGTTTATCGGGCAGATCGTGGATGATCTGTCGAAGGATGAGCCTGGGGAACTGATGGCGTGGGAGTTCTGTGGGCCGACGAGGTTGACGATGACGTTTCACGAGTATCGGTATCGTGACCTTGTTGTGTTCCCGAGCCAGTTTTTCTGTCCGACGCACTTTGCTGGCTTGCCGTATGACGGTGGGTTGATATTCGGCAGTCAGGAATTTAAGAGCACCAGGGGGAAGTGGTGATTCTGTTTCTCGTAACGTCAGCCATTAACGGTGATCCAGTCAGACTTCAGGAAACAGCAGAAACGCTGGAGTCGATTCACAACAAAGTGCCGATGGCGAGCATCTGGTTATTGGAATCAAGTTATGAGCCGCAGAAAATTTATTTCCCGAGGGTAAAGATATTTCCGTTCTGGGGTCAGCAGTGGATAAAAGACATTCACGACAAGCAACGTGATGTCGCTTACGTAAAAAATACTATCGAGCATCGTGTAACGATAGACGCGCTCAAATGGATTCCGACGCTCTACAGTCACATATTCAAGATTTCTGGTAGGTATGTGCTGACCGACGGTTTCGATTTGCAGGCTCATCCGGCCAACAAGGCGACATTTGCGACAGTTAGACAGACTGGCTACACGCTGGAGCAGGTTGGGACGGATGGAATGCTGATGACCAGGTTGTATTCGTTCTGCCAGACTGTCATTCCGCAGATGATTAGCACGCTGGAGGAGTCAGAAAAGTTCTTCCACAGTCAGTGGGATGCTGGCAAAGTGTTTGACTTAGAGCATGGTTTCTACAAGTTTCTGCCTCGTGACATTCTGCATGAAACGGGTAGAATAGGGGTTCGCGGACGTATCGGCCACCTCTCCCACATCGTCGAGGACTAACATGCCAGCCGTGTCTAAAGCCCAGGCCAGACTCATGCAGGCCGCTGCTCATTCGAAGGGATTTGCCAAGAAAGTCGGCATTCCGATGGCGACAGCCAAAGAATTTATGAGCAAGCAGAAGACCCCGTACAGCAAGCTGCCGAGCAAGAAATGAAGCCAATCTGGGACAAGCCTCGTCCTAAGAGTGCTGGCAAGCCTGACCCGCTGTCGAAGAAGCAGAAGCGGTCAGCTAAAGCGATGGCAAAGTCAGCCGGTCGCCCCTACCCTAATCTCGTCGACAACCTTCGGGCGGCAAAGAAATGAAGTGTCCAATCGTAACCGGTGATGCCAAGCTAAACGACGCTAACAAGCAGAAGGCAGTCGAAAAGGCTGACTACATGGAAGCCGGAGAAGACGCAGAGTACAAGTGCGAGAACTGTGCTGCGTTTGTCCAGACCGATGAGATGCAGGGCTGTCTGGAAAACGGTATCGCCAAAGGGATGGAAGACGAAGCCGAGGACATGGGCTACTGCGCTCAACTGGATTTCGTCTGCTCAGAGGATATGGTCTGCAAGAAGTGGCTAGGTGGTCAGGCTAAGGGTAAAGGTGGAATCGTCATCAAGATCGCCGGGATGATGGACGATGATTAAGCGTGGATCAGAATCGTTCGCTGGCTACAACAAGCCTAAGCGCACTCCTGGTCATCCGACCAAGAGTCATGCTGTGCTGGCAAAGTCTGGCGACGAGGTAAAACTGATTCGGTTCGGCCAGCAGGGTGTGTCTGGCAGTCCAAAGCGAGAAGGCGAGTCTGCTGCTGATCGCAAGCGTCGAGAATCATTTAAAGCCCGTCACGCTGAAAACATTGCGAAGGGCAAGATGTCGGCTGCTTACTGGGCTAATAAGGTTAAGTGGTGACGTATGGACTTATCCCAACTGCTCCACGCACTAGGTCTGCAACAGGCGTATCAGTCTTATCAGCAGAACATCGGTCAGCCGTTTGCTAACGTTGCTGGCCCATTCGGACGGGGACTGTTGGGACTAGAGAGGCCGGAGTACGGGGAGGAGCAGGCTTACAGGACTGGTCAGGCTGTCGGCAATATGCCTGCCGTGTCTGCTCCGGTTGGTGCGTTTAAGGCTGCTATGCAGGCTCCAGAGTTGCTTGCAGCAATGGGTGCAATTGCTCCACGGGGCGCAAAAAAAGTAGCGGAAGCAATAGCGGGTCAGCAGGTTAACTTGCCAGGGGCGCAAGGTTTCGACCCAAGATTTGACCCGCGAATTAAAGAGCAGGAACGATTAGCCAGCCTAAAGACTTCTGTTGACGTACAGAACAAAACACAAGTACCGACAGTTGATCTTGCTCAATATGAAGGATTCCCGTTCATAACATCTATGTCTGATAGGACTGCTGCTGGTGGTCTGCTTACGTCAATCAATGATGTGTTGTTAAAACGTCCTGTCCCGCTACAAGGTGGGCAGGACTTTATGTTCAATAACCCGATGGTATGGGCATCTGCAAAACAGCCTGTCAATCAAATATTGAATCAAGCCGCGATGCTGAAAGAGGTAACAGGTAAAGATCCTTTATTTGTGCCGTGGCGAATGGCTCCAACTGGTGGTGATTTTGCGACTATGACTGGCGAGTCGATGTTGTCATTTGCTGAGTCAGCCTTTGGTAAAACACAGAAAAAGTCACTCGACAAAAAAATAAAGGAAGTCCTTCCAGATTGGCCTGGGATAGATGCGACAAACAGTATGGATGTATATAGAAGTGCGCCTGATGCAAAACGGAAGCAGTTGCAAAATGTACTAGACGTAGAATTTAGAGATCTTGGTGGATTGGGTATTGGCGAGGCGCGGTTGTCTGTAACAGATCCGAAACAACTTCAAGGGTTTGACACGCAAATTATGAATGTTGGGCAGGTTTTTGCAAATCAACCCATGGTGCAAAAGTCCGGCCATTATTCATATCCATACGGAGTCCCAGGCGAAGGAATTGGTCGCGTTGGGCAAGACATCGGAATCTTCCAACTATTGCCAAACGTAGTAAAAGCAAGAAATATTGAAAACCCACGTTCTCCTGCTGCAACGGATATTAGAGCGTTACAAATGAAGCCATACGCAGGGATTTTGACTGCTGACATATTAAAACAACTTGGATATTGACATGACGCCTATCGTTAACACAGACATTGCAATGCCGGAAACATTGTTTGAGCCCCTTTGTCTTTTTGAGACTTGGTGTGTTGCAAAGCAAAAAAGTGACACATCAGAGATTGAGGTTCGGCAATGGTTAACGGAAAGGTTCGGAGATAAAGTTGCGAGGCAGTTTAAGCCAGAGTTTTTGTATTCGTGATTATCGACACGCATCCTTACTGGCATTGCGTAATCGATGATTTCTTCTCAGACGCGATAAGCCTAGCGAGAGAGTTCCCAGCCGCAGACGATCCTTGTTGGTTCCGCTACGACAACCCGCTAGAGATCAAGCAGACTTGTAACGACTGGCATCACTTCAAGCCAGAAACGTACAAAGCCTTCCAGAACCTGCTCAGCCCGTATTTCACAGAGATACTAGAAAACCTGACAGGCGAAGAACTGATCCCAGACTTAGGTTTACACGGTGGTGGACTACATCAGCATGGCAGAGGCGGCAAATTAAACGTTCATTTAGATTACAACCTGCATCCTAAACTGCACTTTCAAAGAAGGCTCAACCTGATCGTCTACCTGACGCCAGGATGGAAGCCAGAATGGGGTGGGCATCTAGGTCTATACAGCGATCCAGACACATTGGTAAAGACAGTTGAACCAAAGTTCAATCGTGCGATAATCTTCGACACAAGAGGCAGTTGGCACGGATTACCTGCTCCGCTGACCTGTCCGCCAGATGTCACCCGCAACAGTTTCGCAGTCTACTACCTGTGCGAGCCGACAACGACAGACAGCAGAACACGAGCATTATTCGCTCCAACTGCCGAGCAAAAAGGCGACGCTGACGTTGACAAGTTAATCCGTCAGAGGTCAAGTTAAAGTTGACCGATCACCCGTTAGGAGTCGGTAAATGGACAACAAAGTATTGCCATCTGCTAAACGGAAACCTCCCGCTGCTGGGATGGGGCGCATCAAGGGTATTCCTAACAAAACCACCCAGAACGTGCGCGAAATGATTGCAATGGTGGCAGAGCAGAATGCGCCTAAGTTCATGCAATGGTTGGATACAGTAGCAATGGGCGACGGGGACAAGGTAAAGCCTGACCCAGCCAAAGCCGCTGACTTGTACCTGAAGGCTATTGAGTATCACATTCCCAAGTTGGCCCGGACAGAGGTAGCAGGCGACCAGAATCAGCCAATGCAGATGGTGGTGACTTGGGCAGCAGAGAAATAATCATCCCCTACAGTCCGAGGGAACCTCAGCTAGAGATCCACCGGGCGATGGAAGATCACCGCTTTACAGTGGTGGTGGCTCATCGAAGATTAGGGAAGACTGTCTCTGCCATCAACCAGCTAATCAAGTCAGCCGTTCTGTGTCAGAAGGAACGACCACGGTTTGCCTACATTGCCCCGACGTATGCACAGTCCAAACGAATCGCCTGGGACTACCTCCTGCACTACACCCGTCCGCTGGGAGCCACACCAAACATTTCAGAACTTCGTGTCGACTTCTGGGATCGCAGGATCGGACTGTACGGGTCGGACAACCCGGATTCCCTGCGCGGAAGTTACTTTGACGGAGTGGTACTCGATGAGGTGGGGGATCAGAATCCAAAAATCTGGAACGAGGTGATCCGCCCTGCCCTAGCCGACAGACAAGGCTGGGCCATGTTCATCGGCACGCCAAAGGGCCAGAATCACTTTTACGACCTGCGGAACCGAGCACAGGACGAGCCTGGGTGGAAATTGCTGGAGTTCCGCGCCAGTCAGACCAAGATCATCGTACAGTCAGAACTGGATGACGCGCTCCGAGAGATGGGGCGGGATAAGTACGACCAAGAATTCGAGTGCAGTTTTCATGCTGCGGTGGAGGGTGCGTACTATGGGCAGATTCTTAACCAGATGGAAGGCGAAGGTCGATTCTGTGCTATCCAGCGGGATGACCTTTGCAAGACAATTGCTGCATGGGATCTGGGGATCGGTGACTCGACTTCGATCTGGATCGCACAAGTCCACGGACAAGAAGTCCGACTCCTAGACTACATCGAGAATCATGGTGTTGGGTTGGACTGGTACGTCCGAGAACTGCGAAACAGAGGCTGGCACAAGGCCGAGCACATTGTCCCGCACGACGTACAGGTCAGGGAGTTAGGGTCTGGCAAGTCGCGTTTAGAGGTGTTACAGCAGGCTGATCTTAGCTGCACGATTGCGCCACGGTTGTCGGTGGATGACGGCATCCAGGCTGTTAGGCGGATGCTTCCGCGCTGCTGGTTCAACGTTCCTGCTACAAGCGAGGGGTTGAACTGTCTAAGAAACTATAGACGGCAGTTCGACGAAAAACAGAAAGTCTTTTACGATAGACCTTTGCATGATTGGTCTAGCCACGGGTCAGACGCATTTCGCTATCTTGCTGTCGGGATGAATGAAACGTCTACTTGGTCGAAGCCGATCAACATTAATACAAGGTGGGTGGTGTAATGCTGATGCCACAAGGTTTCATTGTCCAGAAGCGCGAGTTCGAGGAACTACAGCGGAAAGTCGCTGAGTTGGAAAAGAAACTCGCAGACCTGGAAACAAAGTCAGAAGATAAGCGCAAATTCTTTAAGCGCGAGGTGGCTCATGGATAGCGGACGCCTGCAAGGAATCATCCAAGCGGAGATTGATGACTCCATTGGAATGCTGGACAGCGAAACCACGGCACAACGCGCTGAAGCGCTGAATGCTTACCTTCGCAATCCTTACGGCAACGAGGTTGAGGGACGCTCGCAGATCGTCACTGGCGAGGTTGCTGAAGTCATTGACGGTGCTCTGCCGCAACTGATTCGCGTATTCACTGCCAGCGATGATTTGGTACGGTTTGAGCCTGTCGGGCCGCAGGATGAAGAAGGCGCGAAACAGGCAACGGATTACGCAAACTGGGTGTTCTACAAGGACAACAATGGGTTTGCCATCCTGCATGACTGGTTCAAGGATGCGCTGCTAGCCAAGACCGGAACGGTCAAAGCCGTCTGGGAAGAAAAGATCGACGTAGACGAGGAAACGTACCGCGATCTGACGGATACTGAACTCGTGCTGCTGCTTTCAGACGGCACTCGTGAAATCGTCAGTCAGGAAACAAACGAGTCAGTCACGCAAGCACAGATGCCAGACGGCACTGTCATGGATCAGGTGGTTCGCTCGCACAACGTTGTCGTTCGCAAGAAGACCAAATCTGGCCGGATTCAGATTGACTGTCTGCCACCGGAAGAACTGATCGTCAGCAAGAAAGCTAGGTTCGGTGAGTCGAAATCACCGTTCATGGCGCATCGTAAGTTGATGACCAGAACAGAACTGGTTGAGATGGGGTTTGACAAAGATCAGGTTTACTCGCTGCCAGCGTACAACTCGCTGGACTTTACCGAGGAGCGTATCGCTCGATACACGCCTGGCGAGGAGCCGTTCGAGCAGGAAAGTCTTGACCAGTCGATGCAAGAGGTTGAGGTCTACGAGTGCTATATCTACGTTGACTTCGACGATGACGGTATCGCTGAACTCCGGCAGGTGTTTTACTGCAACAATACGATCCTGACGTACTCAGACGGGACGGAAGCCAACATCCCGACCGACTATGTGCCGTTCCATGTTATCTGCCCGATCCCGATCCCGCACAAGTTCTTTGGTCAATCGCTTGCTGATCGGACGATGGACATCCAGTTAATCAAAACGACGATTACCCGTCAGATGCTGGACAACCTCTACCTCATCAACAACTCTCGTATGCAGGTGGTTGACGGTCAGGTCAATATGGATGACCTGCTGAACGTCACTCCTGGCGGAATTGTCAGGACGAAATCTAATGGTGCTGTCGCTCCGATTCAGGTGCCGGACATTACCGGGTCGGCTTACCCGATGCTGGGTTACTTCGACAGCGTGCAAGCCAAGCGCTCAGGTGTGTCGGAGACTTCTCAGGGTCTTGATCCCAACATCCTGCAAAACGTCACCGCTGCGGCTGTCGCTGCAACCATGCAAGCCGGCGCTGGCAAGATCGAGCTAATGGCGCGGTTGTTCGCTGAGACTGGCGTTAAAAGTCTGTTCCGAGGCATTTTGCATCTGCTCTGCAAATACCAGGACAAGCCACGACTTATCAGGATGCGCGGCAAGTTCGTTGAGATGGATCCCCGAGAGTGGTCGAACCTGTATGATGTTTCGATCTCGGTCGGACTCGGGACTGGCTCGAAGAATGAGCAGATGGCAATGCTGCAAATGATCCTTGCCAAGCAGGAGCAGATTCTGACTCAGTTTGGCCCAGCCAATCCGCTGGTGTCTGTCGGGCAGTATCGTGCGACGCTGGGACGGTTTATCGAAGCAGCAGGAATGAAGGATTCCACTGAGTTCTTCAAAGAGATTCCGCCAGAGGTCGATCAGGCTCTGTCCACTCCGCCACCGCAGCAACAACAAAAC
>JACCDT011216108.1_pt1 | contig 13766 bp, 12 predicted proteins | sample 7446291 | NCBI WGS metagenome assembly JACCDT01 (sample SAMN15323446, study PRJNA562643) | freshwater metagenome | isolation source: river surface water | place: USA:Blue River Watershed | collected 2017-08-17
GAATACAAGGTAAACCGTGGACTAGACAAGGCACAGTTGGCATCTTTGGCAAGCTGTGATTGGATAAGGCGTCAGCAAAATTTGATCATCCAAGGCGCTACGGGTGTTGGTAAGACGTGGCTTGCGTGTGCATTTGGCCAGCAGGCGTGCAGGCTAAAAATGCCAGTCCTGTTCTATCGCGCCAGTGATCTTTATGGGGCAATCACAGAGTCATTGCTTGATGGCTCATTGCCCGCTCTGAAGCTGTCATTGAGCAAACCAAGTTTGTTGATACTTGACGATCTGGGTTTGGGTGAGATGAATCAACATGCGTCGCAGTTCTTGCTTGATGTGATTGATCGGCGAATGCGCACAGGATCATTGCTCATTACAACGCAATACCCAACTGACCAATGGCATGGGTTCTTTCCTGATCCCACGTTGGCTGATGCGATATTGGATCGCGTGGTGCATCAATCGCATCGGTTATCTCTGAAAGGGGAGTCCATGCGAAAAACAATGGCTCGCAAAAAAATGCAATCCAGCTGATAGTCTGAGTAGTCAGATTGACCATGTCAGTCTGACTACTATCTGGTCAAATCGCCATACTTTTTTCTTTGGTCAACTTGCTGGACTGAGTGGTCAGCTTTGACTGGAATTGATGGTCACGAGGGATTGGAGCGGATGGTCAATAGGTTCTGGAATACGCAACCGTCTTCTTCAATGGGCTCAGGCTTGAAACCTGCCTTTCGAATCACCTGCAGTGCACATGGCAATGCGGCGTCACTCGCGGAAATGGTCAACTCACGTGCCGCAAGATTGAATCGCAGGGCATCAATTCCTTCAATGCCATCCAGGGCGCGACGGATCTCTGCCTCTTCTGATGCGCAATCCATATTGGAGATGCGGAACTTGCTTTGCGGTTGGTCGGGGTGTGTTTGTGTCACTTCCTGCTCCGATAGCGCCGTGGGCGCGCATGCAGCTGCAGAGCCGCAGCTCACGCGCCGGCAGTTCTCTGGCCTGTTGCTTTCGCAAGATGTATTCATGATTTCCCATCCTCTCCAACAGTATTCAAAACCCTGTAAGCACTTCAGAGTCAAGGGTCTAGAATTGGACAAGTGCTGAAGGAGAACCCCATGAGGATTGGAGAGCTCGCCAAGGCCACCGATACACGGGTGGAGACCATTCGTTACTACGAGCGTGAAGCCTTGTTGCCGCAACCCGAGCGGACTGATGGCAACTACCGGATCTATGGGGCCGAGTATGTTGAACGGTTGTTGTTCATCAGGTACTGCCGTGGACTGGACATGACCCTAGATGAGGTTCGATCGCTGTTGCGCATGAAAGACTCTCCTTTACATGACTGCTCTGACATCAACGCCTTGATTGATGAGCACATCGAGCATTTGGCTGTTCGAATACGCGAATTGAAATTGTTACAGAAGCAACTTGTGGAATTGCGCAGTAGTTGCGTGAGGGGCAGTGCTGCGAGTGAATGCGGTGTTCTGTCCGGAATCTCAAAGGCAGCCCGGGAGGGTGGACGTGTGAAGAAGAGTGGGGATCATCACGTTCATGGAGCACACAAACCTGTGCGTGGGCATAGTGAGCCCTTTTTATAGTCTGGGGCTCCAAGTTACGCCGTTGCAGGCTACGGGTAAGGGTGCTTGTCGCGATCACAGGTCATCAGCATTGCCTTATAGGCATCGAATTTTGTCGCGATGGGCGCTATTTCTCAATCTTGTCAGCGCTGAGAGTTCAGATGGCTATCTTGAGGAATGACAGGCTCAGAACTCCGCGTAGTCTAGAGGGATCGTTAGAGTGATCCAATGGATGACAAAGCCAACCCGCGAGCGAGCAAAAGAGCGGCTTTTCGCGCAACGAGAGAGCAGGGGCTGAAATTTCGGGCTTTTCCAGCAATCTGGTGCAAGGGGGCACCGTTATTCTGCTGCTATGCGCAATCTTGTTCAGTTCTTGTCCATTCGAATTCCTCTGGTGCTTGCCAGTGCATTGCTGAGCCTCTTCGGTTGCGTCAGCGCTACACCTGATTCGATCGTGGCCCCTACTGCGGCTCCAGTGGCTACCGCCATTCCAGCGCCTGCACGCAATGGCACTATCTTCAACGAGCACTCCTACCAGCCGCTATTCGAGGACATCCGAGCACGCCGTGTTGGCGACACTGTCATTATTGCGATTGGAGAAAAGACCAGTGCTGGAAAAAACATCGCCAGTTCCAGCAGTAAGGAGAATAGTGCCCAAGTGACTGCGGTAGCGCCTTTGGGAGTGGCCCCAATGGAAGGGAAAAATACGCTAAGCAACGCCGAGAAGGCCGCGGCGAATGCGGCCAACAACTTCACCGGCACGGTCACAGCGACCGTGACCGAAGTTCTGCCCAGCGGTTACCTCAGAGTACGCGGCGAGAAGCAGGTCGCTTTCGACCGCGGTACCGAATTCATTCGCTTTTCCGGTGTCGTCAATCCGCTTGCCTTGAGCAATAACACAGTTGCATCTACCTCAATAGCGGACATGCGGGTCGAATATCGAAGCAATAGCAGCTTTGACAAGGCAGCATTGCAGTCAGCGCTCGCGCGGTTTTTTTTAAGCGTTCTTCCACTTTAACCAGTCAGCTTACTAGTCTCAGCCGATGATGCAGGTTTTGCAAACTCTGCTTCGCCCATCGGATTCATCCCTGCGCTGATTCATTCCAAGAGTGCGATAACTTTGCTCGAGTAGTTTGCGCGCCGCCCAAGACGCAGAGTGCGAAATCAAAACCAACAACATGTACGTCGCATGCCTTCCAATGGTTGTCGAGTTACTATTTTTCATCGCGAAAAAATCGCGATACATTCGATGCATCACCCGCCAAGTATGTCGTTCGCGCAGGCGAACGCGACGAGGAACACCCGCATGGCCGAATTTACCCAGGCGCTGAGCAGCGGCAGCTTCTCGATGAGCACCGATGCGGAGCCGGCATTCACTCGTTCGCAGACCAGCGTCAGCAGCACATCGTAGCCCTCGGTAAGCATACTGCGCTTGGCGCCGCTCTTTGCTGCGGTCGGTAAGACCAAGACGGATTCCGAGTTCGTCTGTACGCAGGAAATTCTCCCCTCGGTCGGGCACCTTTCGAAAAGCAAAAATTCCAAACCGAAAATGCCTTGTCGCGGTTCATTAACTTGTCAGGCAGCAAAGCTGAGATTCGGAATCCACCGATACTTCAATTGATCCGAATCCCAAAGAGGGCAGAAATGACTTCTCCATTGTTCCATATCACGAATCTCGGATCTGATCCTCTACCACCACGATCACCGCTCAAAATAATTGTAGTTGCCCCTGAAAAAATTATGGTGGTACAGGTGCTGCTGTCGCTGCGATGCTGGGCACAGGCTACCTGCGCCGCTGGCTGCTTGCGCGCGGAGCGGATTATTTCGACCACGTGATGACCCGGGTCGGACAAGGATCAATCTTGGCACTGCTGGCCACGCTGGTGCTGCTGTTTGCATTCCAGGGCGAAGCCATCCTGCGCCAGCCGCTGGTGATTGCGCTACTAGCCGTGCCCATCCTGATCCAGGTATTTTTCAATGCGGGGTTGGCCTACTGGCTCAACCGCAAGCTGGGCGAATCTCATAGCGTCGCATGCCCGTCAGCACTCATCGGCGCTTCGAATTTTTTCGAACTGGCCGTCGCCGCTGCCATCAGCCTGTTTGGCTTCGAATCCGGTGCGGCACTGGCGACGGTCGTCGGTGTGCTCATCGAAGTCCCGGTGATGCTGCTGGTGGTCAGGATCGTCAATCGCAGCAAGGACTGGTACGAGCGCGGCCCGGCATCAACAGACGGTAAACTCGGCCAGTTGCACTGACCTCCGCCGTTTGCAACGGCTACGACAAACACGACATGTCCTATCCTGACCTGCCCAATATCGACACGGATTGCTTCGCCGTTGCCGACGCCACACAGCTGTTTCCGCCGCAGCGATCCGGTCATGCGCCGCGTATCCTGCTGCTATACGGCTCGTTGCGCCAGCGCTCGTTCAGTCGCTTGCTGGCAGAAGAAGCTTCGCGACTGCTTAATGCGATGGGTGCAGAAACGAAATTCTTTAACCCGTCTGGCCTGCCGTTGCCGGATGACGCGGCCGACACCCATCCTAAGGTCGCCGAGCTGCGCGAACTCTGCCAGTGGGCCGAAGGCATGGTCTGGTCGTCGCCGGAACGGCATGGTGCAATGACCGGCATCATGAAAGCGCAGATCGACTGGATACCACTGGCCATAGGAGCAATTCGTCCTACCCAAGGCAAAACACTTGCAGTCATGCAGGTCTGCGGAGGTTCGCAATCCTTCAACGCCGTCAACCAGATGCGAATACTGGGACGCTGGATGCGCATGCTAACGATACCGAACCAGTCGTCAGTCGCCAAAGCTTATGAAGAATTTGACGAGCACGGCCGAATGAAGCCATCGTCCTACTATGAACGTGTTGTCGACGTGATGGAGGAGCTGGTGAAATTCACGTTACTGACTCGTGACATTGCTCCTTATCTGGTTGATCGTTATAGCGAACGCAAAGAATCACGTGAAGCGCTCACACGTCGCATGAACCAGACTAAGCTATGAACATACTGCTTAGTATGCATCACACCAGCCCCTGAAAGTACAAGACCTTCACCCACTCGCCGGCTTTCACTTCTGCCTGGTCATGATCTAGCACGATGATACAGTTAGCCTCGGACATCGAGCGCAGCACCCCCGACCCCTGATTTCCAGCAATACGCACGACCTGCCGACCAAGCTCGTCAGACTCCACCACACCGCGCTGGAATTCTGAGCGCCCTGGCCGCTTCTTGATGTACTGCGCTGACGGCACCCAAGCGACCGGCGGCAGCAGAAACTGACCACCCGCCATCTTTTCCAGCGCCGGCGCAACGAAGAAATAGAACGACACCATCGCCGCTACCGGATTACCCGGCAGGCCGAACAGGAACGCACGATGACCGTCGCTATCGAGCGCACCGAAGGCCATCGGCCGGCCGGGACGCATCGCCACTTTGTGGAACGCTACCTTACCCAGGCGCGCCAGCATGTGCCGCGTATGGTCTGCGTCGCCTTCGGACATGCCACCGGCAATCACCACCGCATCCGCCGATGTGCAGGCCGTGCGCAAAGCTTGTTCGATCTGGTCCGGGTGGTCCGGAATGACGCCCATGTCGAGCGGCTCATGACCGGCACGCGAAATCATGCCGTGCAAGGTGAAACGGTTGCTGTCGTAAATGCAGCCCGGACGCAGCGTCTCGCCCGGCGCGCACAACTCATCCCCGGTCGAAAAATACGCGACCCGCAACACTCGACTCACTACGACTTCCGGGATGCCAATAGACGCCAGCAGACCGAGGTCTGCTGGCATCAGGCGCTTGCCGGCAGGCACAGCAACCGCGCCCGCCTTCAGGTCTTCGCCCGCACAACGGCGGTTCGCACCGGCACGCAGTACGATCGCATCGAACTCAATCCGATCCTCAGCGATGTTGCCCACCAACTCGTGCGGAATAACGGTATCGCAGTCCGCCGGCATCACGGCACCGGTCATAATGCGGACGCACTCGCCGGCGCCAACGACACCAGCATAGGCCTTGCCGGCCAGTGCCAAGCCCGAAATTCGCAAACTGACCTTGCCCGCTTTGAGCTCACTGCCACGCAACGCAAAACCATCCATCGCAGAATTATCATGCGGCGGCACATTGACCCGCGCATGCACATCGTCAGCCAGAACCCGCCCCAGTGCCGTTTTAATCTGAACGATTTCCGTCCGGGCAACCGGCACGACCGCATTGAGTATCGCTGCTCGCGCTTCAGATACGGCCGTTGCCTGTTCTCCTTGTGGCACTGCTATGGCCTGCGTACCCTGCGTCACTGTTTCCATCACGGGCTCCTCCACTGTCGTTGCTGCAAATTCAGAAGAAGCTGATCACGCTGTCCGTGCTCTTGCGCGACTTCGGTCTGCCCGACTTGATCGGCGTGCCGATCGAGATCCAGCCCACCAGCGATTCGCCCGGATCACAGAACGCGGCAATGATCTCCGGACTGCGCACCTTTTCACCGCTAAGCATCTTGCCCGAAAAGCCCAGCATATGTGTCGCATTCAAGAGGTTCGTGATCGCACCGCCCACGCAGATCCACTGCTCATGCGCCGGTACCACCGGGTGATGCGCATCGATGCGGGCAATGACAGCAATCGTCAGCGGCGCACGCATCGCGCGGTCGCGTTCAATCGCACAGCTTTCTTCATCCTTACCCTTGCGGCGTGCATACCGCTCGAACAGGTCGGCCATCCTGAGCTTTGCATCGCCTTGGATGATGCATAGCCTAAACGGCGACAACTCGCCATGATCGGGCGCACGCAGCGCCGCCTCAGTCAGGGTCTGGATCTGCCGCGCATCCGGCCCTGGCGCTAGGAGGTGCTTACCGCCCTGCGAGTAGCGCGACAACAGCGCTTCAATGCCTGGCAGCTGATCGGTAGCTTGCATAGGAATCTCCAAGAAAAAACGGGCGGAGGATTGCCCCCGCCCGCAAGACTTCGCCCAACAAGAGGAGCTACTTAAACGTTGTCAATCGAACGGCGCTTGAACGACACCGTCTTCTTGTACTGCTCGATCGAACCGACCTTGCGAATGCTGGCCCAAGTACCTTTGTAGTACGGCACCACGTTACGGTCCGTCCACTCGGTAGTCACGTCGCCTTGCACGCCATTCACATAGCCGAACAACATGAAGGTGTGGCTAGGCTTAGCATCCTTAACCAAATACGCCATCGCATACGTCGAACCATAGTCGTTATAGACCTCGACCACATCACCGGCCGACACGCCCAGCGACTGCGCATCGTTCGGGTTGACCTCGATGTAGGCCAGCGGATAACGACCCTTGACAAACTCGTTGTACTGGTCGTGGTAGGCGGTCTGCCAGACTTCGTTCGCCCGGCCGTTGTTGATCCAGAAGCGATGCTTGGATTTCTGCCCCTCGACCTTGTCCGGCAAGCCCTTCCAGGTCGATGGCTTAAAGTGCGCCTTGCCATCGTCGGTATCGAACTTGTTATCGGCATAGATCATCGGGGTGCCGACCAGCTTCTTGCCTTCCACGCGCTGAATCGGCAGCTGCACCCCGTTGGTGCCGGCCGCACGCAGCAACTCGTAGGTCGCCATATGACCGGTATCGCCGCCTTGGCTGTCAATCGGGCCTGCGCCCGGCTGGCCGGCACGACGGAAGCCGTCATTGAACGCATCCTCTTCGGTCTTCCAGTCGAAGCCCGAGAAGCGCTTGACCATGTCTTCCTTACCTTCAGCCTGGTACATCGCCTTGATGGTGTTGGCGACCTTTGCAGCGATCAGGCAGTCTGGCAGCGCCTCGCCCGGTGCGTCCATGAACTTCTGCGACAGGCGCAGTCGGCGTTCGCCGTTCATCGACGTCAGGTTCATCTCGCCCGGATGCGCCGACGGCAGCATCAGGTGAGCGGCTTCAGCCAGCTTGGTCGGGTACAGGTTGATGCTGGCCACAAACAGGCCGCCACGGTTGGTCGCTTCGTAAATGATGTCGACCATCTCGGCAGCGGACGCACCGCGTGCCTTGGCCATCGCAACCTTGACGATCTGGCTGCGATGCAGGACCGCTTCACGCAACGCTTGCGCATTGTTGCTGGTCTGGAAGTTGTTGCATGCCCACCAGGTCATCATGCGGCCCTTGCCATTGATGATCTCCTGATCGACATAGATCTTCTCGCCCGTCGGATGTGGTGGACGGGTATAGCCTTCCTGGTGTCCACCCATACGCACCACGCCCGTGCCGCGACGGCCGACGTTCTGGGTCGCCAGCACCAGATCTACCAGCGCCGACTGGATCAGGTAGTTGTCATTGCCCCAGATGATGCCCTTCTCGTACGCATGCATCGTGCGCTTGAGAGCACCGCCCGCCTTCGGCTTGTACGACCATTCGGCCGCCATGCGCAACTTGTCTTCCGACACGCCGGTGATGCGGCTGCACTCGGCCAGACTCATCTTGTTAGCAGCCTTGGCCTCATCGAAGCCCTTGGTGTGATTGGTGATGAAGTCGCGCGAAATCCAACCCTGCTCAATCACATAGGTGAACAGACCATTGAACAGCGCCACGTCGGTGCCCGGGTTAATGTCCAAGTGCAGCACGCTGCCCTTGGCAACTTGCTCGGCGATTGCGATCGAGGTCGTGCGGCGGGGATCGACGAAGATCATCTTGCCAGCGCCGACTTCTTCGTTCGGGAACCATTTTTTCTTCTTGTCGACGGTGCCGCCCTGCAGGTTCGGCAGCCAGTGGTTCAGGAAGTAGTTAGTCTGGGTTTCGTAGGGGTTGTTACCGATCGACCAGATCACGTCCGCGACCTGCGCGTCTTCATAGCTGTTATTGAGTTCGCCCACACCCATCTCGCGGGTCGCGTGGCACTCCGAGTTGTACGACGGACGGTTATGGATACGCACTGCCGGGGCCTGGATCGCAGTGAACATCAGCTTCCCTGAGCCCCAGGTGTTTTCGAAGCCACCGCCGGCACCGCCGTGGTCAAAGGCTGAAAAGAAGATATTGCGCGAGCCTTCGGCATCCAGGATTTTCTTGGTCAGGCCGGCATAGATCGCCATCGCATGTTCCCACGACGTGTCCAGCCATTGATCGCCCGCATAGAAACGCGGGTACAGCATGCGATCCGATGTCATGCCGTCGGCGGCATACATGTAACTGGCCATCTTGCCGCCACGGGTCGAGCTCAGACCATTGTTCACCACGCAGGCCTTGTCCGGCACGATCATGATGTTAAAACGCTTGCCATTCTTGTCGGCGATCGTATTCGTCATGGCCGGAGTGAGCGTCGCCGCCAAGGCGGGCAGCTGCTTGTTGAAATCCAGGCCCAGCGCATTCTGGTTTGCGCCCTTGCCACCTTCCTTGTTAGCGTCCCACTTGTAAACGTTGTAGCCACAGCCAACGATACAGAAGTGGCAGGTCATTGCAGTCTTTTGCGCATCGACCGGAGGAAGCGCAATACGATCTTTAATTTTGGTCATGGTGCTCTCCCCCTTAGATAATGTTCGACTTACGGCCGTAGATCAGGCCGACCACGCCAACCGCCGTAACGGTATCGGTCTTGGCGTCGTAGATAAGCTGGATCTGAGGGAGGTTTTCGGTCGCCTGACCGCAGACCATCTGGCCATGATTTTCCGGATCGAACACGGAGAAATGACAGGGGCACTTGAAGGTACCGGCCGAAACGTCATACGACACCGGGCAGCCCATATGCGTACACAAGATGCTGTGGGCAACGATATCGTTATCTGGCCCCACGCCTCCAGGCGTCGGTTTGCCGAGCTTGATGGCGACGCAGGGAGAGGAGGCGTCCGGGTAGTTGAAGCTGACCGGCTGGTTGACGCGCATGCCGCCGACCTTGCCCACGCGAGACGCCGGATAAGGTAACGTGGTCGATCCAACAGCAGACTGATGCGATGCAGCATCAGCTTGTGCCGGAACCGCAGCAGCACCAGCAGTGGCGACGGTTGCGCCAGCGATTTTCAGAAAATCGCGGCGACTGTTTTTTGTTTCCATGGCTCCCCCCTCTTAGTTATGGATGTAGTACGGGAGGAAACACCGCAAACTTCATGCCATCGAAACGGGCAGGCTAAGCTCTTGATTTACCTTTCTCCTTTGACTGGAAAACGTAACGTGTTACGCTTCCGTAACAAATTATGTTTCGTCAAAGTAACCATAATTTTTATAAAAAAGTCACAAACCGACTGGTGAAGCAAGGCATTGGGACGCAGCTGATGAAATCCCTACTCTTCGCTTTGCGACCGGAGGAGACGCCAAATGTCGAACCAAAATTCACCGGATTTTGTCCGGCGCGGCTTAATACTGGCGGCCACGTCTCTTGCATCTGCGCCTATGCAATTGGCGGCGGCGGATGAGACTACGTCGCTCAGGATAGGACTAACCCCTGTCTTCCTGGACAGTCGTTCTGGTTTTCTGCAGCGCTGGCGTAGATATCTTGAACAGGCGTTGGGGCAAAGCGTCTCATTCGTTCAACGTCGAAGCTACGCGGATATCCTCGAATTACTTTTGAATGGGCAGCTCAATGCCGCATGGCTCTGTGGTTATCCCTACGTACGATATAAGGCGTCACTCAAATTAGTAGTTGTTCCACGCTACCGTGGTGCCCCACTCTACTCTGCTTACATCATCACGGGTCCAAGTGCCAGAAAAGTGAGCAGCTTTGATGAGTTGCGAGGCAAGGTCTTTGCATACTCGGACCCTCTATCGAATTCGGGATTTCTATTTGCGAAAGATCAGCTACACGCTCTCGGCGAGCAAGACGCACGATTTTTCAGGAAATCGTTTTTTGCTTTCGGCCACCAAAATGTAATTTCAGCCGTAAGTGAAGGTTTGGCCGACGCTGGGTCGGTAGACGGCTATGTATGGGACAGTCTGCAACGAATAAAGCCAGACCTCACACAAAACACACGAATCCTGACGCAATCCAGCAGATTTGGATTTCCCCCGTTTGTTGCACCTGTAAATCGACCGCAAAAGGAAGTTGTTGCGCTAAGGAAGGCGCTGCTTGGTATGCAATTTTCGTCTGATGGCAGGGAACTTCTGCGTGAACTTAACCTTGATGGTTTTGAATCTGGTCAGCCATCATTATTCACAAGTATTGAAGAAATGATGAAACGAGTACGAGCCTGATGTTATGAAACTCTCTAGATTCAGTTATCTGATAAAGGTGCCACTCGCGCTGTGTATTGTGAGCTTCGCATCTGCGATGGGCGTATTCCTCGTGACTTATTATCTTCTTGCGTCCTATGTGAGTGGCGAGACTATGACCCGTATGCAGCAAATCTCGAATTCACTTGCACAGTCTGCGCGACAATCTATTTACCGCGATGAACTATGGGATCTTCACCAGCAAATTCAATCGATCATTCGTGCGGATACCGGTACACACATAATGATCTTGACGGACAAGGGGCAGACATTAGTGGCGTCGGATGCTATGACATATCCAGTTATGGGCGATCCAAACACGATTCCAGCACCCATACGCCAACTTTCCCAACGAGTTCAAGTCGGATCAGCGGATAAAGCCGAATTTGAGCTGACTCCAGGCAAAGGCGACATCAAATACGCCGCTGCAACGACAGTGCAATCTGAAGATGGCGATCCGATGGGTAGCGTGATTGTTTACTCAGATCAGGATGCCGTACTACCAAAATTCCGCGTACTGTTAAGTAAGGTAATCGGCTATGGAGGATTAGCGCTAGCAATTGTGATTCCACTTGGTTGGTGGCTTGGACGCAAGCTAGTACAACCGCTGAACACATTGAAAGCATCAATGCAGTCATTGCCAAGCCAAAACAATGAGCTTGATATAAGACTCATTTCAGTTTCTAACGGCGCCGACGAAATCAGTCAACTGGCCGCGCAATTCATTTCCATGCACAACGAAATTCTGCGTAGCCGCGATTTGGAAGACCAGATTCAAGCAGCCGAACGCATGGCCCTTACTGGCCGTATCGCCTCGGCTCTCGCTCATGAAGTGAACAATCCACTGGGCGGCATGATGAACGTAATCAGCAACCTACGTCTCAAAGGCATTTCCGATCCGTTTGTCGAAAAAACCGCGAACCTCCTTGACCGAGGCCTCAAGCAAATAGGCGAATCCATTGCAGCGCTAATGTCACAGGCGCGCAAGGAACACACTCTTCTTAATCACTCTGATATCGAAGATCTTCAGACCTTATCGTCACCAGTCGCAGGTAGTCGTGAGATTACGGTCAAGTGGGACATTATGCTCGGCAAGGACGACTTACCGATAAGAGCGGTACCGGTACGACAGATTCTGCTCAACCTAGTTCTGAATGCGATTAATGCGGCCGCTTCGCAAGTTCATGTAATTGCCCGCATTGACCTTAATCAATTGATCTGTACTGTCACCAATGACGGTCCGGCCTTCTCAGCGGCATTTGAACCCGTGCCTGCTCCAGACCCCCAAGGTAGAACTGGGCTTGGTTTATGGGTCAGCTTCCGCCTAACCAACCAACTGGGCGGTTCACTGCATATCGCTCCCGGCCCCGACACCACCGGCACTGTCGCTAAACTCACCTTACCTCTTGGAGAAAAGCATGTCCCCCATACTGCTGGTTGAAGATGATCTAATTATGGGGGAGTCGATTTGCGACCGGTTCACACTTGAGAGCATGCCTTTTAAGTGGGCCAAGACTGCTCGCGATGCTCTGACTATGCTCAAAACAGATCATTTTAGCTGCATGGTCTCGGATATCCGCCTGCCTGATCTGAGCGGTGAAATGCTCTACAACCAGGCACGCGAATCTGACCTCATTGATTATCCGACTATCTTCATCACTGGCTACGGCACCCAGCAGCAGGCAGAGCGCCTAATGACTTTGGGCGCGTCTGATTACCTGTTAAAGCCGCTTGACCTTGAGCAATTAATCGGCAAGATCAATTTACTCACCGCCGGTCAGAAACATACTGCTGCCAGCTCTATGGTGCCTACGCTTGGCATTTCGCGTGAGATACGTCGCCTCGAAGAAATGGCCGCCAAACTCAGCACTGACTGGACCTCGATTATGGTCAGCGGCGAGTCAGGCGCAGGAAAGGAAGAATTTGCTCGTCTCTTGCATCGTCATGCACACAATGAAGAAGCGCCTTTCGTTATAGTCAACTGCGGAGCGATTCCCGAAGCACTGGTCGAAGCCGAACTTTTTGGCTACGAGCGAGGTGCGTTCACCGGCGCGGCTAAGGCGCACAAGGGGTTTTTCGAGCAAGCCAACAACGGCACTATCTTTCTTGATGAAATCGGCGAACTCACTACATCTGCGCAGGTGCGCCTGCTGCGCATATTGCAAGAGCAGGTAGTCACTCGTATCGGTGGTGAAAAATCGATCAAACTTAATTTTCGGTTAATCACGGCGACCAACCGCGACCTGCGCGAGGAGGTTAAAGCAGGCCGCTTCCGGGAAGACCTGTACTACCGGATCAATATTATCCATATGCGTATCCCACCTTTACGAGAGCGCCCGGACGACATATCTTGGCTCACGCGCCTCTTCATCCATCGCTGGAACGAAGCTCATCCAGGCTCTCCGCGGATGCTGTCCGAGCCGACGTTGGCTTACCTGCGAGAGCAACCGTGGCGGGGTAATGTACGGGAGCTAAAGCACGCTGTAGAACGTGCATGTCTGCTTACGGCCCATCCATTACTCAGGCCCACTGATTTCGAGATTCCAGATCAGTTGATCGAAGATTACTACCTCGACAATATTAATGCGAGCGCAGCGGAAGCTCAACCAATCCTTCGCCTAGCTGATTACAACCGGGAGCAAGAGAAAAAATACCTGTCCCACGTGCTTAGGCACTTCAACGGTCACGTTGGACAGGCTGCAGCTGCGCTAGGAATAAGCAGAAAAACATTGTGGGAAAAAACAAAGAAATTTGAAATAAAAGCAATCTCTTGAAAACTTTAATATATTCAAAAATTCAGTACATCGGCTAATTTCTTTATTCGGTACGCCGACAATCAAACGCAATTTCTCGAAAGCTTAGTGGTCCGTACCAACTTCAAAAAGTCAGGAGGTTCTGAGACGAAACCGGGTTTGAGACGGTTTTCAGGGACTGGCACCCATAACCCAAGTCAGGAGCACACAGCAAAAAGCCCCGCATGATGCGGGGCTCTCAGCTCCCTAAAACTCGTGTGAGCGAGTTGGAAGAATTTGTCTTGGC
>JACCDT011273169.1_pt1 | contig 13762 bp, 14 predicted proteins | sample 7446291 | NCBI WGS metagenome assembly JACCDT01 (sample SAMN15323446, study PRJNA562643) | freshwater metagenome | isolation source: river surface water | place: USA:Blue River Watershed | collected 2017-08-17
CTTGATTCGATTCTGCATCCGATCTCATGTGCAATCTTGATCTATTTAATCATTTACAGTTGGCGCGCACGTGGCGTTGTGGCATGGAAAGGTCGCACGCTATGAGTAAATCAATTACTAGCAAACCTGCCGTTGCAGTAATCGGTGCCGGCATGGGCGGAATGGCGACTGCCGCACGTTTAGCAAAGGCCGGCCACGAAGTCACTGTCTATGAAGCATCTGATCGCCATGGCGGTAAATGCCGCACCGAATGGATTGGCAACTATGCATTTGATACCGGACCTTCACTTTTAACTCTGCCTGCTGTATATCGCGACTTCTTTCAGCGCACTGGTGAAGTAATGGGCCGAGTTCTGGAGTTGGTACCGGTTAACCCATCATTTGATTACCGTTTTTCCGATGGCAAGTCTGTGAAATTTGCCAACTTATCTCGGAAAGAGACTTTAGCTGCAGTTAAAGAATCTCTCGGAGATAACGCTGCGCACGAGTGGGATCGAGTTATGGGCACAGCAGAGGCGATGTGGGATGTGTCGCGCGAACCCTTTATCGAGTCTGAACTTCGATCCATCGCCTCACTTTTAAAGCGCCCTACTTTGCTGCGCGACTTACGCATCATCGCGCCATGGAAATCACTACGTGATCTGAAGATTGAGGATCTCCACCTAAGAAATATCTTGGATCGCTATGCAACCTATAGTGGATCTGATCCACGCGTTGCACCTGCAGTTCTGGCATCTATCGCCTTCGTTGAAGAAGCATTCGGTGCCTGGCACATAAAGGGCGGAGTTGGAAAGTTAGCCGATGCCGTTTATCAACGCTGCCTTGATCGCGGCGTGAAGTTTGAATTCAACTCCCCCGTGACTTCGATAAACCATAACGGCAAGAAGGTAACCGGGGTTGCATTAAGTTCCGGAAGCTCAGTTGATTACGAAATCGTTGTAGCAAACGCTGATGCTTCACTGGTCTACAACAAGTTGATTTCAGGCAAAGTCGCTAAGTTAAAGCGCACCCGCAAGAACTTGGCAAAAGCCGAACCATCATTGGCAGGCTTCTCGCTACTTCTTGGACTTCGCCCAAGTGACAAACCCTCTGGCCTATCGCATCACAACGTTCTCTTCCCGAAAGACTACGACCAAGAATTCGAAGATATCTTCAACCGTAAAGTGCCAGTTGCCGATCCAACTATTTATATCTGCGCACCAAATGATGATGCAATGGTTAAACACCCAGGGCATGAAGCGTGGTTTGTACTCGTTAACGCGCCTCGCCATAGCGAAAGCGGTGTTGATGGATTTAACTGGAGCGATAAAGATGCCAATCATCGCTATGCGATGAAGATCGTCGATGCAATTGAAGAGCGTGGAATATCCGTTAGAGACCGCTTGGAAGTGTTGGAGATACGCACACCTGCAGATCTCGAGCGCACAGTCATGGCGCCAGGTGGTTCTATCTACGGAACATCAAGCAATGGGGCGCGTTCAGCATTTCTGCGCGCCAAGAATCGTTCGCCACTTAAAGGTCTGTACTGCGTTGGTGGATCGGCACATCCAGGTGGAGGCTTACCGTTGGTTGGGCTAAGCGCTGAAATTGTTGCGCAAGCTGTTGTGGGCCCAACGACTCACTAAGTAAAAGCTAAATACTTGAAGCGCACTTAGCACTGCCATTGTAAATGTCACTAAGTTAAAGTCGATTGCGTAAGCAACCAGAGCAATAAAGATAAAGCTGGCTCGTACTGGTCGTTCTGCCGGCGTTACAACTCCAACTTCGCTAACACCTAAACCACCGAGACGTGCGCGCGCATATTCCTGAGTCGAGGCAATTACATAAGTGAGCAGGACTATCCATGCTGGCGCACCTATGCGATAAGCGACGTAGAACCAGAGCGCTTCGCTAATGCGATCTGCAACGGAATCTAGAATCGCGCCAAACTGGCTCTCGCGGTTTTGGTAGATAGCTACGCTGCCATCAATGCCATCGGCGTAGAGCGAAAGAACTAGCAGCGGAATCGTCCAGAGCGAGAGCGGATTAACCGCCATCGCGATAGCGAAAACAATTCCAAGGAGCGTTAGTAAATTGGGAGTTATTCGAAGAGCAGACATGAATCTGGCGGAGCCATAAGAAATATTTAGCCAAGTTTTTACGATTCCTTTAATTTCTGCGTTGCCGTGGAGCGCGCTCCACTTAGCTAGAAAATCTGCTTTATTCATCCACGTTTCTTATCTTTAATCTGTTCGAAGATTTCGCGTGTTGCCGAAGAAGTATTCATTGTGTAGAAATGAAGCCCCGGTACGCCTGCATCTAACAAATCTTCACAGAGACCTGTAGCAATTTCTACGCCTAACTTACGGACATCATCTGGTGAATCTTTCAGCGCTTCAAAACGCTCTGCGATATTTGATGGAATAGGCGTGCCGCTTAACTCGGCCATGCGATTTAACTGTGCAACATTCGTAACAGGCAATATTCCGGCGATGATCGGAAGTTGTGAGCCGCGAGCCGACAAGCGATCAACCAGCGCCTTCCATTTATCAACTTCGAAGAAGAACTGGGTTGTTGCAAATGAAGCGCCTGCTTTTTCCTTACGCAGGAGCACCTCAATATCTTCATCAAAATTTAGACCTGATGCAGGATGGCCATCCGGAAATGCGGCAACGCCAATTGTGAATCCACCTACTTCAGCCGCAAGCGTTACAAGTTCGTCCGCATGATTTAAACCACCTGGTGTTGGTGTCCATGGTGCGCGCGGTCCCCCGGTTGGATCTCCACGTAGCGCGAGAATGTTATGGATCCCGGCTTGCTTATAACGCGCCAAAATTTCGATTAGCTCATCTCGCGTTGAGCCAACGCAAGTTAAATGCGCAACCGTTGGAATATGCGTGCGCTGCGTTATCTCAGAAGTAATCCGAATTGTGCGATCGCGGGTTGTGCCACCTGCACCATAAGTAACTGAGATGAAATCTGGGGCAATTGGCTCAAGGGCGCGCATGGCGCTCCAGAGGCGTTCTTCACCTTCTGGGTCTTTTGGAGGAAAGAACTCAAAGGAGTAAGTAACGCCTTCGCCGATCTCCTTCATGCGCATCTCCACGCGGTCAGGGTACCGTTGCGCCGTGGTTAACGATGCACGTGGCACGCTCTTAGCGGTACGCGAGAAGGTTCAAAGCGAACTAACTTCTTATCTGACCTTGCAGCGCGAATATTTAAGTGGCATCGGCTCTGAGTTAATCCCAGTATGCGATGCCCTCGAATCTTTCTTACTTGAAGGCGGAAAGCGCCTGCGCCCGCTCTTTGCATATGCTGGCTTTGCGGCAACTGGCAAGGTGGCAACCGCTGCCGATATTCGCGCATTTACCAGCCTGGAACTCTTACAAGCATGCGCTCTGATCCATGATGACTTAATGGATCGCTCAGATACGCGTCGCGGTAAACCTGCAATACATCGCCACTTTGAAAACTTGCATCAACAAGAAGCAATGAACGGTTTGGCGGATCAATTTGGTGAAGCAGCTGCAGTTCTACTCGGAGATTTAGCTTTAGTTTGGTCAGATCATTTACTTCATACATCAGGTGTTGAAAATAGCGCGCTTTTATCTGCGCTAAAGATTCACGATGAGATGCGCATTGAATTAATGGCGGGACAGTATTTAGATGTTCGTGAAGCAGGTGAGCGCTCCCCTAGCGTTGATCGGTCGCTTCGTATTGCGCGTTACAAATCTGGAAAATACACAATTGAACGTCCGCTGCACCTAGGCGCATCACTTGCGATTACAGACGAGGCGGAGAGAAAAGATCTAACCAATATCTTGAGCGCATATGGTCTACCGCTTGGTGAGGCCTTCCAATTGCGCGATGACATGCTCGGAATCTTTGGTGATCCATCCGTTACGGGTAAGCCTGCCGGTGATGATATTCGCGAAGGCAAGCGCACCGTGTTAATGGCGATGACGCTAGAACGTGCAGACCAAGCAAGCGCCGCCAAGATCACCGCCGCTTTGGGCCGCGAAGATCTAACTGCCGATCAAATCGAAGAAGTGCGTGCGCTCATAACAGCTACTGGCGCAGTTAAAGTTGTCGAAGATCTCATCGAGGGGCTACTTTCCAACGCGCTAACTGCGGCAAACTCTGATGAAATTGACCCTTCAGCCCGCGAGTTACTCGTTGAACTCGCAACTAGCGCAACTCGTAGGAGCCATTAAATGCCCGCAAAGGTAAAGGGACCAACCGATCATGTAGTCGTTGTTGGCGCAGGACTTGCTGGGTTAAGCGCTGCACTTCGCTTAGCGGGCGCCGGGCGCAAAGTCACAGTCGTTGAACGCGAATCTGTTCCGGGTGGTCGCAATGGACTTTTGGAAAAAGATGGTTACTCATTTGATACCGGTCCATCTGTTTTAACTATGCCTTCACTAATTCAAGATGCATTTAGCTGCGTCGGTGAAGATATGAAAGATTGGCTGGAGCTTTCACCGCTTAAGCCTTTGTACCGTGCTTTTTATCACGATGGTTCGCAGATCGATGTCCACGCCAATACAGCTGAAATGGAAGAAGAGATCCGTCGCACTGTTAGCGCTGAAGAAGCCCTGGGCTATCGCCGTTACGTAGATTTCGTTACCAAGTTATACAAGTACGAGATGAACGATTTCATCGATCGTAATATCGATTCTCCATTTAATTTGCTTACTCCCAATCTGGCGCGCTTGATCGCGCTCGGCGGATTTAGAAGACTTTCACCAAAGGTAAATCAATTCCTTAAAGATCCCCGCCTACAAAAGGTTTACTCATTCCAGGCTATGTATGCAGGCGTTAGCCCACAACAGGCGCTAGCAATTTATGCAGTTATTGCTTATATGGATTCGGTAAATGGCGTCTTCTTCCCTAAAGGTGGAATGCATGCTGTACCTCGTGCACTTGCTGCCGCAGCGCAAAAGCATGGCGTGACTTTCAAATACAGCACGACGGTAACTCGCCTAGAAGTTGAGAACGGTCGTGCCAAAGCGGTCATAACTGATAAAGGCGAACGCATTGAATGCGATGTAGTCGTGATGAACCCAGATCTGCCGGTTGTTTGGCGTGATCTACTTGGCAAAACACCACTAAACATTAAGCGCCTTAAGTACTCACCTTCGTGTGCCACTTTGCTAGTTGGTTCTTCTAAGAAATACGACCACGTCGCTCACCACAATATTCACTTCGGCGAATCTTGGGACGGCGTCTTTGATGAGCTAATCAAGAAGAAGACTCTGATGTCAGATCCATCAGTCCTTGTAACTATCCCTACTAAAGATGATGCTGCACTGGCACCTGCTGGGAAAGAGAGTTATTACATTCTCTATCCAACTCCTAACTTGGATGCGGATATTGATTGGAAGACCCAAGCGCGTCCATATCGTGACCACATGATTAAGACTCTCGAAGATCGCGGTTACACCGGCTTTGGTGATTCGATTGAAACCGAAGTGATGACTACGCCACTTGATTGGCAAGCACAAGGAATGGAACGCGGCGCACCATTTGCTAGCGCACATACCTTCTTCCAAACCGGTCCTTTCAGGCCTCGCAACATCGCAGCTGGTTTTGAAAATGTTGTCTTTGCCGGCTCAGGTACGCAGCCCGGCGTTGGTGTTCCGATGGTTTTGATTTCTGGTCGTTTAGCAGCAGAGCGAATCGTAGGTCCGGTTAAGTAAGTGAGTGAGTTAAACGCTGCAGGGATTACCGACCCGCAACTAAGGGCTTCTTATTCCGAGTGCAAACGTCTTAACTCGCTCCACGGAAAAACTTATTACCTTGCAACTTTGCTTCTTCCAGCGAGCAAGCGTCCATTTGTTCACGCACTTTATGGTTTTGCGCGCTACGCCGATGAGATCGTCGATGATTTAGCTTCAACGTTGACTCCACAAGAGAAGGCAGAAGTTCTCCGCACTTGGAGCTCTGAGGTTCTACGTGGTTTAGAAACTGGTAACAGCTCTGATCTCGTTGGTCGCGCACTAATTGATACGGTGCAGCGCTTTGATATCCCCCACCAACATTTCGTGGATTTCTTACATTCCATGGAGATGGACTTAACTGTTACCGAGTACCAAACATTTGATGATCTATACGAGTACGTATATGGATCTGCCGCAGTTATAGGTCTCCAGATGGTGCCTATCTTGGGCGGAGATACTGTTAATTCGCTAGAGGCTGCCAAAAACCTTGGCGTTGCTTTTCAGCTTGCTAACTTCATTCGCGATGTCGGTGAAGATTTAGACCGCGGTCGCATTTACTTGCCGCTGCAAGAACTTGCCGAGCACGGTGTCACTCGTCAAATGTTAGAGGCTCGAAAGTTAACTCCCGAGATTGTTAACGCTCTCAAGTTTCAGATTGCACGAGTTCGCCAACTTCAGAAGGCCGCCGAACCTGGAATTGCGTTACTGGATAAGACCAGCCAGCCATGCATTCGCGCAGCCAGTGAGTTGTATTGCGGAATCGTTGATGAGGTAGAAAAGATTGGCTACGACATCTTTAATAAGCGGGCTACAACATCAACTGCCCGCCGCGCACGTGTGGCGTTAGCGGCATACATCAGTGCCGTTGCAGCGCGTTTGCGCTAAAGTAAATCTCGCGGGAGCCGCTGATACGGCTGAGAGGATCTGAAATCCAGATCGACCGCTTGACCCGTCCGGTAATGCGGATGCGGAAAGGGTAAAACTATGTCATCTACATTTTTAACTATCTGGGGTTACGAACTTTCTTACTTAGAGCTAATCGCTGTAATGGCCTCTTTTATTGGGGTTGCACTTGGGATAACCGGTAAGCGAATTACTTGGCCTTGGTGGGCGCTTAGTTCAGTGCTTTACGGAATTCTTTTCTTTCAATGGGAGCTCTACGCCAGCGCTGCACTTCAAATCGTATTTATCATAGCTGCAATTGCAGGTTGGTTCGGATGGGAACCAAGCGGTGCAAAACCTGGCAGACTAAAAAATAGCCAGCGCGCATATGTTTTCATCGCAATCATCTTGGCAACTCTCGCTTTGGCGCCACTTCTTAAATATTGGGGCGCTGCGTCAACTTATGCTGATGCGATTCTCTTCTTCGGTTCGCTGTCTGCACAAATTTTGATGGTCTATCAGAAGTATGAAACATGGATTATTTGGTTGGTCGTAGATGCTGGCTATGTCGCACTTTATGCCTCGCAAGATTTACCTTTCACTACAGCGCTATATGTAACCTTCACAATTCTTGCTGCCATGGGATGGAGTAAGTGGTATGGAGCTCATCGCCGCGCTATCCGATCTCTGTAAGGAAAAGTCCCGACCCGTCATAGCAATTGATGGACCAGCCGGTGCAGGAAAGACCACTTTGGCTCAAGAGCTCTTTCGCGCTTTTTCCACCAAATCTTCTGTACAAGTTATTCATATGGATGATCTATATGACGGCTGGGGTAACGCGCTATCGAGCGACCTTTCAAAGATTCTGCAATATCTCGTTAGCCAACATGAAGCGAAATCTCCCGCGAAAATTCGAAGGTATAACTGGGAGAGATCATCTTTTGGTGAGAGTGAAGAACTTCCAGTCTGCGACCTTCTAATATTGGAAGGAGTCGGATGCGGTGATAAAGAGTTGCAAGATCATTTGGCAGCGCTAATTTGGATGGAGATTGACCCCGCAGATGGCTTAAAGCGAGTAATTGATCGCGATGGTGCGCAGGTAAAAGCAGAGATGGAAAAGTGGCTTGGAACACAAGCCGAATATTTCTTACAACACTCAACGCGTGAAAAGGCAGATTTCATTTTAACTACCTAAAATTGCAGATATGTCTGATCTAACTGGCGAGCTTATTGATGGGCGCTATCAGCTCCTTCGCCAGATGGCAGCAGGTGGAATGGCAACTATTTATGAGGCAGTTGATATCCGTTTAGATCGCAAAGTTGCAGTCTAGATCATGCATCCCCATCTGGCTCAAGATGAACAGTTCGTTGAACGCTTTATTCGCGAAGCGAAAGCATCAGCAGCGCTTTCTCATCCCAATATTGTTTCGGTGCAAGATCAAGGATGGAATCAGAACGGAACCCCAGCAGTTTTTCTTGTCATGGAGATGGTCGAAGGTCATACCCTTCGTGAATATTTAAATGAGCAAGGCTCACTCTCTGTTGCCAACGGAATCAAATTTCTCTTACCGGTCTTGAGCGCACTTGCCGCAGCGCACAAGGTCGGAATCGTCCACCGCGATATCAAACCCGAAAACATTCTGATCTCTAAAGAAGGTCGCATCAAGATCGCAGACTTTGGTTTGGCTAAGGGGCCACTGCTCGGCACAACCATGACCGCTGAATCCAGCGTTGTTCTTGGGAGCGTCTCTTACTTATCGCCCGAACAAGTTCAACGCGGAATCGCCGATGCGCGCAGCGATGTTTACTCAGCCGGCATCACCGCATTTGAAATCTTTACCGGCGAAAAACCTTTTGCAGGAGAAGAACCAATTCAGATCGCTTATATGCATGTCAATGAACGCGTACCGCTAATGAGCACGAAGAAAAATGGGATTCCAGCTGAATTAGATCAATTGATCCACCGCGCTACAAATTCAGATCCCGATGGTCGCCCTAAAGATGCCGGCGAATTCCACGCTGCCTTAAGCGCGATTGCACAATCACTTGATCCAAATCAGAGACAGATGAGTTTGGAACTCGACATCCCTATTGCTCCGATGCGCCCGGCATCGAAGAAACCAAGTCGCCGCGAACGTGCGCGCGCTGAAAAGGAAAAAACTTTGGCTCTCAAAAAGAACCGCGAAGACTCGAATAGTGGAGTTGAAAAGAGCGAACCTGCCAAGCGCGAAACAACAGCGCAGATAAAGAAGCGTAAGAAGATTAGTAAGCGCGTTCGTCGCAATCGCTTTATTGCAGCTGGCCTGGCTGTTTCGCTAGGAATCTTCGGTTGGTATGCGCTCGTCGGTCCCGGTTCACGTGTTGTTGTGCCATCAATCGTTGGTGCGACTGAAAGTCAGGCGCTAAACGCACTTACCCCGCTGGGGCTAAGGCTTGTTATCTCTGAAAAGCGATTCGATGAAGAAGTTGGCGAAGGCCAAATTATCGAATCTGATCCTGCGGGTGGCGGCAAAGTTGATGCTGGCGGCCAAGTTAAGGCGATCATCTCTAAAGGTCCTGAGCGTTATGTAATTCCGATGTTAGTTGGACTTACACCAGAAGCTGCAGTGAACCTATTGGCCAAATCTCCGATAAAGGTTGGCGAGTTAAAGGAAGTCTTTAACGATCGCACACCTAAAGGTTTTGTTATCTCATCTAGCCCTGAACAAGGTGCAAAAGTTAAACGCGATTCCACGGTTGATATCTTGGTAAGTAAAGGCGTAGAAACTCTTGATGTTATTTCATACGTTGGAAAGTCAGCCGATCAAGCGCTAAACGAATTAACTGAAGCTGGATTCGATGTTGAAACAGTTGATCAATTCAGTGAGAGCGCTTTAGCGGGATCTGTGATTAGCCAAGTTCCATCTGGCGGAGCACCGCTTCCAAAGGGTGAAAAAATCACCTTAACTATCTCTAAGGGATCGCAATTTGTATTTATCCCTAACGTCTTCTCACTCACCGAGGCGAAGGCGCGTGCGGCTCTAACTGATCTTGAACTTAAAGTTGTTGTAAAGAAGATCGGCGCTAAGAAGGTTAAGTCAGTCACAAATATCGCTCCGAAGGTAGGCACGAAGGTCAAACGTGGCAGCACGGTTACGATCACAGTAGGGTAGGCAAATGCCAAAAACCTCACCGCGTATCGGTGCGCATACGCCGACTACCGGTGGAATGGCCAAGCGCTCTATCGCATATGCCGAGACCATTGGCGCCGAAGCGATTCAAGTCTTTACCTCAAATCCACGTGGGTGGGCGATGCCCGAAACCAATAATGAAGCTGATGCGCTATTTCGCGAGAAGGCAACAGCGCTAGATCTTGAAGTTTATGTTCACGCACCGTTTCTCATTAACTTAGGTTCACCGACTGAAGGAACATACAAGAACTCACTCGCTTCAACTGAATTTTCGCTAAAGCGCGGCAAAGAGATTGGTGCACTTGGCGTTGTAGTTCATACCGGATCTGCTGTTAATGAAGATTTCGTTGATAAGGCATGGAAGCAGATCCATAAAGGAATGATGCCGATTCTTAACGCGCTAACCGATGACGCTCCGATGCTGCTCCTTGAACCAACTGCTGGACAGGGCCAATCGCTCGTTAAGCGGTTAGAGGATCTGGAGTATTACTTAAAGGCGCTGGAATACCACCCTAAAGTTGGTATCTGTCTTGATACCTGTCACGTCTTTGCAGCAGGCCATGACATCGCGAAAAAAGGCGGCATGAAAGAGACTCTCGACTTGCTAGTTGAAGTTGCTGGCGCAGAACGCATCCAGTTAATCCATGCCAATGACTCAATGGATGTTTGTGGAGCGCTTAAGGATCGCCATCAAAATATTGGCGATGGGTTTATCGGCGTAGATCCATTTAAAGAACTTCTCAAACACCCAGCAGTTAAGAACGCTCCCCTGATTTTGGAAACTCCGGGAATGGAACCTGAACACGGTAAAGAGGTTGAACTACTGAAAGGTTTACGGGGATGAACGCACGCCATCAACTCCAGTTAAAACTTGCGCCTTGGGCGCTTTTGGCAGTCTCAGCATCTTGGGGTGGCGCCTTCGTATTGATGAAACCTGCAATCGAACGCCAAGCCGTTAATAGCTTTCTCGCAACACGTTTTGTTATGGCAGTTCTAGTAATGGTCTTGATTCGCCCAAGCGTTTTGCAGAAGTTAAATCGTGAACTAGTTCTTAAGGGTTCTCTTGCAGGTCTGTTCTTGGGCTCTGGATATATCTTTCAAACTCTCGGGTTAGCACGTACAGGAGCTGCGATTACCGGATTTGTTACCGGACTTTATGTTGTGCTTACGCCGTTAATCGCGGCTGTCGTATTAAAGGAGCGAATTAGAGCTTTCACTTGGTTCTGTGTTGTTCTAGCAACTGTTGGCTTGGCGCTTCTATCGCTGCAGGGATGGTCAGTCGGAGTTGGTGAGGCGCTGGTCTTTGTCAGCGCTATCGCCTTTGCAGCACATATCGTCGCTCTGAGTAAATGGAGTTTTGGACTCGATGCTTACGCGCTAACCATTGTGCAGTTATCTATCTGCGCACTTTTAACTGGCGTGATCTCATTCGGACAAGGTTATGAAACGCCACCAGATGCCGGTGTTTGGGGCGTAGTAGTTTTCACCGCGGTTGTTTGCACTGCAGTTGCCTTCATCGTACAAACTTGGTCACAAGCACATATGACTTCAACAAAGGTTGCAGTGATCCTGACTATGGAAGTTGTCTTTGCAGCGCTCTTTGCCGTCGCCTTTGGTGGCGAATCACTTTCACTTCAAGTATCAATTGGTGGAATCTTGGTTGTAATTGCCATGTATTTGATCGTTATGAAAGAGGCGTGAGAGGCTTAGGCCATGGCCAGCCCAATTGATCTTCGCTCCGATACCGTAACTCGCCCATCACAGGCGATGCGCCAAGCGATGGCCAGCGCTGAAGTTGGCGATGATGTCTACAGCGATGATCCAACAGTTAACTCACTAGAAGAACGAGTCGCTGCGCTATTTGGAAAAGAAGCGGGAGTCTTCACTCCAACCGGCTCACTGGCTAATCAGTTAGCAATTCGCATGCTCGTTGCACCTGGTGAAGAGTTAATCGCCGAGACTAATTCACATATTGTTCGCGCCGAACTAGGCGCTGCTGCAGTGTTTAGCGGAATTACAACGCGTACTTGGCCTGCCAAAAACGGTTTGTTGGTTGCCGCAGATGCGCTAGAAATTGCCCGCCCAAACTCTGGTCCTTACTTAGTTTCAACCACTGCGATTGCAGTTGAAAATACCCATAACTTTGGTGGCGGAACTGTTCAACCACTCGAGGAAATTAAAGCGCTTCGAAAAGGGGCAGATGAAATCGGAGTTGCCCTTCACTTAGATGGTGCACGTATTTGGAACGCTCATGTTGCAAGCGGAGTTGCTTTCAGCGAATACGGAAAGTACTTCGACACCATCAGCGTCTGCCTATCTAAAGGGTTGGGCGCACCAATTGGATCCGTAATGCTCAGCACCAAAGAGCGCGTGGCTAAGGCAAGAGTTTGGCGCAAGCGTTATGGAGCCGGAATGCGCCAAGTCGGTTTGCTGGCTGGTGCTGCCCATTACGCACTTGATAACAATATTGCCCGTTTATCAGAAGATCATCGCCGCGCTAAAGAGTTGGCCGTTGCCATCGCTGCAATAGATAAGTCATTTGTAAATCCTGCTTTAGTTGAGACAAATATCGTTGGACTAGATCTAACCAACGCTCCTTACACAGCGGCAGAGTTAGCAACTCGTTGTCGTGAAGCCGGGTTATGGATCAGCGCACTTGGTCCAAAGTATGCGCGCTTAGTTACTCACTTAGATTTTGATGATGAACAATGTGCTGGCGCAATTGAAATACTAAAGCGCGTTCTCGTGGCGTAATAGCCACTCTTTCTTACCTAGCCCATAGGCGTAATTGCCGAGCGCTCCACCGGTTTTAACGATTCGATGGCATGGCACGACAAGAGCAATTGCATTCTTGGCACATGCCGAACCTGCAGCACGCACTGCAGCTGGTGAACCAGCGCGATCTGCCAGATCGGCATAAGAAAGAACTTTCCCGCCTTTAACTTTGCGCATCGCTTTCCAGGCCGCTTGTGAAAAAGGCGCACCGGGTTGGCGCACAGAAATGCCATTAATTGCAGATATATCTCCAGCGAAGTAATCGATTAATAAATCAGTAATAACGGGAATCTTAGAAACTTCTTTAAATCCCTTTTGATAATCATCTTGCGAAAGGCCGTCCTTAAGCGCCTTCACGTTAGAAAGATTAAGACCGAGAAGTATCTGGTCATCGGCAATTAGATTTAGAACCCCGATAGGAGATTTGTATTGCGAGATCTGCAGTGCCACGTCCGCTAAATTAGCGATCGCGCAACATTTCAGCAACTAAAAAGGCAAGTTCCAGCGACTGAGAATGGTTAAGGCGTGGATCGCAGGCGCTTTCATAACGTGTAGCCAAATCAGTTTCAGAGATCTGCTCTCCACCACCGAGGCATTCAGTGACATCATCACCGGTTAACTCGATATGGATACCGCCTGGATGTGTGCCCAGGCTCTTATGTACTTCAAAGAATCCCTTAACTTCATCCATGACATCATCAAAGCGACGAGTCTTATAGCCAGTTGCTGCTTCAAAGGTATTGCCGTGCATTGGATCGCAGACCCAAAGTACTTGAGCACCTGATTTAGTAACGCCATCAACAAGTGCAGGCAGCGCTTCGCGGATCTTTCCTGCACCCATACGTGTAATAAAGGTAAGGCGACCTGGCTCACGATTTGGATCAAGGCGATCTATCAAAGCGAGTGCATCATCGACTGTTGATTTAGGTCCGAGCTTTACACCGATTGGGTTGCGAACCTTGGCAGCAAAATCAATATGTGCACCATCTAGTTGACGAGTGCGTTCGCCGATCCATATAAAGTGTGCTGAAACATCGTAAGGAAGCTGGGTACGTGAATCGATGCGTGTAAGCGCCTTCTCGTACTCCATGATCAACGCTTCGTGGCTGGAGTAGAAATCAACAGATTTAAATGAATCTGGGTCAACGCCGGCTGATTTCATAAAGTCTAAAGCGCGACCGATCTCGCGCGCCATTTGCTCGTAGCGATCACCAACTGATGAGTCGCGGATAAAGC
>JACCDT010354988.1_pt1 | contig 13750 bp, 23 predicted proteins | sample 7446291 | NCBI WGS metagenome assembly JACCDT01 (sample SAMN15323446, study PRJNA562643) | freshwater metagenome | isolation source: river surface water | place: USA:Blue River Watershed | collected 2017-08-17
ATTTACCAGATGCACGCTAACAAGCGCGAAGAGCGTGACAATGTTGGTGCAGGAATGATCGTTGCTGTTATGGGTCTTAAGGACACAACAACAGGTGAGACTCTCTGTGATCCAGCTAAGCCAGTTGTACTCGAGTCAATGGACTTCCCAGCACCAGTTATCTCTGTTGCTATCGAGCCAAAGACAAAGGGTGACCAGGAGAAGCTCGGCGTCGCTATTCAGCGTCTCTCAGAAGAAGATCCAACATTCCACGTTGAGACAGATGAAGAGACCGGCCAGACAATCATCGCTGGTATGGGTGAGCTCCACCTCGAAATTCTCGTAGACCGTATGCGTCGCGAGTTCAAGGTTGAAGCTAACGTCGGTAAGCCACAGGTTGCATACCGCGAAACTCTTCGTAAGCCAGTTGCACGTCACGACTACACACACAAGAAGCAGACAGGTGGTTCTGGTCAGTTCGCAAAGATCCAGATCGCTGTCGAGCCACTTCCAACAGGTACTGTCGAAGGCGGATACGAATTCGTTAACAAGATCACTGGTGGTCGCGTTCCACGCGAGTACATCCCTTCAGTTGATGCAGGTTGCCGTGAAGCAATGACTACAGGTCCTCTTGCTGGCTACCCACTTACAGATGTACGAGTAACTCTTCTTGACGGCGCGTATCACGATGTTGACTCATCGGAGCTCGCATTCAAGGTGGCTGGTATCGCAGCATTTAAGGAGGCAGCAAAGCTTGCTGATCCTGCAATTCTCGAGCCAGTGATGAAGGTCGAAGTTGTTACCCCTGAAGACTTCATGGGTGATGTCATCGGCGACATCAACAGTCGTCGTGGTCAGATTCAGGCCATGGACGAGCGGTCAGGTGCCCGCGTTGTTAGGGCGCTAGTTCCATTGTCAGAGATGTTCGGCTATGTCGGAGATCTCCGCTCTAGAACACAAGGTCGTGCGAGCTACAGCATGGAATTCGATTCCTATGCAGAAGTTCCCGGCAATGTAATGAAGGAGATCGTTGCGAAGGTTCGCGGCGAATAATCCTTTACTCCCTAATAAGAAGAAAAGCACAACCCCTAATAACTAAGCACTAGAAACGAAAGAGGATACGAAAATGGCAAAAGCCAAGTTTGAGCGTACAAAGCCACACGTAAACATCGGAACCATCGGTCACATTGACCATGGAAAGACAACACTTACAGCGGCTATTTCAAAGGTCTTGCACGACAAGTACCCTGATGTAAACCCATTCACACCTTTCGATCAGATCGATAAGGCTCCTGAAGAGCGCCAGCGCGGTATCACAATCTCTATCGCTCACATTGAGTACCAGACAGAGAAGCGTCACTACGCACACGTTGACTGCCCAGGCCACGCTGACTACATCAAGAACATGATCACAGGCGCTGCACAGATGGACGGAGCAATCCTCGTTGTTGCAGCTACAGACGGACCAATGCCACAGACTAAGGAGCACGTTCTCCTTGCACGTCAGGTAGGCGTTCCATCAATCGTTGTTGCACTTAACAAGTCAGACATGGTTGATGATGAAGAAATTCTTGAGCTCGTTGAGATGGAAGTTCGTGAACTTCTCTCTAAGTACGAGTTCCCAGGCGATGACACACCAATCGTTCGCATCTCAGCGCTTAAGGCACTTGAGGGCGACGCTCACTGGGCAGATCAGCTCATGAAGCTTATGGATGCTGTTGACTCATTCATCCCACAGCCAGAGCGCGAAATCGACAAGCCATTCCTTATGCCAGTTGAAGACGTTTTCACAATCACAGGTCGTGGAACTGTTATCACCGGTCGTATCGAGCGCGGTGTTGTTAAGGTTAACGAAGAAGTTGAAATCGTCGGTATCCGCCCAGAGGCACAGAAGACAACTGTTACAGGTGTCGAAATGTTCCGTAAGCTCCTCGACGAAGGTCAGGCTGGCGAGAACGTCGGACTTCTTCTCCGTGGTCTCAAGCGTGAAGATGTTGAGCGTGGCCAGGTTGTTGTTAAGCCAGGTTCAATCACACCTCACACAGAGTTCGATGCATCTGCTTACATCCTTTCAAAGGATGAAGGAGGACGTCACACTCCATTCTTCAACAACTACCGTCCACAGTTCTACTTCCGTACAACTGACGTAACTGGTGTTGTAACACTTCCAGAAGGCACAGAAATGGTTATGCCTGGCGATAACACTGAGATGTCAGTAACTCTCATCCAGCCAATCGCTATGGAAGATGGTCTTCGCTTCGCTATCCGCGAAGGTGGCCGCACAGTAGGTGCAGGTCGCGTTACAAAGATCAAGAAGTAAGTAATTCCACGTTGTGGGTGGTGGCGAGAAATCGCCGCCACCGCATTACACGGAAGACAGATTGAAAATTAAATTTACCGAAGCAGTTAGAAATTATTAGAAGTTAGAGGAGATTCACATGGCGGGACAAAAGATCCGCATTCGACTCAAGGCGTATGACCATGAGGTAATCGATTCATCAGCGAAGAAGATCGTTGAGACAGTCGAGCGCACAGGTGCAACCGTCGCGGGTCCAGTGCCGCTACCAACAGAGAAGAACACATATTGCGTGATTCGCTCTCCTCACAAGTACAAGGACAGCCGCGAGCACTTCGAGATGCGCACACATAAGCGCCTCATCGACATCATCGATCCAACACCTAAGACTGTTGATTCATTGATGCGTCTCGACTTGCCAGCTGGCGTCGACATCGAGATTAAGCTCTAAGGAAAGGACGAAACTAACATGGCATATACAGTTGTAACTCAGTCTTACGGTTCGTCCATCAAGGGCGTTCTTGGTAAGAAGCTTGGCATGACACAGATTTTCGATGCACAGAACAAGATGATCCCAGTAACTGTGGTCTCTGTAGATTCATGCATCGTTACCGGTCTTCGCACACCTGAGAAGGATGGCTACTCAGCTGTTCAGCTCGGTTACGGTGCGATTGACCCAAAGAAGGTTAACAAGCCACAGGCTGGACAATTTGCAAAGGCTGGCGTCACTCCTCGTCGCAGCATTGCAGAGCTCCGCACACTCTCAGCAGCTGATTACACAATCGGCCAAGAGATCGGCGCAACAACTTTCGCTCCTGGTGACATCGTTGATGCAACAGGAACTTCAACTGGTAAGGGAACAGCCGGCGTTATGAAGCGCCACGGCTTCGGCGGTATCGGTGCATCACACGGTGTAGACCGTAAGCACCGTATGCCAGGTTCAATCGGAGCATGTTCTACACCAGGTCGCGTTTTCAAGGGAATGCGCATGATGGGTCGTATGGGTAATGAGAAGGTCACAACCCAGAACCTCATCGTCGCTGGCGTAGATGCAGAGCGCAACTTGCTCCTCATCAAGGGCGCAGTTCCAGGTACTGATGGAGGCCTCGTCTTCATCCGTTCAGCTGCGAAGAAGGCAGTTGTCGAGACAGTAAAGGCAGGTGCATAAGCCATGGCGCTTACACTCGAAGTCAAGAACGCTGAAGGCAAGAAGGTTGGATCAGTAGATCTACCTTCAGAGATCTTCGACGCTCAGACAAATATTCCTTTGATTCACCAGGTTGTTACAGCTCAGCTCGCTGCAGCACGCCAGGGAACACAGAAGGCAAAGAACCGTGGTGAAACTTCTGGTTCAGGTAAGAAGCCTTTCAAGCAGAAGGGAACAGGTCGTGCTCGTCAGGGTTCTGTCCGTGCTCCTCTTCAGCGCGGTGGTGGTGCAGCACATGCAGTTCGTCCTCGTGACTATGCACAGCGCACACCAAAGAAGATGATCGCAGCAGCTCTTCGCGGAGTTCTCTCTGATCGTCAGCGCAATGATCGCCTTCACGTACTTGATCAGATTGCTAACGCTCCTTCAACAAAGGCAGCTCTCACAGCAGTTCGTCAATTCTCAGAGCGCAAGAACCTCTTGGTTGTTGTATCTCGTTCAGAAGATCTCGCATGGCGTTCACTTCGTAACGCTGAGAACCTTCACCTCCTCGTTCCAGATCAGCTCAATGCATACGACATCTTGAAGAGCGATGACGTTGTCTTCTCAGAAGCAGCGATCAAAGATTTCCTCAAGGCGAAGACAGCAGGAAAGTCTGTTAAGTCAGTCGCACGCGAAAGTGAGGTATCTGCATAATGAAGGATTACCGCGACATTTTGCTAGCACCAGTTGTCTCTGAGAAGAGCTACGGATTGCTAGATGAGAACAAGTACACATTCCTAGTGTCACCAGATGCTAACAAGACAGAGATCAAGATCGCTGTCGAGAAGGTATTCGGAGTCAAGGTTGTCAGTGTTAACACACTCAACCGCCCAGGAAAGAATAAGCGCACACGTTTTGGTGATGGAAAGCGCAAAGACACAAAGCGAGCAATCGTTCATGTGGCCGCTGGCGACCGTATCGACATCTTCGGAGGACCTGTCTCGTAATCGAGATAGGACCTTAAAGAGAGGAAACCATAAATGGCACTTCGCAAACTTAAGCCGACCACACCAGGTCAGCGTGGAGCATCTGTATCAGATTTCGCAGAGATCACACGCTCTACTCCTGAGAAGTCACTCATCCGCCCAATTCACTCAAAGGGTGGCCGTAACAATCAGGGTCGTGTAACTGTTCGTCACCAGGGTGGTGGACACAAGCGCGCTTACCGTCTCATTGACTTCACACGTAACGATAAGGATGGCGTCCCAGCAAAGGTCGCACATATCGAGTACGACCCAAACCGTTCAGCGAATATCGCACTTCTTCACTATGCAGATGGAGAGAAGCGCTACATCATCGCTCCAAACAAGCTCGTGCAAGGCCAGATGATTGAGAACGGCCCAAAGGCTGATATCAAGCCTGGTAACAACTTGCCACTTCGCAACATCCCAGTAGGTACAACTGTTCACGCAATCGAACTTCGCCCAGGTGGCGGAGCAAAGATCGCTCGTTCAGCTGGCGCATCAGTTCAGCTCGTTGCAAAGGATGGACCATACGCACAGCTTCGTATGCCATCTGGCGAAATCCGCAACGTTGATGTTCGTTGCCGCGCAACTGTTGGTGAAGTTGGAAATGCAGAGCATGGCAATATCAACTACGGAAAGGCTGGACGTAAGCGCTGGTTAGGCGTTCGTCCATCTGTTCGTGGTGTTGTTATGAACCCAGTAGATCACCCACACGGTGGTGGTGAAGGTAAGACCTCTGGTGGACGTCACCCAGTGACTCCATGGGGTAAGCCTGAAGGCCGCACCCGTAAGAGCAAGAAGTCAGATTCAATGATTGTCCGTCGTCGTAAGTCGAATAAGAAGCGGTAGGAGCCCTTATGCCACGTAGTCTCAAGAAGGGTCCATTCATTGATGGACATCTATCTAAGAAGGTAGATGCACAGAATGAAGCCAACACAAAGAATGTCATCAAGACATGGTCACGTCGTTCAATGATCTCACCATCAATGATCGGCCACACGATTGCAGTTCACGACGGACGCAAGCACGTTCCAGTATTCATTACAGATGCGATGATCGGGCATAAGCTCGGTGAATTCGCACCAACACGTACCTTCAAGGGTCACGTCAAGGACGATCGGAGAGCTAGCCGTGGCTAATACTGATAAGCCTGTAGTCGGACGCGCAATCTTGCGCGACATCCGCCACACACCACAGAAGGCTCGTCGCGTTGTCGACTTGGTCCGTGGAATGCGCGCAGATGAGGCTCTCTCTGTTTTGAAGTTTGCTCCACAAGCTGCAGGAGATGATGTCTTCACACTTCTCAACTCAGCTGTCGCAAATGCAAAGCAGCAGAACCCAGCAATCCGTGACGCTTCAGAGCTCTGGGTTGTAGAAGCACTTGTTGACGAGGGACGCACAATGAAGCGTTTCCGCCCACGTGCACAGGGTCGCGGTTTCCGTATCCTCAAGCGTTCATCACATATCACTGTTGCAGTGAGCGCTGATAAGAACGTATCAAAGACAATTTCACGAGCTGCACAATCTGCGCAAACACGTAGCCCAAAGCGCTCTGAGAAGTCACCACTAGCAGCGAAGGGAGCGTCCAACTAATGGGTCAAAAAGTAAACCCACATGGCTTCCGCCTAGGCATTACAACTGAATTCAAGTCACGTTGGTATGCAGACAAGTTGTACAAGGATTACGTCAAGGAAGATGTCGAAATCCGTCGCCTCATGACAAAGGGAATGGAGCGCGCAGGCGTTTCACGCATTGAAATCGAGCGCACACGTGATCGTGTACGTATCGACCTTCACACAGCGCGCCCAGGAATCGTTATCGGTCGTCGTGGACAAGAAGCAGACGTTATTCGCCAGAAGCTCGAAAAGCTCACAGGCAAGCAGGTTCAGCTCAACATCCTCGAGGTTAAGAACCCAGAAGTTGATGCTCAGCTTGTTGCACAGGGCATCGCAGAGCAGCTTGCAGCACGTGTTTCATTCCGTCGCGCAATGAAGAAGTCAATGCAGTCAGCTCTCAAGGCTGGCGCGCAGGGCATCCGAGTTCAGTGCGGTGGTCGTCTCGGTGGTGCAGAAATGTCACGTTCAGAGTTCTACCGTGAAGGTCGCGTTCCTCTACACACACTTCGTGCGGATATTGATTATGGCTTCTACGAGGCACATACAACATTCGGTCGTCTTGGTGTAAAGGTCTGGATCTACAAGGGTGAAGTTATCGGTTCACGTGCAGAGCGCGCTGAGAAGGCACTTGCAGAAGCACGCGCACCAAAGCCAGAGCGTCGCGGCCCACGTACACCACGTGGCCCACGCGCTGAAGTTACTTCAACACAGGCAGCACCAGCTGCAGCACCAGCAGCGGAAGGAGCGGCTAACTAATGTTGATCCCTCGCAAGGTTAAGCACCGTAAGCAGCACCACCCATCACGTAGTGGTGGAGCAAAGGGTGGAACACAGGTCGCATTTGGTGACTTTGGTATCCAAGCTCTTGCACCTGCATACGTCACAAACCGTCAGATCGAAGCAGCACGTATTGCGATGACACGCTACATCAAGCGTGGTGGAAAGGTATGGATCAATATCTATCCAGACCGTCCATTGACAAAGAAGCCAGCTGAAACTCGTATGGGTTCCGGTAAGGGTTCTCCAGAATGGTGGATCGCAAACGTTAAGCCAGGTCGCGTAATGTTTGAAATTTCAGGTGTTTCAGAGGAAGTTGCAACAGAGGCGATGCGCCTTGCAATTCACAAGCTTCCAATGAAGTGCCGTGTTGTAAAGCGTGAGGAGGCGTAAAGATGGCGACTACTACTAATGACGAACTTCGTCAGCTAACAGCAGAAGAGCTAACAGCAAAGCTACGTGAGAACAAGGAAGAACTTTTCAACCTTCGTTTCCAGGCAGCAACAGGTCAGCTCGAGTCACATGGTCGCCTTGGCGCCGTACGCAAGGAGATCGCGCGTATCTACACAATCATTCGTGAACGCGAACTAGGAATTGGAGGCGCTGCATAATGGCTACTAATTCAGTTGATCGCGCAGACCGCAAGACACGTGAAGGCATCGTAACTTCAGACAAGATGGATAAGACCATCGTCGTTGAGGTAGAAAATCGTGTAGCACACGGTATCTACTCAAAGGTTATGAGCCGCTCACAGAAGCTCAAGGCACATGATGAGACAAACTCAGCTGGCATCGGTGATCGTGTAATCATTATGGAGACACGTCCACTATCTGCTTCAAAGCGCTGGCGTTTAGTTTCAATCATCGAGAAGGCTAAGTAAGGGACGGGTGGAATAAAAAATGATTCAGCAAGAATCTCGCCTACGCGTCGCGGATAACACAGGAGCTAAAGAGCTTCTCTGTATTCGTGTACTCGGTGGATCCAAGCGTCGCTACGCAGGTATCGGTGACATCATCGTATGTTCAGTCAAGGATGCAATTCCTGGCGGAACAGTGAAGAAGGGTGAAGTCGTTAAGGCTGTCATCGTTCGCACAGTAAAAGAGCGTCGTCGTCCAGACGGCTCATATATCAAGTTTGACGAGAACGCAGCTGTCATCCTCAAGGCTGACGGCGAACCACGCGGAACTCGTATCTTCGGCCCAGTTGCTCGCGAACTCCGCGACAAGCGCTACATGAAGATCATTTCACTCGCTCCGGAGGTGCTCTAAACCATGGCGAAGATCAAGAAAGACGATAACGTGCTTGTTATCGCCGGAAAGAACAAGGGAGTAACCGGCAAGGTTCTCCATGTTGATGGCGATCGCATCACTGTTGAAGGCGTCAACCGCGTTCAGCGTCATACAAAAGAGACAACTTCAGAGCGTGGAGTAAAGGTCGGCGGCATCATCACTCAGGAAGCGTCGATCCACATCTCAAACGTTCAGGTTGTCGATGGCGATGGCAAGGCAACTCGCCTTGGTATCCGCAAGGATGACTCTGGCAAGAATGTTCGTATCTCACGTCGCACCGGAAAGGACATCTAGTAATGACAACAGCAACTGATGTTCGCCTCAAGGCGCGCTACCGTTCAGAGATCCAGAAGGCTCTCAAGGAGCAGTTCGGTTACAAGAACCCAATGATGATTCCAACCCTTACAAAGGTTGTCGTCAACATGGGTGTCGGTGACGCTGCTCGTGACTCAAAGTTGATCGAAGGCGCAATCCGCGATCTCGCAACAATCACCGGCCAGAAGCCACAGGTAACCAAGGCTCGCAAGTCAATCGCGCAGTTCAAGCTCCGCGAAGGCATGCCAATTGGTGCACACGTGACAATGCGCGGAGATCGTATGTGGGAGTTCACAGACCGTCTTCTCTCAATCTCACTTCCACGTATCCGTGACTTCCGCGGTCTCTCACCAAAGCAGTTCGATGGCAAGGGCAACTACACATTCGGTCTTACCGAGCAGGTTGTATTCCCAGAGATCGAGCAGGACAAGGTTGATCGCCCACGCGGTATGGATATCACAATCGTAACTACAGCTAAGAACGACGAAGAAGGTCGCGCACTCTTGAAGTTGCTCGGTTTTCCTTTCAAGGAGGCATAAAGAATGGCTAAAACATCACTCAAGGTTAAAGCTGCTCGTAAGCCTAAGTTCAAGGTTCGCGGTTACACACGTTGCTCACGCTGCGGTCGTCCACACTCTGTCTATCAGAAGTTTGGCATCTGCCGTGTTTGCTTCCGCGAGATGGCTCACCGTGGTGAGCTTCCAGGTATCACAAAGGCTTCCTGGTAAAAATGATGGCGCCATCATTTTTAGCAATGGACTCTAGTAAGTAACTACAACGAAAAAAGTCCAAGCAGATCGCTTGGATACTAATTCGAGAAAGGCCACAGGCCACGTATGACAATGACAGATCCGATCGCAGACATGTTGTCTCGTCTGCGCAACGCGAACTCTGCTTACCATGACACGGTTTCAATGCCGTCTTCATCGGTCAAGGTTCGCATCGCAGAAATTCTCAAGGCAGAGGGTTACATTGGTGACTTCCGCGTTGTGACAAACGAGAACGGTGTTGGAAAGACTCTTACACTCGATCTCAAGTTTGGAACAAACCGCGAGCGTTCAATCGCAGGTCTTCGCCGTGTATCAAAGCCAGGTCTCCGCGTTTACGCGAAGTCAACTGCGCTTCCTAAGGTACTTGGTGGACTTGGTGTTGCAATCATCTCAACATCATCAGGACTACTTACTGACAAGCAAGCTAATAAGAAGGGCGTAGGCGGAGAAGTTCTCGCTTACGTATGGTAATCGACTATGTCACGTATCGGTCGTATGCCTATCACCGTTCCTAGCGGCGTAGAAGTAACAATCAATGGTCAGCATGTTTCAGCGAAGGGTCCTAAGGGAACTCTCGCTCTCACAGTTGCTGAGCCAATCAAGGTTTCACAGGCTGATGGTGTGATCACCGTTGCCCGTCCAAACGATGAGCGCATGGTTCGTTCACTCCACGGTCTCTCACGCTCATTGGTAGCGAATGTGATCGAGGGTGTAACAACTGGTTACTCACTCACAATTAACATCGTTGGTGTTGGTTACCGCGTTGCTGAGAAGGGCAAGGACCTCGAGTTCCAGCTCGGTTACAGCCACGTTATTAACTTCCCAGCGCCTGAAGGAATTACCTACAAGGTTGAGTCACCAACAAAGCTCATTATCAGCGGAATCGATAAGCAGCTCGTTGGCGAGACAGCAGCGAAGGTGAAGAAGCTCCGTAAGGCAGATCCATACAAGGGTAAGGGTCTTCGTCTTGAGGGCGAAAAGGTTCTTCGTAAGGCTGGAAAGGCAGGTAAGAAGTAATGGCAATCGGAGTTAAGGTCCGCAAGGGCAACGCACAAGTTGCGCGTGCTCGTCGTGCTTTCCGTCTTCGCAAGAAGATCTCAGGCACACCATCACGTCCACGCCTCGTCGTTTCACGTTCATCACGTCACCTCTTCGTACAGGTTATTGATGACACACAGGGTAAGACATTGGCTTACGCATCAACTATGGAAGCAGATCTTCGCAAGGCATCTGGCGACAAGTCAGCTAAGGCTAAGCAGGTCGGTTCACTCGTAGCAGATCGCGCAAAGAAAGCTGGCGTAACAACAGTTGTATTCGACCGCGCTGGTTACAAGTACCACGGTCGTATCGCAGCCGTTGCAGAAGCTGCACGAGAGAACGGATTGGAGTTCTAATATGGCTATTGAAACAACAACAGCTGCTCCATCAACTGGTGCACCAGCAAATAAGGGTCGTGGCGAACGCCGCGAAGGCCGTCGTGACGATCGCGAACGCGAGAAGTCTCCTTACACAGAGCGCGTGGTCTTCATCAACCGCGTATCTAAGGTTGTTAAGGGTGGACGTCGTTTCTCATTCACAGCTCTCGTAGTTGTTGGAGATGGAAACGGTCTCGTCGGTATCGGTTACGGCAAGTCAAAGGAAGTTCCAGCTGCGATTGCAAAGGCTGTTGAAGAGGCTAAGAAGTCATTCTTCAAGGTTCCACGCGTCCAGGGAACAATTCCTCACCCAGTTCAAGGTGAGACTGCAGCAGGCGTAGTTCTTCTTCGCCCAGCTAGCCCAGGTACCGGAGTTATCGCTGGTGGTCCTGTCCGTGCAGTACTTGAGTGCGCTGGCATCCACGATGTTCTTACAAAGTCACTCGGATCATCTAATGCAATCAACATGGTTCACGCCACTGTTGCAGCGCTGAAGATGCTTGAGTCACCAGAGCAGATTGCAACTCGACGTGGTCGCCCACTAGAAGATGTTGCTCCTGCTGCAATTATCCGCGCTTCACAGCAGACAGTTGGTGCATAATGCCACGTTTGAAAATCACACAGATTAAGTCAACAGTTGGCAATAAGCCAGAGATTCGTAACACTGTTCGTTCTCTCGGTTTAAAGCGCATCAACGATGTTGTCGTTAAGGAAGACCGTCCAGAAATTCGTGGCATGGCAGTAGCTGCTCGCCACTTGATCAAGGTAGAGGAGGTCGAATAAAGATGACTCTCAAACTTCATCACCTTCGTCCAGCTCCAGGTGCTAAGAAAGCTAAGACTCGTAAGGGTCGCGGTGAGGCATCAAAGGGTAAGACCGCAGGTCGCGGTGGCAAGGGAACTCACGCTCGTAACACCGTTCGTATCGGTTTCGAGGGTGGTCAGCTTCCACTCGTCATGCGTCTTCCAAAGCTTCGTGGCTTTAAGAACCCAGCACGCGTTGAATACCAGGCGGTTAACGTCTCAACAATCAACGCACTCTTCCCAAAGGGTGGCGATGTAACAGTTGCTGATCTCATTGCGAAGGGCGCAGTTCGCGATTCATTGCCTGTAAAGGTTCTTGGAAATGGCGATATTGCTGTCAAGGTTTCAGTTACAGCACATGCATTCTCAGCTTCAGCAATCGAAAAGATTGCAGCAGCTGGCGGATCAACAACAACACTGTAAAACCAGTAAGTCCAAGATTAAAGAGAGTGGAGAAGATTGATGCTTAGCGCATTTGGAATGGCATTTAAGACGCCTGAACTTCGAAAGAAAATCTTCTTCACCCTCTCAATCATGGCTCTCTTCCGCTTTGGTTCAGTCGTTCCAACACCGGGCGTTTCATATACAAACGTCAAGCAGTGTATTGATGGCGCCGACACTTCAGGCCTCTTTGGTCTTATCAATCTTTTCTCAGGTGGAGCTCTCTTGCAGCTCTCAGTCTTTGCGCTCGGCATCATGCCTTACATCACCGCATCGATCATTGTTCAGTTGCTCACCGTTGTTATTCCTCGCTTCGAAACTTTGAAGAAAGAGGGACAGTCAGGTCAGCAGACGCTTACCCAGTACACCCGTTATCTCACAATCGGTCTTGCAATCTTGCAGTCAACAGGTCTTATTGCAGTTGCGCGTACACCTGGTCGTTTGATCTCAGGCTGTAATCTCGCGATTATTCCTGATACCTCATGGCAGCGTATTGTCACCATGATCGTTGTTATGACCGCTGGAACATCTGTAGTTATGTGGCTCGGAGAGCTCATCACAGATCGCGGCGTCGGTAACGGTATGTCAATCCTCATCTTTACATCCATCGCAGCAGGATTCCCAGGCCAGCTCTGGGCGATCAAGGTCTCAAAGGGCCTTCCAGTATTCCTCTTTGTTCTCGCTATGGGTATCGCAGTTGTTGCAGCGGTTGTATTCGTTGAGCAGGCTCAGCGACGTATTCCGGTTCAATATGCAAAGCGCATGGTTGGTCGTCAGGCTTACGGTGGAACATCAACATATATTCCAATCAAGGTAAACCAGGCTGGCGTTATTCCGGTTATCTTTGCATCATCACTTCTCTACATCCCATCGCTTGTTGTTAACTTTACAAATAGCCAGGCAGGTTGGGCTGTGTGGATCTCACGTAACCTTGTTAATGGTGACAACTGGATCTACATCACCGCTTACTCAGCTTTGATTATCTTCTTTACATACTTCTATGTTGCAATCACATTTAATCCTGATGAGGTTGCAGATAATATGAAGAAGTACGGTGGATTTATTCCTGGCATTCGTGCTGGTCGACCAACGTCTGAGTACCTCACATACGTTCTCTCACGTATTACAGCTCCTGGCGCTATCTACCTCTCACTCGTTGCGATTATTCCAATCATCGCTCTCGTGGCATTTGGCGCTTCACAGAACTTCCCATTCGGTGGAACTGCGATTCTCATTGTCGTCGGTGTTGGTCTCGATACTGCAAAGCAGATCGAATCACAGCTCCAGCAGCGTTCATACGAAGGCTTCCTTAAGTAATGCGCCTCGTCCTGGTAGGTCCACCAGGTGCGGGCAAAGGAACACAAGCACAGTTCTTAGCCGCGCACTATGGCATCCCACATATCTCTACGGGAGATATCTTCCGTGCAAATCTCAAAGAGAACACCGCGCTTGGCCAAGAGGCGAAGACCTTTATGGATGCAGGTCAGTTGGTTCCTGATTCAGTAACAAATGCGATGGTCAAGGATCGCCTTACTTGGGAAGATGCAGCTAGCGGTTTCCTTCTCGATGGCTTCCCACGTAACGTTGTTCAAGCAGAGGTCTTGCGTGCAATTCTCGCTGAAAAGCGCACTCCACTCGATGCAGTGCTCGAGCTCGCAATCCCTAATGAATTGATTATCGGTCGACTATCTTCACGTCGCACCTGTCGCGCATGTGGCGCACCATCTGGTCCCGATGCCGCATCATGTAGCGCATGCGGGGGAGCGGATCTCTACCAGCGCGAGGACGATAAGGCAGAAGTTATCGCCAAGCGCCTCGATGTCTATGAAGAGCAGACTGCTCCGATTATTCACTTCTACCGTACAGAGGGCTTGTTAATCACTATCGATGCAGATG
>JACCDT010299805.1_pt1 | contig 13749 bp, 12 predicted proteins | sample 7446291 | NCBI WGS metagenome assembly JACCDT01 (sample SAMN15323446, study PRJNA562643) | freshwater metagenome | isolation source: river surface water | place: USA:Blue River Watershed | collected 2017-08-17
ATCATCGTCTATGATTATGCTGAACAGCTTTCGCATACGTCATCGTCTTCAGATAGAACAGTAGGAGCATATGAACTGATGCTATGACGCGTATCTCGACTGCGATGACTCCGAGCCACACTGTACACGCTATCTGCACCAGATCCCAGTTTCTTCCCAGTCGTAACTGCCTTGACACGTAGATAGTACGAACTGGTCTTGATTCCGAGCTTCCATGAGTACAAGTGCATTTTAGTTAGTTTGCTGATAGTGGGGTCCATCACAAATCGGTTGTTGCTCGAAGACTGACAGATGTATGCTTCTCGGTCGGCGCACATCTCAATGAATGAACTGATCTTATACTCAAATACGGTCTTGAATACATCTCTGATCTTATGAGGGATATACATCAGTCCAGCCACCGATCCATTGTTGTTGATGATATCTTGCTTCACCTTCTCATTCCACATATTCAGCTTCTTGAGTTCTTTCACTAGGTGTTTGTTGATTACTTGAAATCTGCCAGATAGAGTACTACGTGTGTACACATTGCTTTGTGGAACTTCAACCGATTCAGTATGACCTAGAATGATACTAGTACCAGCAGTTGGCATCTGACACAGAAGAAGAGAGTTTCGAAGACCGTTCTCTTTGATCTGTTGCTTCATCTCGTCCCAGTCCCACAGACCACTCGATGGTTTTACGCCCCATAGATCATATTGCAATACTCCCTTTGCAGTCATAGAGGTATCGAATGTCTTATACTTGCCGTGTACCTTTGCTAGTTTGTTAGAAGCCAATAGAGCACCGTAATAGATAGTTTCAAATATATTCTTATTGATCTCTCTCGCACGAGGAGAATCAAATGGTTCGCCCATGATCATGAATACCTCAGCCAGACCCTGAGTGCCAATTCCAATTGGACGGTTTAGATCATCACTGTGCTTGGCTTCTGGAATAGGATACTTGTTATTGTCAATTACCTTGTTCATGTTAATGCATACCTTCTGTGCCACTTCCATAAGGTGCTGATAGTCGAAACTGTATTCGCCATTTGACGACTTTGATAGGAACTTAGGAAGACAGATACTAGCGAGATTACATACACCAACATTCTCTGTATCAGAATAGATTGTGATCTCAGAACAGTTCATTGCGTACACACCATTGAACACTCCTTTGTGTAGAATGGGCTCATTGAAGCAATACGTAGAGTGAGTACCAGGAAGAAGAGTCTTAGATACAACATGCTTAGATACCGGCTGATAGTCACATTGAATGAGTGCATCATCTCTCTCTACTAGCTTAAGGCCAAACGTCTCAATTTCTAGACACACAAAGATCTTCATCGTATCGTATGAAGTGAATGTCATGATCGCTTTATCCTTCATCATCTTGATTGATGGAGACAGACCGAGTGTGTTAGACAGAAGCAATACCTTATACGCAAACTGATAACTAGGCAACTGTAGTTCTAGATACTGATATCCAAACTCCATGGCCATACCATCGTCATCAACCTCTGGCTTCACTAGCATATTTCCATAGATATCGATCATGCCACCAAACCACTCCTTTCGGCATTTGTAAGAAGCAGAGATGGGCACTGGAGATAGATCATCTTGGTTCTTATGAGAAGTGGCTGCGTAGTAGGGCCGCTTTAAATCAAATGCATTTGCCTCGTTTTTCACGATTGGCATCTCAGTGGTTTCTAGCTCATCATGTTCTACCAGATCCTGTGCCTCTTTGACATCTCCATTGGCAAGCGAGAATCGGTGCTCTCCTGTACATTTTAGAAATGTACCATCATTGAACTCAAGTAGATAGAGCTTTGCATTGTCAGATGTCTGAGCAAACGTGGCATTCGTGAACCGTTTACCATTCCATACATTCGCCGTCTTCTTCATTGATAGATTGGCTACGGTTCGGTATCCTTGGTCTGTTAGAATCGGAGTATCACCAGACACACATAGGTTGCTCGATTTGATGACTCCGAGGTTATTCTGATTGCACTTTCGGTTGACATGGTCTTTGTACATGACATACGGCTTTCCAGTTTCAATCTGAAGTGATAAGATTAGCTTCCATAGATCGAGGACAGACATCTGCTTTCTAAACATACCATCCTTCTCGTATTTCTCATACAGACGTTTGAAGTCATCTCCATATGATTCGGTCAAACCGGGGCACTCATTGGGACACATCAAAGACCACTTGATATCTTTATCAGATTGCAATGCCATCTTGAGCCGTTCCATGAACAGATCAGGAATCCACAAAGCAAGAAACAGGTCCTTACAGAGTAGCTCTGGAGTACCTTGATTGCGCTGAGAGTTAAGACACGATTCAATGTCTGCGTGCCACGGTTCTAGATACACTGCCGTCGACCCCTTACGCTTACCTCCTCCCTGACTAACATACTTCGTTGATTCGTTGAAAACGCGAAGCATAGGAACCAGTCCCTCTGCGCGACCAATCGTCGATCCGATGACAGAGTCATGAGCACGGACCATCGAGGTGTGAATACCAACGCCGCCAGAGAACTTGCTGATCTTAGAGATATCAGATAGACGATCGTAGATGTTATCTAGATTGTCATCAATTGATAGAAGGTAGCAAGAAGATAGAGTGTGGTTCACGGTTCCGGCGTTGAACAGCGTTGGGGTTGCATGGGTGTAATACTTTCCAGATAGAAGAGAGTATGTACTCATGATGCTATTGAGTGTACTGGTAGAGCAACTACCATCAGCATCGATCAGGTTCATGTTGATGCCAATCGCGACACGCATCAGCATTTGCTGAGGGCGCTCCTTCGTGATCTTAACATCTCCATCTAACTTGTATGATAGCAAGTATGACTTAATCATTGTTACGATACCAAAGTAGTTGTACTGATAGTCTCTCTTGTGATCAATAGCCATATCGATCTCCTTGTGGTATCGATCAATGAAGGCAAGAAGAGTGGGATGTAGGATCTTAATCTTTCGCGATCGGTATGTGTATTCTTTTAGATCTTCGGCATATCGACGAATGTCCTCATGTGTGTTCTTGTGTAGATCACTGACGGCAATACGAGTTGCTAAGATGTCATACTCTGGATCCTCTGAGATTAGAGAAGCGCAGATGTTGGCTGAGATATTGTCAATCTCAGACGTATGAATGTTGTTAATTAGCTTTGATGCTGTCTGGGCAGCCACGTAGTCAGTACTGATACTGAGTGGAGGTTGCATGTTGGCGAGCAACTTAAGACGAGTGGAGATCGTCATGAGATTCATGTGGATCCGCTCATTACGACGATTAATCACAAAGATTCCCTGGGTATGCGTACCGCTGCTCATAGTTATCTATAATGCAGTGTTGACAACCTAAGATAAGAATAGATGTTATCTGATATACTTATAGAATTAAAAAATTAAGATAAAAGTATTATATACGTATAAAGCGCGCTTAGAGACGTAATCATGATCACTATTCCGACCAATAATAATCTGTTCCTAAAAGGTGTGTTCTTCGACGAGATTGAGTCTCCTGAAGAGACACTCATGTTCTCTGAGACTCAATCAGAGACGGTAGAAGACCTACCAGAGTCTAAAAAAAAGATGTGTCCTGATAAGATTCCTGCCAAGTTCCACAACATCAAGAAATGGGTAGACCTTACTAAGAATCTCAAGATCAAGTGCTGGCATTGTGATTCTGTATTCATCGGTGTGCCAGTCTTCATACCTTCTTATATCTCTAACTCAAGCTGCGGAAAGGTATACGAGACACATGGCACCTTCTGTGGCTTTGGATGCGCGTATGCGTTTCTATGCGATAAACATGAGTTCCATATCAACCATACATACTATGACCGATTAGAAATGCTTAAGATGCTATACCGTTGTTTCTATAACAAGAAGATCTATGATTTCGTTAAGGCTCCGTGTAAGTACAGTACTGAGATGTACGGAGGAGAGATGACCCATGCCGAGTTCAAAAAGGAGCTGAAGCGCGTCAACCAGTTGAACACTCAAGCATCGCAATAGATACTAGAGATCTGTTTTTTTTGATTATCGATTAGATGCGATTCAATTAGTCTACAAACTCATATCTATCGGTCGGCTTGAAGATGAACTCAGGAATCACTTTACAGATCTGTGCCCATAGCTTATCATTCTGAGACAGAGTATTACTGCCCTGTAGATGAATGAATGCCAATAGTTCCTTCTTCTTGTTGTAATCACTAACATGCATCTCGATTAGCTTCCGGATCACAAATGGATAGTATAGAATATTTAGCTTTGTGTTTGGCTTTATAAGGTTGTATGCCTTTACTGATTTTGAAAATGCATTAATGATGATTTGAGTTTCGGCATATGTAAGACATGGAGGCGATACGCCGGTTACCAGTTTGCGGATTAGAGCGATGTGTTCATTTAGTTCGCTTAGATTACAATCTTTGAGATACTTACGAAACTGAGAGACTGGTATAGCTTTCTTGTTGTTGATGTTATCGCGTTTGATACACGATTCGATCTTATCTAGATGTTCTTTAGATATGGTATTGTTCTCCTTTGCTTGGATACGTTCCAACCAGCATCGACAGTGCTTTGCCGGTTGGTAGTTTGCGTGTTTGTATCTTGTTTCTGTCTGAGAGTAGAACATGGTATCTTCCAATACGGTTCCTTCCAGCATGTAGCTGTACCCGCACTTCTCACATACCATTTCACTAGAAACCGGATGAATCTCCATCTTGGTTCCACACTCGCAGACATCAAATACAAGCTCATTGGTCTTCACTTCTAGATTGATTGATTCGTATTTGATGAGCAACCGATTGATGGTCTTCACTGTGTCTTGGTCGATCGTGGATCCAAACCATTTCATGAATAGATTGTACTCATGAATGATACTATTGATGCTCTCGCAGATGCCCTCTGAAAGGATGTAATCGTTTAGCTTATTGAAGATCTCCTTCTCAAGCATCTTACTGTGTTTAAACGAGGGTACGCTATTGTATAGATTGAACTTCTTAAACTCATAACAGTGCTCGGTAAAGATATCGATCAGTTCTTTTACGTCAAATTTTATATTGCTATCAGTCGCCTCTTGTGATACAAGAGGCGAGTAATGAGCGGGGTTGCTGGAATATGTATATATGATTTTTGTATTGAACGCATCCTTATAGTCATCATTGATGTTATAGTATTCAGATATGAGTTGTGCAATCTCGATGTTGAATCGATTCATTGTATTTTGATAGGCATTATATTCATCTCGGATGCGATCGATGTAGGTGGCAATACGAGTATCATCGATCTGGTTAATATTGGAATAGATAGACGATATGATGCTATCCTTCTCGTATATGTTATGCAATGCATATTCGAATGTCGTGTCGGATGCCATCTGAGATCTATAAGCGCAATTATAAATCTCTATATTCGGATTAATTTGGTATATTTAAGATATAGTGGATACATTAAATATAATCTATATCCCAGATACTATAAGGCAGCATCTCGTTGAGAGTCTCAAATACTCTAAATTAGAAGAAACCATGGCAAGTCTACAAGATAAGATTTCGGCGTCGGCTGCGACCGGCGAGTTCAAGGCAAAGGCATTCTACGAATCGCTTCTAGAATCCATTAATGAACCGGAAGTAGTTGAGAGCAAGATGGCCGAGCTCTCGCCAGAGGAACTAGACATGCTTCTCAACGAAACCAACATGTACAAGTCTCTTGGATTTGGGTCTCCTGAGAAGTGTGTTCTTGCGTCTGTCAGCTACCTCAAGGAGGCGTACCTCAAGAAGCTCGCCACTACCGCCACGATTGGATTCGTTTATCAGATGATGAAAGAGTACACCATTGATGAAGAAGAGCTGATTGAGAAGATCGACCAGAATGACTTCATGGAGGAGGTTGATCTCAACCCTGACTTTGAGCTTAACTACACGAAGGCGTACGCAGATGCGGTGATCTCGATCGTTGAGAAGAGCAACCCAGAACTATATGCTGATTACACTTCTAAGGGTGATGTCAAGATCGAAACAGTGACTGAGGCCATGACTGAAGAGGAACTGCTCGAGGCTGGGCGTCTCGCAGCAGAGGCTGTTAAGTCTGCCAAGGCTCCTACGCGATCGGTCAACCAAGCGAAGATGTATGATTTCATTCATGAAAAAATTAAAGAGCAATCGGCTGCGGAGCGTGAAGTCATCAATCGTTTCTTAAACAAGTTCTTCAAGTTTGATCCTCTCAATCATACCCAAGAGAGCAAGACCGAGAGCGACCATGATCCGGAGCGCAGTGATGTTCCGACTGATGCCGATGAGCTTACCAAGACACTCTACGAAACGGTTCCGCCTAATGACACGTTCTGTCGTTTCAATACGTTCTATGATATCAACTATGAGAAGCTCCGTAAAGCTACTGAAGATCTATACGGCCTTAAATCGGATCTTGATCATGCTATGATCGTATACGATATTGCCGATAGCCAGGATGATGCTAAGGCGTTTGTACAGAAGTACGGCAACAAGACGAAGCTTGACATCGTTAGCTTCCCGCTCAACAAGTGGACTCTTCTTGGACCGTTTAAGGAGAACCGCGATCGCATCAACTTCTACAACAAGAACAACAAGATCATTGAGCATATCATTGAGCAGCAAGAGAAGGATGCTGCACTTGGTACGGAGCTACTCAATCAGCGAATCAAGACGCGCAAGCGCGTCAATGAAAAGGTCTTCGGTAAGGATAGCAAGGAGTTCGAGCAGTACCGCAAGATGAATCCCTCTGATCTTGAAACCAAGTATGGCGTTAAGATGGAGGAGCTTGAGAATGGTGATATCAAGATCTCGAAGACTGATGTCGTAGACGTTGAGACTGGTAAGGTACTAGAAGTGGATGAGGAGGGATGTCCTACTGATGGCCTTGAGGTTGGAGTCGTCAAGATCAATGCAGCCACAGGTGAGACGAGCACTAGTACTCTTTACACCAAATCCGAAGAGCGGATCAAACGCGATGGCGCCAATTAAACGACTTAACTCGAATCATCATATGATTCTATTTTTTTGATAAGATAATCTATTTTTTTGTTAAGCTCGCTGATCAGCTCAGTATTAGAATCATATGATGTATCTGATTGATTTGACTTTACGGAGTCTACTGAAGAACTAGATGATGTCGATGATATATATGCCTTTTCTTTCTGTCGTCTCTTTGAGTACAAATAGATATATAGTTTTACATACATGGCATATCCCTCTGTGATGATATTCCCAATCATATAATCATTCATTGCATTGGCATTCTTAATAGACAATATACGCATGAAAGCAATAGGTGTGAGTATGAAGTGCTCATAGCATCTATCTATACGTTTGATATCGGCTTGGTTATATTCTGATATTTTCTGCATCATTGATTCTATACAAGCGATTTTCCAATTAGAGTATTTTGGTTTAAACGATGCTAGATTATCATAAGAGTTTTTTTCAAATACCATAACATGTTTATACTCGCTAAATAGCTTCCCACAGTTAGAAACACAGATATAGTCGTCTCCTTCTATTAAGCCCTTTGATGTCAAATATCCCTTTATGTTATAATTATCGTATGAGATAATACCATGATTGCATAGTTGGCTGTGATGAACATAGAACTCGTTGTAATGTAATGATATGTCTTCGTATAGATCTAACATAGATATGTCAACTCCTGGGTATATACGACCAACAACAATACGCCGATACTCTTTCTTGCCTATGTTTATACCATGCTCGGCTAGTATTTCTCTGTTGAGAATTTCTAGAATCTTAGTAGATGGCATCCTTAACTGGGTATATATACCGCCAAAAAAAAGATACGATCTTTAAATGTTATTCAAATCGGTCAAATGATTGCGTATACTAGCATTGTTTATACTAGCATTCAGTGTATCGTATGCTTGAATACGTCTACGCTGAGACTGAGTGATAAGAGATGGCAGTAGCTCCATCATGATGCGAGGAAGAACACCAACGTTATTAGACTTCACAAATCTAGACACAGCGGTACTAGTTTCAAACCGAATACGCTTTAGCTTAGACTTGACTATATCACTGTATCCAGTTACGTCAGGCTTACAACCAAAGTACTCATTCTGTCCATTAAAGATCATCTCTAGAATAGAAGCACCAGCGATGATCGACTCTTCTGCGATCGAGTTGTACTTCAGCTTGTTGTATTTAAACATAAGGCGCTTGTGTACCTCATCAATGCTCTTGAGAGGCGACGAGTGAGATACCTGTGGGATGCGATCGGTCGACACTCCCAGTTCATCAAGATCATCTTTCAGATACTCAATCTGTTCGAGTAGGAAGTTCTTACGATCGTCTTCAATATCTTGATCCATGTCAAGACCAACATCGGGGACGCCCTGCATCACTGCATTGATGTTGGAACTCAACTCCTCTTCTCTAGTCTTCTGTACATAGAAGTTGTCAGAGTACTGATACGCAGGGGCACCGCCATACTGAGATGCACTTGTGTCTTCTTCCTCATCCTCTTCGTCTTCATCATCGTCCTCCTCAATATCTTTATCTAGATTTTCTATAGCCTCTTTATACTCTCGCATCGGATCGGCACCCTCCTCATCATCTGAATCATCAGCAATCATGTCATCTGAGTACATACTCTTAACTCGTTTCTCGATATCCTCAAGATCAGTAGAAGCGGATACCTTCTCCGCGTTTAGAAGAAGACCGAGACCAGAGATGTTAGATCCATAGTCCAGATTGCTGATGACTTCGTCGTCCATATTTAACTCTTATATTGGAATTCTAAGTAAAACTACAATTCACTCTTCTTTCAATTTACCAATCACAAGACACGATTATTTAATTAATTAAGAATGATGTGAGCCAGAAACTGCATGAATGTATCAGCGACGTCGTCATAGTTCTTAGCTTTGATTCCATTTAATAGACCAAGTTGGTTATAGATACACAGATAGTAAACGAAGTTGTACTTACTATGATTCTTGTTTGCTTGATAGTTGCTGGAGCACTTATCCATGAACTCGCCGTGCATGAGGCCCTTGTGTAGATACACGGTGTTCTTCAAAGCAGGCGGCATGCATACAATGTCGCCGCAATCGCAGAACTCATACAGAAGCTGATTGTACACTGCTCTTGATTTGTCGTTCACGTTCATCTGGAATTCAATCAAGATGTTGTATCTCATCTCCTCTCCTATTGTATCGTGTACCTGTTTTTTTATCTTTGTCATATGAGACTTCAACGATCGAGCCTTGTCAAGTGCAGATACATCAGTCGCTTTCTTTCCATCAGTTAGATCAATGAGATTGATCCAATGTACCTGGATAGCGCTATCGAGGTCGCCTTCGGTGGGCGAAGAGAGAACGGATCTCACATTGCTAATACATGAGTAGAACCCTACCGCTAGAGATCTAGTAGCGCAATCAATTGAGAGATAGTACTGTCTAGTGTCAGACATTGAATTGGTAATGAGCTATAATATGTATAGATCTATATCTGTGCTAGTTATAACTTAACATGATTGGTAAATTGACAGTCGCTCTGGCGATATTAAGATCGATAATATAGAGTCTCTGATTCAGTTCTGCACGGCGAAACGTGATCAACAAACAATGAGTGATAGAGTTCGGGTATCCGTATATGAGTTCAATGGAGTTCCACATATAAGACTATCAGAATTAGACAGTGTAAAACAATCAATCACTGAGGTGATACAACGGGGAGTCGCCTCCAAGGGCATCGAAGACATACTACTCTCTCTGTCTAACACGGTCACCACCATTCAGAAAGTGTATTACTATTCTATGATATCGCCTTCGAAGGCAAAGCTGTTCCTAGTCAACAACTCCATCGATTTCTATATAGAATACATAGGAAGCAAACTAGAAGAGGCAATATCGCAGATACGCCAATGTATCTTCTCACATGGATCTCAAGAAGATCAGTTAGCGGTATCTACTATGATTGATGATTCACCAATCAACACGCAGACCAATACCAAACAACAAGACACTGACCCATCTCATAGATTGCAGGCTATAGAATCAGATATCAATCTTCTGAAATTGCTAACGAAGGGGAACACGGTTCCATACGACTACACTGAGATACGAACGCGAAACGCAGCACTCAACAAAGAATTCAAACGTGTATTCCGCCTTCTTAAACTCTCATACATAGAATAAGAACATACATATAGAATCACCATGAGCGCGATCTTCTTTCTACCAACCCAGTTGTTTGATCTGTCATCATCATTCTTATCCAAATATGATACACTAGTCGTACTAGAAGAACCATTCTACATCAATCCATCATATCACATACAGAAGATATACTTGCATTTGGCATCGGTCAGATCATACGTAGCAGAGCTTAAACAGAAACATAAGAACGTTGTGCACATACAATACCATGAGCTACAAGGAACGCGAACTGAGAAACAAAACGCAGAGAAATACAGATCAATCATATCAAAGAGAGTATCTCAGAAGAGAGACATACGCATCACCGTCTTTGACCCAATTGATTCTTATATGGTCAACACATTCAAACACATGAAACACCATGAGATGCTCGACTCACCCGCCTTCATATGTAGCCGGAAAGAGATAGAGGATTATGATTCGTCATTGAACACACCCAAATCACAATCGAGAATCAGTCGTAGCATGACCAGTTTCTATAAGTGGCAAAGACGTAGACTCAATGTATTCATGGATGGAGACAAACCGATAGGAGGCAAGTGGAGCTTTGATTCGGCTAACCGATCAAGATTCGAATCAGACTACAAGGAGGCGAAGGCAAAGGAGTATCCGATTGACAAAAAAATAAAAGAATATATAGATCTACACTTTGCATCTCATCTAGGAGAGCTCAAATCATACTATCCAGTCAATCGCAAGGAGGCACAAGCGGTTGCTCGTAAGACAATTAATTCGAAACTCTTATTCTTTGGTAAGTACCAAGACGCAATATCAGATTCAGTAATGTATGGGTACCACACCAATCTAAGCGCATTGATCAATATTGGTCTATTGGCTCCAAAGTTCATCATAGATTATGCTATATCGAAATACAATTCGTTAGTCAAGAAAGGGTCGCATACTGAGGATCTCATATATATGAGAAACTCGACAGAGGCGCTCATCCGACAGATCATAGGCTGGCGAGAATATATGAGATACATGTATTACATCTACAAAGACAGAATCATCAATGGATCAGTGATACGAGGAACGCGATCATTAGGATCTGCATGGTACACAGCAAAGACAAACTTACCGACCATAGATAGTGCTATCAATAAGTGTCTGTCTCATGCATACTTACATCACATAGAAAGACTCATGCTGATCAACAATATCATGGTGATAGATAGTATCCGATACAGAGATGTGTATCGATGGTTCATGCGAATGTTCATAGATTCGTATGACTGGGTCATGGCTACCAATCTAATGATGAACACAAACAGCTCCAATCAATCAATACGATTCATGACACGAATGTACATCTGTTCAGCATCATACATCAAGAAGATGAGCAATCCAGGTTATCTAGACGCAGACACTACTGCATATCTAAACAACCGATATAAGAGATTCATGATAGAGAATCATGATATTGCTATAAGAGATTATGGTCTTGCATCAAGCGCAAAGCGGATTGAGCGCGAGGCACAAAAAAAGAAACTCAGATAAATATCTGAGTTTCTTCTTAATTAAGGGTAGCCGGATAGACTTAGAAGTCTGACTCATAGTCATCGTCCGCATTGGCATGAGCGGTCGGAGCATTCACTTTCTCATCTGCAGATCCAATCTTATTCGATTCTCCATTTACTGGGGCGTTCGTATCAATAAGATCATTTTGCATTTCCATTAACCATGCCCTTAATAACAGCAGCATTATTCTTAATAACAGCAACCTTATTCTTAATATCAACAACCTTATTCTTAATACTGCCAATATCATCAGATGTCTTCTTAGCATATTCAAGAAGTTCATCGATCTGACGTCTATGTTCTTCACGACGATGACGAGCTTCTTCTTCATGACGACGAGCTTCTTCATCTTGGAGAACACGATTAGCATTAACTAAAATCTTCTCGAGAATATCAGAAATTCTCCAGGTATAGTCTGGATCCAGCCAAGCAACGAATAGATCGTAGATCTTAGGATGAACATAAGTTCCACGATGTTCATATGATCCGGATGTGATTTCAAACTTAAGACTATCCACACTCTGATTTAGAAACGTTGCCAATCCATCAAATAGTCTGGTAGTATCTATGTTGCTAAGCCAATCCTCAATCTGTTTACTTATAGCCGAATCACTAGGAGCGCTCTCTGAATTGGCATTTTTCAACTTATGAATAAGTCTGGCAGTCTTAGTGATATTGTAGAATCCTGATTCATCATGGCGAATGATAGTCAAACGCTCATCAACTCCGTTCTTAATCGTAGTGAAGCTCATTGTATCTTGTTGTATCTTGCTGGTTAACTCAGAGGGTATGTCTGGTATGTTCTGAATAAAAATAATCAATTTTTATAAAACGCAATCATCAGAAATATAAATAATTCGAGTGGATCTATGTTCTAATACACGCAATCGAATCTAAAGGTTTGACTTAACATTGAATATAGATTGTATTGAACATCAACTCATTGCCATCCTAACAATGAACGCAAAACCAAACCACATTGATGTGGTTCCACGTATCGTGGATACTCGAATCTCAGCCACGTACTCTCGACCCAAGCCGCCGGTTCGACCAGTGCAAAAAGGCGGATCCCATAATCAACATGATTCTGATTCTGATTCGGAATCAGACAATGGATCTGTACAAAGCGTTGCGACAGCGGTGAGTGTAGTTGCTCCATCAGCTAGCAAATGGTCAACTGCTCTAAAGTATCTTCTTCCTGTTATCTTTGTAATCTGTGTAATCGTAGTGATCTATATTGCATACAAGTACTGGAAGGGTCGATCAGAGAATGTAGCCAAGAAGCCGAGTCTTCCTGCTCTCGAAGGTGGGGCGGCTGATGCAGCAGCATCTGCAATCGCGAAAGAAGAAGCTAGTAAGTTCATCATGGATGATATCTCTCTATCATCAGATGTAGAAGAGGATCTCCCACCTCTAGAAACAGACGAAGAGGATGAAGGCGATGATGGGGATGACGAGGAGGAAGACGATGAAGAGGAAGAGGAGGAAGACGAGGAGGAAGACGATGAAGAGGATGATGAAGACGAAGATGATGAAGTAGACGAAGAGATCGATACTGATGACATGGTCAGTGGCGGACCGATCGATGTGAATCTTATCAATAGTCTTCTATCAGATGCCAATGTAATCGGTCTCCCCGATACTCCTCCCCCAATGGAATCGTTCTCTAATCCACTCAATACCATTGACGAAGACGAAGAGACTAAAGAGACTAAAGAGAACGACGAAGATGCGAATCTGTTCAACATCCCGACGCCGCCTCCTCCGCGCCAATCCAAGTCAAAGACAAAGAAGCGCGTTAAGATCAATCTATAGAATATGATTGTGTAATCACTAAATACCATGTCATGTCATGGTCTCTTTTTTTTAACCAAAAGAAGCAGTCGATGTATGTTCAATCTAAGATAGCCATGAGTCTAAAGGAGTTGACGACTACCAACATCGCGATTGCGACTGAGGCAATCAAACAGATCAATGCTATTACATTAGATTCCAAAATAAAGAAGAATGAGTGGCGAGAGCCGACGTGGA
>JACCDT010732297.1_pt1 | contig 13746 bp, 5 predicted proteins | sample 7446291 | NCBI WGS metagenome assembly JACCDT01 (sample SAMN15323446, study PRJNA562643) | freshwater metagenome | isolation source: river surface water | place: USA:Blue River Watershed | collected 2017-08-17
CTCAACCCGAGAATTCAGCGCTCATCGATCCTAATTTATGGCTAGAAGAAGTGCAGGGCGACAAGGCTTTGGCTTGGGTGCATGAGCGCAATGCGGTGTCGACTGCGCAACTGCAAGCAATGCCAGTGTTTGCAGAAAACAAGGCCAAAGTACTGGGTGTGCTCAACAACCGAGATCAAATTCCAGGCATCACACGTCGAGGCGATTACTTCTACAACTACTGGCGCGATGCCAAAAACCCACGCGGACTCTGGCGCCGCACTACGCTGGATGAATACCGCAAAGCTGAGCCCAAATGGGACGTGCTCCTAGACCTCGATGCACTGGGGCAAGCAGAAAAAGAAAACTGGGTGTGGGGTGGCTCGGACTGTCTGGCGCCTGAATACAACCGGTGTCTCATTTACTTGTCGCGTGGCGGTGCAGATGCCAAAGTATCTCGCGAATTTGACATTGGGCAACGAGCGTTTGTGAAAGATGGCTTTAACTTGCCCGAAGCCAAGTCGCAGCTCGATTGGGTGGACATCAACACCTTGTATGTGGGCACCGATTTTGGTCCAGGCACCATGACACAAAGCGGCTACGCCAGAATCATCAAGCGATGGACGCGAGGTACGCCGCTGGCTCAAGCTGAGACCATTTACGAGGGCAAAGAAAGTGATGTGGCCGCGTTTGCCACCGTCGATAAAACCCCCGGATTTGAGCGAATCATTTTTGGACGATCGACAGACTTCTACAACACCGAAATCAACCTGCTGGTCGATGGCAAATTGATCAAGATTGACAAGCCCAGCGATGCAACATTGTCTTGGCGGCGCGAATGGGCTTTCTTGTTGCTCAAGAGTGATTTAAAAGCTGCAAACAAAACTTTCAAATCAGGGAGTTTGCTGGCCATTCAATTTGATGCTTTGATGAAAGGTCAGCGCAACTTTGAGGTGTTGTTTGAGCCCACGGCAACGCGCTCCTTGTCGCGCGGTGGTCCTGCTATCACGCGTGATTTTGTGCTGCTCAACATCATGGACAACGTGGCCAGTCGCATTGAAGAGTTGCAATACATTGGTGGCAAATGGCAACGCCGCGAAGTGAAAGCGCCATTTCCAGGGGCATTGGGCGCAGTGGGCTTGAACGACCCGTTTGTCAAAGACGATCCACTGGCCAACCACTACAGCATGTCGTACCTCGACTTTTTAACGCCAGCCAGTTTGTTCTTGGGCAAGGCCGGCAGCGACGAACGCGAGTTGCTCAAGCGTAACCCAACTTTTTTTGACAACACTGGTATGCGCACGGAGCAACGTTTTGCCACTTCAAAAGACGGCACCAAAGTGCCTTACTTTGTGGTGTATCCCAAAGGCGCAAAAACCGATGGCACCAACCCAACCGTGTTGTACGGTTATGGTGGCTTTCAAATTTCAATGACACCTTTTTACAGCGGTGGTTGGGGCACCACTTGGCTTCAGCGGGGCGGTGTTTTTGTAGTGGCCAACATACGCGGTGGCGGTGAGTTTGGTCCGTCTTGGCATCAAAGCGCCTTAAAGCAGAACAAGCAAAAAAGCTATGACGACTTTGCAGCAGTGGCCGAGGATTTGATCAAGGCTGGCATTACCAAACCGCAGCACTTGGGCATCATGGGTGGCAGCAATGGTGGCTTGTTGGTGGGCGCAGTCATGGTGCAAAGGCCAGAGTTATTTGGTGCTGTGGTTTGCAGTGTTCCCTTGCTGGATATGCAGCGCTATCACAAGCTATTGGCTGGCAATAGTTGGATGGCGGAGTATGGCAACCCCGACAAAGCCGATGAGTGGGCTTACATCAGCCAGTACAGCCCTTATCAAAATGTCAAAAAAGGTGTGAAGTACCCCAAGGTGCTGTTTGCCACCTCAACACGCGACGACCGTGTTCACCCTGGGCATGCTCGCAAAATGGCAGCTCGGATGATGGAGCAGGGCCATGATGTTCTTTATTACGAGAACATAGAGGGTGGGCATGGCGGGGCTGCCAACAATGAGCAGCGTGCCAATTTGGTGGCGTTAGAGAATACTTTTTTGTGGGTTAGTTTGGGCGGACTTTGATCTGACCCCAATTATTTAAAGGCGCATGTCCAAGGACAGGTTTAGCTGGGGCTTGGCATAACGGTCGGAGCGCAAATAATCGCCATTGGCGTACTGCGTGAAGTTGGTGCCGTTGGGTGGGCCAAATTGTTGAACGCCTGCGCTGGCGGCGGCTCTAAAAGACATGGTGGGGCTCAAGAACATCATTGCAAACAAGTCGATGCTGCGAGCCGACGAGCGTTTGAGAAGTTGGTCTACAGTTTGGCGTGTTTCATAGCCAGGCGTGTAGCTCAAGTTGCCGCCAATGCTCAAAGGCAATCCGGCAATCCGTTGATCAAAGCCAAAGTTGGCAGACCAGGGTTGTTGGCCATCCAAGCGGTTGTTGGGGCCATTCAGGGCAGCAATGCTTGAGTTGTAAATGCTCAGCGAAGTTCGAATATTCAAAGCCTTGGCAGTACCCAACAAAGTTGGCATCAAATCGGAAGCGCGACCTCGCAACTCAAACTCAAGCCCGCTGGTGACAGCGTCTGAAAAGTTTTGGGGTTGCGAAATCCAACGCGGTGCATTGGCCCAGCTCACTGTGCGCAGCTCAGTCACATTTCTCACCACATTGGTCAGGTTGCGATGAAAGACACCGACACTGAAAATACCGTCATTGTTTAAATAATTTTCATAGGCAATGTCAAGGCCTGTTGCGAGTTCTGGTGCAAGGGCAGGGTTACCCATCCGGTCGGGGGCCAGCGGTGTGTTGGTGAGATTGGTGTTGGTGAATGCCCCGTTGATCTGGGGCCTGGCCAGTAATGTGTTCAGACCCGGCGCTTTGTAGCTTCGCGTCAAGCTAGCACGGATCATGTCCCGACTTTTGGGGTTGAACTTGTAGGTCACATGGGCAAGTGGCGACAATACGCTGCTTTCATTGCGCACTGGCGAAGATGTGGTGGCACTTTCAGAAATAATGCGCTCATTGCGCAAGCCCAAATAGAGTTGCCACTGCGGTGAAATTTCCCATTCGTCTTGTATGTAAAAGGCTTGCCTGCGAACTTGTGCTTCAAAGGGTTGGCCTTCAAAGCTTGGCAACAAAGCATTGCCAGCCGCATCGGTCGTGGTTCGGCGTTCCAGACGATCTCTGTTTTCTAGATCCCAGCCTGCAGTCAATGAGTGTGAGCTGCCCAGCAAGTGGCTGTACTTGCCAGACTGCGTGATGGCATCGTCTTGATTGCTGCCGACAGTATTGAGTTGCAAGGCGCCTGAGCGCAGGTTGCGCGAGTCGAAAGCAGACCTGCCTTGCTGGAAGCCCGCTTTGATTTCAATGCGTTGGTCTGGGCTGAAGCGATTGACCCAAGTTAAATTGCCGCGTCGATTTTCCCAATAACCATCTTGCAGGGAATTGTCGTCAAAAACGGGATTGCCAGAAATGGCACGGTTGAGGTAATCGGTACGGAAGTTCCAGAAGCCTTTTTGGAAAAACGTTGCAATGGAAAGTGTTTGCTCGTCGCTGAATTTGAAGTTAAAGCGCGGTGCAATGTTGTAGCCCCAGCCCCATGAAGTGCCAGTGCCTATTTGTTCAGACACAGCGGATTGACCATCCGTACCCTCCATTTGGCGGTCTACGGTGGTGCGCACCTGGCGATCCCATTCAAACAGCGACACTGGCAGAGACATGTTGAAGGGCCCCTTCGATTCGCTGATCGAATAATTCATATTGGCCATGGGCCTGTCGCGGCCGTTGCTTAGTCCAAGGCGCAAGCTTTTTTGCGAACTGCGCGGCGCTTCTTTCAAAATGATATTGATCGTGCCGGCCACGGCTTGAGCACTTTGATCTGCTGTTGGTGCGCGTAGAACTTCAATGCGCTCAATTTGCGAAGGGCTGAGTTGGTCTAGGTTAAAACCTTGAGGGGCGGGATCGCCATTGATCAGAATTTGAGTGTAGCCAGCACCAAGCCCACGCATGCGAGGACCACCCGAGCTGACATTCACCCCCGGTAGGCGGCGCATCACATCAAGAACGTTGGTATCGCCAAAGCGATCGAGTTCTTCGCGACCATAAATCTGTTTGGCCACACTGGCCGCACGCCTGAGTTCGGTAGAGCCTTGGCGACCCACAATCTCAACGCGCTGGATCACGCTGGTTTGTGGGGCAGTGGTGGTTTCAGTTTGACCGCCAACGCTGCTGTCTTGGGCCCAAACGCTCATTGGTGCTGTCAGTGCAGCCAATGCCATCCACGTCGCAGGCTGACGCGGGATCATGCCAATAGGGTCACGCCGTGCGTCTAGGGTGGATAAGCTTTTCATGGGATGGGACTTTTTAAAATAGATTGAAATAGTTCTTATTTTCGCAAATGAACTTGACTGCATCAGCAAGTCATTGGCGTTCAAAAATTGGCAAAATTGGTATTATGCAAATTATTGCAAATCTAATCAGTAAATAATGAGATTAATAAACTTCAATTTATGTTTTATTGGTTTGTTTCTGTCTTTTTCTGTCTTAGCCCAACCAAGCAAGGCCTTCCACTTTGCCGGCATTGATATTCCCCCGCCATTGCCAGCACAAAATGTGCAAGACGTTTATTGGGGTGTGACTGTCAATGATCCCTACAGATTTTTAGAGCAAGTCAAAGACCCAGCGGTCGTGACATGGATGAAAAGTCAGGCTGACGCAACAGAATCCATTTTGAAGCAAATTCCCGGAAGAGCCTCCATCATGGCGTCTCTGAAGGAAAAAGACTCTGTGGGCGGGACTGTGATTTCGGCCATTACCCGAACCGAATCGGGGCGTTGGTTTTATTTGAAACGCGAGCAGGGCCAATCTCAAGCCAAGCTGGTTTGGCGCGATGGGGTTGCTGGTGAAGAGAGGCTTTTGATTGATCCAGAAGCAGTGACCAAGGAAAAAGGCAGACCGCATGCCATACAAAGTTTCCATCCTTCTCCTGATGGCAAATTGCTGGCTTACGGCATGCATGCATCAGGTTCAGAAATTGGCCATATGCATGTGATTGAAGTGGCCACTGGCAAGCAGCTCTTGCCACCGATCGATCGCGTTCGATTTGCAGGAGCCAGTTGGCGTAAAGATGGATCGGGTTTGTTTTTTTCACGGCTGCGGCCTGGCTTTGAGTCGATGCGCTCGACAGAGCGATTTGCAGACACTGGTCGTTATTACTTGGATTTGAATCAACCCAATCCAGACAAGCTGATCTTCAATGCGTCGATGTATGCCGAACTCAAGTTGCCAAGCTTTGCAACCGGGTATGTGCAAGAGTTGCCTGGCACCGAATTGGCTGGCATGGTGGTGAACTTTGGGGTCGACAGGCGTTTGGCCATGTACGTGGCCAACATGGATGACGTGATGAACGGCAAAGCCAAGTGGCGCGAAGTTTTCAATCAATCGGCCGACATCCGCGAAGTTGACATGGGGCATGGCAATGTCTATTTGCGCAGTGCACTCAACGCGCCTCGTTTCAAAATATTGAAACTCAAATTGACGCAGCTTGATTTGAAAACGGCTGAAACATTGTTGCCAGAGTCAGAGGGGGTGCTGCGTGCCATGACGGTCAGCCAAGACGCTCTGAATGTCACGCGAAGAGAAGGTGTGAACACTGCCTTGTTGCGCTTGCCTGCTGCTTCAATCAATGCTGTTGGGAGTTCAGGTTCAAGCCAAATCAATGCTCAAAAAGTGTCCTTGCCAATAGAAGGCAACGTCACAGTGGTGGGCAGCGTTGATCATCCAGATTTGATTGTGGCTGTCAGCAGTTGGACGCAAGCTTTGCGCCGCTATGTCTACACGCCAACTACTTCAAGCTCTTCCAATACCAGTCAGATTGTTCGTCTGAACTTAGCGCCGCCTGTAGAACCCATTCAACGCGCCGAAATAGTAGCTCGTGAAGTGATGGTGCCCAGCCACGATGGGGTGAGAGTGCCGGTCTCCATCATCATGCGCAAGGATGCCGTTCTGAATGGCAAGAACCCCACCATCTTGTACGGCTATGGCGCTTACGGCACCACTGAAGAGCCTGCCAGAAGCAATGGTGTGATAGCGTGGGTGGAGCGCGGCGGTATTTATGTCTATGCCCATGTGCGCGGCGGTGGCGCTTTGGGCAGCCAGTGGCACGAAGCAGGACACAAGACCACCAAGTTCAATACTTGGAAGGATGGCATTGCTGCGGCCGAGTGGCTCATTGCCAATGGCTACACCAGTGCCGCCAAGTTGGGAATTTATGGTGGCAGTGCAGGTGGCATTTTTGTGGGTCGTGCCATCACTGAACGTCCCGATTTATTTGCTGCAGCCGTTCCTTCTGTGCCTGTGCTAGACATGGTTCGCTCTGAGCAACGAGCCAATGGCGTGGCCAATATTCCTGAATATGGCACCGTGAAAGTCGAGCCTGAATTTCATGCACTTTTGCGCAACAGTTCTTACCACGCTGTCAAAGAGGGCGTGAGATATCCCGCCACCATGCTGATGCACGGCGTGAACGATTCCCGTGTGGATGTTTGGCAGAGTTTGAAATTTGCTTCGCAATTGGCAAATGCACAAAAGGGTGCTCAGCCTGTGTTGCTGCGCTTAGATTATGAAGCGGGTCATGGGGCTGGATCTAGCGCTGAACAGGCGATGCAACGCACAGCTGAGTTTCAGGCCTTCATGCTTTGGCAAATGGGTGAGTCAGGATTTCAACCGGAACGCAAGTGAAACTCCGATATTCATTTTGGGTCCTTTTGTGGCTGGGTCTGACGGGTTGTGCCAGTCAGACTCGCACTATGGCCGACAGCATCAATCCGAGTACGCCGCAATTCAATGAGCCTGCTTGTCAGCGTTCGTTTGCTTTGGCGCCCATGCATGATGAGATTAAGTTCGCTCGATCGATTGCAACCCCTTCTTTGTTATTGCTCACAGGCGGTGGGTATTTGTTGCCTTTGTTGGGGATGAACATGGGCTTGGATGCGCTTGATCATCTTGATGCGTCTTATGTGTCCAAGGTGTGCGGGGGGATGGCAACACCGAGTCGGAATATTTTGGAGAGAGTGGTGTTGGGGGCGGGGTTTAGTTTGTTCACTGGGAATGTGAAGGTTGGGGGGAATTAGTTTTCTGAGTTTTTTCTGAGCTCGCTGCGGGAGGGTGCATTGGGCAGGTTCCTCATGCTGGAGTATCAGAAATCGTCACCTGCCCAATGCATCCTCCCACAGACTGCGAACAGTCATTTTTGGTTGGGGAGATTGGCAGCCTGCAATCAATGTGGTTCAAGTGAAGCGTTTCGCTCGAAACAAGTTGCAAAGCAAGAGTGAGGGGGCTGACGATTTCTGGTACTCCAGTATGAGGAAGCCCCCTCACTCTTGCTTTGCAACGCTCCCCCTTCAAGACACCAAGCAAATCAATGTTGATCTGACCCCAATTAAATGACCCCAATTAACGCTTCACAACTTGAAGTGACTTAGGGAGGCACTCCACATCGATGCGATGTGCAAACCCCAGAGTTTCGCCATCTGCTGCTACGGGCACCAACTCGGCACAGTGAAGGGTGGCATTTGAGAAGGCATGGCACTGAATGCGGGTGTGGCCCAGATGTTTGCCAATTAAAAGGCGAGGCAGCATTAGCAGAGTTTGCAAACGGTTGAATGTGCCGCCAATGAGCAAGTTGAGTTGGCCGTCATCGATCTTGGCGTGCGGCACAGCAGGCATGCCGCCGCCATAAGTTGACGTGTTCAGAGAAGACGCCAACAAGCATTGCCCCTCGAAGGCCGGTTCACCATGGATTTCAATTTTCAGGGGCCAGTTTTTTAAATGGACCAACTCACGCAAAGTGGCAAGCAAATAGCGGGGCAGACCTCTTAGGAATTGAGGTCCTGCCAACGCGCGGTTGCCAACGGAGGCATCAAAGCCTACCGCCAAACTTGAATGAAAATAAAAACTTGCATTCTGGTCCAGCACAACACGCCCCATGTCGATGGCGCTAAGTTGGCCTTCAAGCGCATAGGCCAAAGCTTGTTGCCATGACATGCGATGCAAGCCCCATGCGCGGGCACAATCGTTACCGCTGCCATAAGGCACCAAGCCCACCGAGTGTGCACCTCGCAACAAGCCTGGCAGCATTTGATTCAAAGTGCCATCGCCTCCTACGATTACGACGCGTGTTTGAGGTGGCAGCTGCGCAAGAACCTCAAGTGCTTTGTCAATGCTTTCGGGAACAGCAATTTGAGGCTGTTTGTTGTGAGCCGGCCGCGCGCGACACCATGCCTGAACAGGGCTGACAAGTTGCCGTGCCCGTCCCCCAGCCGCATGAGGGTTGATCAAAATGAGTGCAGTCATGAGCTGCATTTTCCAAGCTTGTGGGCTTATGAGGGAGACGTGCAAACCCTGTTCTTGGAATATGCAAGGACAAATAACCTGCTTCAAGCTTAACCTAGTAATAACCCGAATACGCAGGTCTTTAGAATGGTCGCCATTATTAAATTAGATTTTATTGGGGAATTCGCATGTCCAGGTCCACAACACAATCCTACAAATTGACCACCCTCACAGCCGCATGCATCAGCCTTTTGGCTATGACGGCAGTTCACGCTCAAACACCCCCCGCCACTGCACCTGCAGCCGCACCCGCTGCGTCAGGGGCGGCTCCGGCTGCGCCAGGAACACCGCCCGCGGCTCCGGGCGCTTTACGGCCTATGAAAGACTTTTTGAGGGATGCCAAAGCCATCCCTGGCTATTTCACGCTCCACCAAAAAGACGACAAGATCTGGCTCGAAATTTTGCCTAGCCAGTTCAACAAGCCCTTCTTCTTTTCATACAACATTCCCAATTCAGTGGGTGAACGCGGTCTGTATGGCAGTCAAATGGGCAGTTCTAGGTTGGTTGAATTTAAGAAAATAGGCAATCAAATTCAATTGATTGCCAAGAACACTCAGTTCTTTGCACAAGAGGGCACACCGCAAGCACAGTTTGTCTCTGAATCTTTTTCTGACAGTTTGTTGGCCAGCGCGGCTGTGCTCACGCAGCCCCATCCCGACAGCAAATCGGTTTTGATTGAAGCCAACAGTTTGTTGTTTACCGACATTCCAGGTTATCAGACACGTTTGGAGGCGGCATTCCGAATGCCGTTTGCCATTGACGCACGCAACACTTCTTTCTCGGCTGTCAAAAACACAGACAAACTTACAGGCTTGGAAGTCAAGGTGCACTTCTCAGTCCCTAAAATTTCAGCGCCGCCCATCACGCCAGGCCCTGCGCCCATGACGCCACCGCCACGCGCAACCCCAGACCCACGCAGTCTGTTTGTGTCTTTCTATTACAGCCTCATGCCTTTGCCAGAGCCGATGCAAACTCGCATTGCCGATGAGCGCGTGGGTTTTTTTACAGTGGCACGCACCGACTACACCACCGACCTGAACATCAAACCTAGAACGCATTTACTCAAACGCTGGCGCTTAGAAAAGAAAGATGCCACTGCGGCAGTGTCCGAGCCCAAAGAGCCCATCGTTTATTGGCTTGACAAAAACATTCCAGAAAAATACCGCAAGTCGGTTTCGGACGGTGTTTTGGAATGGAACAAAGCATTTGAAAAAGCGGGCTTTAAAAACGCCTTGGTGGTGAAGCAACAACAAGCCACAGACGACTTCAACAACATGGATGCCAAGCACGCATCCGTGCGGTGGTTCACGGGCGCCGATGTGGGCTTTGCCATTGGCCCTTCGCAAGCCGACCCCCGCACCGGCGAAATTTTAGATGCCGACATTGGCATGTCGGATGTTTTTGCGCGTGGCGCACGCCGGGCGGTCATTGAAGACATGGGCCATGTGCTTGGTGCTCACGGTGCCCACGGCGCAGATGGTGAGATGTGCAACCACGCACATTCTGCCGCGCAAGAATTGCATTACGCCCTTGATTTGCTAGAGGCTCGCGGCATGGAGTTGGACAGTCCGCAAGCAGATGCCTTGGCCCAAGCCTATGTCAAAGACGTGATGATGCATGAGGTTGGTCATACCTTAGGTCTGCGCCACAATTTCCGCGCCTCCACGGTGTACGACTTGAAACAAATTCAAGATCCCAACTTCACCAAGATCAACGGCGTGACATCGTCTGTCATGGACTACAACCCTTACAACATTTCACCCAAAGGTGAGAAGCAGGGCGAGTACGTCATGTCCACTTTGGGCGCCTACGACTACTGGGCCATTGAGTTTGGTTACAAACAATTTCCACCTGGCCAAGAGGCGCAAGGACTGGCGCAAATTTTGGCCAAAGCCAGCCAACCCGAATTGCAATTTGACTCCGATGAAGATGCAGGCTTTGGCAGCATGGGTGGTGTCGACCCCTTGGTCAACCGCTTTGACTTAGGTGCCGACCCACTTGCTTATTACAAACTGCGTATGAAACTCTCACGCGAGTTGTGGGACCGTTTGCAAAACATGAACTTGGCCACGGGTGACAGTTATGAACGCCTCACACGGAGTTTCAGAAGCGGCTTCAATCAGCTGAACCGCGTAGCGCCATTGGCTGCCAAATACATTGGTGGTGTGCACATTCGCCGAGAACGCGCAGGCAGCAAAAAAGCGGTGTTTGAGCCAGTGAGTGCTGCCCAGCAAAGAGAGGCATTGGCGCTTATTACCAAAGACTTCTTTGGAACCGACAGTTTCAAATTCAAACCAGAGTTCATTGCCCGTTTGGCCACCGATCGATTCGAGCGAACTGAAGCCGATGGCAGCATGCAAACTTCTGTGGCGCGTTTGGTGGCCGGTGTGCAAAAAGGCATTCTCGATCATGTTTATTCCCCTGCCGTGGCCACCCGCTTGGCCGAAGTGGGAATGAATGTGAACGACCCCAAAGAAACTTTGGGCTTGTCTGATGTGTACGACTCACTCCAAAATGCTATTTGGGCTGAAGCCAAAGCAGGTCAGGAGACCAGCCTCATGCGCCGCAATTTACAACGCGAACAATTGCGCCGCATGGCCGATGTGCTGGTGAAGCCCGCAGGCTCATGGCCAGCCGATGCGCGCAGCATCATGCGTGAAAATGCGCGTCAGTTGGTTGCTACGTTGGAAAAAGCCAATGCCAAACCCGGCTTGTCCAAAACCACGCGTGCGCATTATGCTGATTCACTTGACACTTTGAATGCAAGTTTGAAAGCTTCCATGCAAAGGGCAACGCCTTAAGCCAATTCTGCGTCCTTTGAAGAAGCAGCACTTCAATGGGCTGCGTCTTCATGGAACGCTGAAGCGCACGATGTTTTCTTGCACCAACATCATGGCTGGGGCATTGGAAGTCGCCAAATAAACGTCGTAGACAATTGAGTTGGCGTCACGCACCTTACCGCTCTGGAGAGTCCAGCCACTGGTGTTGACGCGATCGTTGCTGGTGCCATCGATGGCCACTTGATGGTAATTCACGCCAGAGGCGCTAAACGATGTACCTGTGCTGACGTTTTGCCAACCACCTGCGCCAAGTGTGTTCAATGTACTCAAATTGGCCCAATTGCTACCCGCCATGTCTAATACATCTGCAACTCGCAGTGTGATTTGGTTGGCAGCCGTGTCCGTTCGCAAATCAATGCGTTCAATGCTGTTGATCCGACTTGCGCCTTCAATGTTGCCTACTGAGGCGTTGCCGATCAGAGAGAAATCCAAACCCAGTCCGCCAGTGCCGCCCATGCGAAGCGTATCAATGCCGCCGCCGCCATCGATCTTGGCCAGTTGGGTGGTGTTACCGCCAGCGCCATAGTTGTTTTGCAGTGCGGTGATCATGCTGCTGTTGACGGTAAAAATGTCCTTGCCCATGCCGCCTAACAAAACGTCGGCACCGCTGGCCACAAACGTATCATTGCCAGTGCCAGCGGAGAAGCTGCCGCCTGCCAATGTTTGACTGCCAGTGGAGGTGAGGGTGTCGTTGGCGCTGGTGCCTGTATTGTCAACTGCACTGCCGGCTGCAAACGCACCCGTCTTGCTGCCGAAGATGATGTAAGACCGACCTGTTTGAACACCACTGTGAGCTGCGTCATACCCGTGTGCACCCACAATCAAATCGGCCAAGCCGTCGCCATTCACATCCCCAGCAGCTCCTACCGAGTAGCCGCTCAAATCTTGTGCGCCTTGGCCAATGATGGCAAAGCCACCGGTATTGTTGAGAACATCACTCAGGTTGACGTTGGTAGTGGACGCTTTGCCATAGACAACAAAGCTTCGGCCCGCGTTAGCGCCACCGTCCACGGGGCTGAAGGGTGCACCCAAGATGATGTCGGCCAAGCCATCACCATTGATGTCGCCGGCACTGCTCACGCTGTGACCGCTTTGCTCTACAGCCGTGGTAGAAAGAATGGCAAAGCCACCATTGCCAGCCGCAATTTGTCCCAAGTCGATGGTGGCGTTGGCGGTGCTTCTGCCAAATATGACATAGGTTTTGCCACTTTCTCTATAAGCGTTGCCACTGCCCCCAATCACGGCACCAATCAGAATATCACCCAAGCCATCGCCATTGATGTCGCCACCACTGCTCACCGATACACCGCTCATGTCTTGGCCGTTTTCTCCCAAAATCACAAAGCCGCCTGAGTTGTTTTTGATGTTGGCCAAATCGACAGCGGTGTTGCCTGTTTTTCCCAAGATAACGTAAGTGGCACCGGCTTGACTGCCTGCGGTGTCGTTGAAATAAGCACTCACCAGCAAGTCGGCTTTGCCGTCGCCGTTGAAGTCGCCCGCGCTGCTGACCGAGGTGCCGCTTTCCTCGCCGGCTTGCCATCCAGAAATCACAAAGCCCGCTACAGTGCCGCCCACATTACCTAATGAGATGGTTTGCAAAGCTGATAAAGCCGAGCTGCCATACACCACATAGGTCTTACCTGTGTTGCCCACAAGCCCGCTGACAGTTTGAAAGTGCGCACTGATGATCATGTCGATCCAACCGTCGCCGTTGACATCGCCCGCGCTGCTGACTGAAAAACCTGCGGTGTCAAAGGTGCTGGTAATGCTGAGTGCGTCGGGCGTTGTGGCCAAGGCGGAAATGTCTTTTTGGTATTCCGCCAAACTGCCTGTCGTTGGATTCGCTTTGCCATAAACTAAGAAAGCGCCGCCCGGGTTTGTGCTGGCGGCATCTTGTGGCATGCCAATCAACAGATCGGCCAGGCCATCGTTGTTCATGTCGCCTACACCGGCCACAGAGAAGCCCAGCCATCCCTTGTTGACGCTGTAGGTGTAGTAATGGCCATTGACTTGGCCTGTGCCGCTGTATCCTTTGGGCACTAGGCTGGTGTTCTGACCACCTTCGTATAAAACGGCACCGCCGCCTTGCGTGCGCAAGGCAGTGTCGGTGAAGGTGTTGAGCGGTGCGCCCATCACCACATCGCCATACCCATCGCCATTAAAGTCGCCGGCCAAGCTGACCGCAAAGCCAAAGTAAGAACCCGTGTTAGGCCCTTCAATGGCGTACCCGCCAATGTTGTTGGCAATGTCGTCTAAGTAGATGGCGTTTTTGAAAGTGTTGACATTGAGGGTCTGGGTCGTGCCAGCAAGGCCAGCATTGCCTGCTGTGTCCCTGTAGTTGCCTGCAGTGACGGTGATGCTGGCGGCAACCAAGGGTGTATCCGCAAAGGGTGTGAACACAGCCGTGCGCGTGAGTCCTGTGCCAGAAATAGCGCTGAGCGTACCTTGCGTCACCACCACATCGCCGGTGGTGCCATCCCAAGCAAACGTACTGCCTGGATCCTCACTGAACGTGAACGTGATGTTGGCA
>JACCDT010380854.1_pt1 | contig 13741 bp, 15 predicted proteins | sample 7446291 | NCBI WGS metagenome assembly JACCDT01 (sample SAMN15323446, study PRJNA562643) | freshwater metagenome | isolation source: river surface water | place: USA:Blue River Watershed | collected 2017-08-17
AAAAAAAAAAAAAAAAAAAAAAAAAAAAAAAAAAAAAAAAAAAAAAAAAAAAAAAAAAAAAAAAAAAAAAAAAAAAAAAAAAAAAAAAAAAAAAAAAAAAAAAACAAAAAAAAAAAAAAACAAAAAACAAAAAAAAACAAAAAAATAAAAAAGCCGAAGAGGTCGGAGCGAGCGCGAAGCGCGTCGCGAGGCCCAATGAGGCCCGGAGGGCCGATTAGGGGCCGATGCGCGCGACACCTCGAGGGCAGCGAGTACGCGAAGCGTGCGATGCGAAAAAAACAAAAAAACAAGAATAAACAAAAAATATTATAATATAAAAAAATGAGCGAAGTGGTTGTTGTGGTGATTATTTTATTGGTTTTGTTGTGGTTGGTGTATTATACAAAAAAGCCAAAGAATAATCCAGTTGTTGAACTGTTTGAGAATATAAAAACGTCTGCTGGTAAAAAATATAAAGAGTATACGGCAACACCGGAAGAATTATATACTGGAATTGTAGGTTACACAAATGACAGTTTGTCAAAATTAATAATTGACAAAACTCTTAAAAAAGAGAAAATGTACGAAGTTAATGAAAATAACGGCGGAATATCAGCAAATAAATATAACGACGCAGTAAATAATATTTTTACGCTTGGTCAAGTATTACGGTATAACACCGACAATGAACGCGAAGACGAAGTACAACGTTTTTATAATCGCACATTGCAACGTGTTTTGCGACAACCGCGACTTGTCGATAATCCAGAATATATTGTCAATCGCATTGAAGATTATTTAGTGCCAACTGAAGAAGAATATTATTTTATCCACGACACTTTGAATAACGCTCGTCTTGAACGTGCCGTTGATAGGGCCGCTGGTGGTGCCGCCGAAATCGTTCCAAAACAAAATGTATTAGAGTATTATTATGAAACAACACAAGTGCCGAATGACCCGCAAAATGTACATGAAACAAATGTTGTTTACGGTCTTAAATCAATATACGATAATATAGTTGAAAAAAACGGCGGTAAAGTTACAGCCGATATCGGCGAAATTGAGAAAAAAATAAATGATTTACAAAGTAAAAATAAAATAAGTGCGCAACAAGCAGCCCGGGCAAAAAAGACATTAGAAACAATGCGTAATAAAAATTACGTTAGTTCACTCGGCACAGACGAATCAGCGGTTTTACAAAATGTGTGGAATCGAGTGCATTCACGCGAAAATGCCGCAAATGTACAAAATCTAGAATTGTCTTTTGTTAATAGTTTAGCTGAATGTCAAGAACCAGATTGGCAAGGCAATGACCAACAGGTGTGCACTGTTGGTCGTGTATCACGTGTTATTAATTCATTATCACAAATGGATGCTGACGAGGATATTTCTGCCCCGGTTGTCACAACCGAAGTTTTACGAAACGAAATCTTTTCTAAAACATATGCAATTATCCAAGAAGAACTCAAATCTGCCGATGTTGATGTTGCCCGTAAATATAACGGATTACCTGGCGATTACGCACCTGAAATTGACGCCCGTGTTGAAGAATTCGAAGAGAACCTAAAATTGAAAATCACTAACACGATACAGTCAGAATACTCTGACGCCAAACCCGAAACCCTCCGCACAATCATCCAAGAAGCCCTGGCTGGGGTTTAAAATATAATTTTGTTAAAATGCGTGCAACAAAAACTAAAAAAGAACCTAAAACAAAAAAAGAAAAAAAAACGATTAGTGAGGAAGAAGTGGAAAAGGAAGAAGAAAAAAAAGTGGAAGAAATAAAAGAAGTAAAAGAAGTGAAAGTCAATATGAATGATGTTGAGTATAACATCAATAATAAAATTGTAGAAATGTGCCGGTTTAGTGACAAGAATATACCGAAGGATGTTTTTGAAACGATGCTATTTTTCGCGGAAATTATTATTCGTGTCGGAGAGGAACCATTTTTGCAACTATCAAAACCCATCGGGGACATTATCACCCAAAATGAAATGAAAAAAATCCAAACAATCGACAAACAAATTCTCATTAATTTGCTTTCTTACTCAACCGACACCAACATCCCCGCTCTCCACAATTTCATCTGCTACACTCTTTGATTTTTTTGCATCGCATTGTTGGTCCCCCAAGTCGGCCTTCGGCCTCCTTCGGGACCAACAAGGCTCGCTGTCCTCGGGGTGTCGCACACTCGAACGCTTCGCGTTCTCGCGACGCGCAATAGTCGGTCGATTTGGTCCCTTTGGGACCAAATCATCCTCCTAGCGCTTGCTCCGACCCCTTCGTTCCTTTTCGTTTTTACTTTTCCATTTTCATTTTTTTTGTATTAAAAAACTAAAATAAAATTTTGTGGATGATAATTTTTAGGATGTCTAGGGGAAAATTTTTTTGGGATTTGTTTATGAGTAGTAGTGTGTACGCATTTTCTAAACAATGTGTTTTTGTTAGTATTTGGAATTTTCTAATTGTGTATTTAAACATATCGTGCAAGTAATTTAAATTCAAATGTTTTTTGTATTCTTCGGCAAATTTTGAAACATTATCAACAAAATAAACAAAATAACCGGCAATAATAATATTTTCATTACTTATAATTTCTCGATTCTCATTACGCAGAGTTATTGACAATCCGTCATCAATCTTATGGTTGTCATTCAATATGTCCATAATATTGATACCTCTACTACTATCAGACTGGAAATGTATAAAAGAGAAATATTGTAATCGTGTATCATATTCCATACTATAATCAACTCGTATATAATGTTTGTCATCAAAATAGACTATAAATTTGTAATATTCTTCCATAAATTTTGTTAAAATTTCAACTCTAAACTGTCCCTTATAAAATTTATTACTAATCATTTTTTCTAAAATTGCAATACGTTCTTTAAATTTTTCTTTTGCAATATTAAGCAACTCATCAGCCGTATAATTTTCCATTCCTCCTAATCGCTTTGCTCATTTATTCCTTTTTACTTTTTCAATTTTTTTGTTTTTTAACATCGTATGTTAAAAAAGAAAAAAATAATTTTGCGATGATAATTTTGAGAACGTCTAGAGGAAAAATACGTTTGTGTTTGTTTATGAGTAATAGTGTATATGAGGTGTTGAGATGTGTAAGGTATAATGTTGATTTCATAAGGTTGTATTTATTGTAAGCATACATACAAATGTTATTAAGAAAAATTAGGTCTGTGTGTTGTTTGATTTCATCTTTTGATTCGTATCTTACCATATCTAATCCCAAAGAATTTATTTTGTCGTTTACTATTATTTTTTTTTTGCCATTCATTGCAATATATTTATTTGTATAATGATTATACGTAATATCTTTAAACTCTATAGCATTTCTCTGATAATTATCAGAATAACTTATTATACGAAAATATGCAAAACCAGACTTACATACAAACGATACAATAATAGTAGAATTCTGTAAATAAACAGTTAATTTATACCCATCACGATCGTGGCTGAAACTAGTCATACAATTTTGATTATAAAATTTCCTGGCAACCATCTTTGCTACATGTCGAATATAATTTGAATGTTCTTTTTCCAACAACGCCATCTTCTCATTATATGGCCTCATATTTCTTTTTTTCTTTTTCAATTTTTGTTTTAAGCATACAATGTTAAAAAATAAAAAATGAAAAAAGAAAAGTTTGTTGATGATAATTTTTAAAATGTCAAGAGGAAAAATTCTTTGGGATTTGTTTATGAGTAAGAGTGTATATGAGGCGTCAAGATTTGTGTAAAAGTGGGTTGTTTTACACAAATGTAAATATTTATACATGTATTTAACAACTGCGGTCACAAACATTAAATCTTTGTGTATTTCACATAAATAAGAAAACAACTGCTTATCATAAACAATCATATTATTGCTGATTTTATAATAATTTTCACTTGTATAAAAACTGCCATCATCTTTCGTTCTAATATCATAAAATATAATTCGATATTTTACAAATTCTATTTTTTGAAAATTTATATCTTCATCTAAATTTGATAGTTCATAAATACCGATTAAAATAGTGTCTTTATCAGAACTAATTGTTAAATAATCAACTTCACTCATGCTACTGTAATTAATTTGTATTTGACAAGAATTATTATAAAATTTACGATTAATCATATCAGCTACTTTTCTTTTATACATCCCTAAATTCTTCTTCACCATAACATCCATTTCCATCCAAGTCAACATTTCTTTTTTCTTAAATTAATATTTTCAATTTTTAGGGGGCTATGCGGGAGTTGTGGGCGAAGCCCACAACAACCCGCGCTGCCCCCACCCTAGTCGGCCCTTAGGGCCTCGTCCCCCCCGGAACCGAGGGGCCGCCCCACCTCGGTTCATAAAAAAAGAAAAAAGAAAAAAAGAAAAAAATTAAAAAGAAAAAATAAAAATATAAAAGAATGTGGAAAATTGCGATTTTGTTGTGTATTATAATTTTACTGATATACTTGTTTGTACGTCATTCACGAAAACGTGCGAATTCTGAAATTCTAGAATTTAATGAAATTGACGAAAATTTTAATGAATTTAGACATATTACTGAACAAATGAATCGAGCTAGAACAGAATTAGGGATGCCGATTGTAATTGTTCATGGGGATGATATAATGAATATTATGCAGAATGAGTTGTTAAATATTGTTTTGCGGAATCATGAGCGACCGCCCCGGCGTCGCCCGCGTGAAGTGCCAGCTGAAGACTTTTTAAGAAATATGGAACGTCATGACGATGATTCGCAAAATGTCCATCAATCTGAAATTAATAAATTGTTCGTTAAAAAATACAACAGACTTGTTGAGTTATATTCTATTTCCGACGATGTCTGCGAACAAGCGCTTGGTGAAATTACTTATGCTGCTCAAAAATATATTAATAATGATGCTCGATTGACCAAATCACAAAAGAATTTGCGGAATAAACGCATCATGATGGTTTTAGATAAAATTCGTGAAGGCAATATATTAACATCAATCTCGCTTACAGCGCCGCCAAAAGAAGATGAAATATTAGCACTTGTTTGGTTACGTATTCAATCACTAAGTGAAAATGAAAACCACACAGTTTCATTATTTGATAATTTACTTGATTGTGCCCCTAAACGAAAACATGCTATTTTTGACGTTGTTGATGGAATAGAACAGAAATATTCTGTTGTATGTATAAATGGGCGTGTTGGGCGAATTCTTGGTTCACTGACACTAATAGACAGTGATTCTATTCTAGGTGCACCTGAAAAAGATATTAATACAATCACAAATGAAGCTTATGCAAAAGCGGGTCATGTTTACGACAAGGTCATTGCCGATTATAAAAATAAAAACACAACTATTCGTCCCGCCCAAGAAATATACAACACATCGGCCACAACCCCAGAAGAAACCGAAGAACTCACCCTATTCGAAAATCATATAAAGAATAGTATAAGAGATATTATCACCCAAGACTATTCAGACATCCTAACACCCCAAAAACTTTCCGAAATAATTTCCTCGTCCCAATCCGTCGTATAATTTCAAAAAACAAAAAAAAATGGAAAATTTTGAGAGTGTAAAGTTGGAATGTGTGGATACTATGAAGGGGATTGTGTTTGATGTGAAGTGTATATCAAAGATACAATTGGAAAATTTGATGCACTGTTTAACTTGGAAGAAGAGAATGCAAAATGGAAAACGTATTGTTATAATTCAAACGGAATTTTATAAAATTTATGAGTTACCGGACAAAAAACTATTTGCAATTGCGCGACATGCATTTCACCAAAATTTCAAAAATTTCCAACAACACATCCTCACATCGCATCCTGGTGGCACAAACCTCACATATAAAGTCCCAAAAGGCAAAGATGTAACCTTCACAACCACCATCAAACTCGAACCTCCCCAAAAGGCCGTTTGCGACCACCTTATTGGAGCCCTTCGGGCTCCACAACATGGTGGGGGCTCCGCCCCCACTGGACTAGTGTTTGTGATGGATGCGGGGTTGGGAAAGAGTTTTGTGGCGTCAAAGATTATTGAGAGACTTGGGAAGAAAACACTGCTTGTGGTTATGAATACAAATCAGTTGCAACAGTGGAAGGCGGATGTGTTTGGTAAATATTTTAGTGGAGTCACGATTGGTGAGTATAGTGCAAAGAAAAAAGCTGACGGGGATATTGTTATTGTTATTATTAAGAGTCTCATAAAGTTAGAACAGAATTATTTAAAAGAATTCGGACTTGTTATATTTGATGAGATTCCTGAATTTATGGGACCATCGTATAGAGAGGCGTTTTGGAAAACTAATACACAATACGTATTAGGATTAACTGCGACACCAGATGAACGATTAGATGGAATGGATATTTTTTACAAACAATTGGTTGGACCACTTGTGCGGGCAACAGACATTGAAGGATTTAATGTTGAACAAATTATTTGGAAAGGTAGAGTAAAAACAATTCGTTATACAGGACCACCACAATTTACAAAAACCTTAACCAGTGTCACAAACGAAATGAGTTGCACAATGATGAATCAGCAATTCAGTCAAGACCCATATCGTTGCCAACTCATTTACAATTATATCGTCGAGTTATACAACGCCGGCAAAAACGTCTACATTTTCGCCACAAACCGCGATCACCTCGAAAACATGTGCAACATCATTCGGAAAGCAAATATTGACTTTACCATCGAAGATGATGATGAGGGGCCGAAGGCCCAAAAAACAGTAAAAACCCTAATGGGAGGAGTATCGGATGCGGAGGTTGTGGAGGCGAAGAAGAAATCGCGAATTATTTTTACCACATATTCTTACGGGGCAGTTGGTATGAGTATTATAAAAATGGATGCGATTATTTTCATGACATCGCGAAAAAACAAAATGCGACAAATTCTTGGACGTATTCTGCGCCGTGGTGGCGACCCCTCAATTGTGCGTGACATTATCGACATCGTAGACTACTCAACTGGAATCAAATCGCAATACTATAAACGAAAAAAAATTTACGAAGAGAAAAACTTTCCCATCGAACTCATCGACATCGACTACTCCTCCATCCCCCTTAAAAATTTTACTATTTAGTTTTCTTTTTTATTTTTTTATTTTTTTTTACCCTTAAAAATTTTACTATTTAGTTTTTCCTAGCAATAATACTTAAGATTTGGTTATATTGTTTTTTGTCTAAAAGACTTGAACAATTATTAAATACAAAAACGGCACTTTTATAATCTTGCTCTACAATTGCAACTTCAAACGCATCATAACATTTTGTATGCCGACTTGTTGGATAATATTCCCTAGTCACTTCGTTCCTCTCGCTCATTTTTTTTTCTTTTTTCTTTTTTCAATTTTAATTACTTTTTCTTTTTTCTTTTTTCATTTTCACTAAAAATTATTTTCTTTTTTCTTTTTTCATTTTCACTAAAAATTATTTTCTTTTTTCTTTTTCACTAAAAATTATTTTCTTTTTTCTTTTTCACTAAAAATTATTTTCTTTTTTCTTTTTCACTAAAAATTATTTTCTTATTACTTTTTCTTTTTCACTAAAAATTATTTTCTTATTACTTTTTCTTTTTCACTAAAAATTATTTTCTTATTACTTTTTATAAAACATAATTAAGTGTTGCTGGGAGTGGCGCGCGATACGGCACATATTTTTCAAATATATTATATAAATATAATATCGAATTTATTGCGTGATAGTTTGTGTTTATTCAACAATTGGACTGATTTTGAATGATAACAAACTTTAGTGAATCGAATATATATAGGAATTATATATTACAGTTGACATTAATGTGCCATGCGGCGCCCGGTCGCCTTCAAAAAGCTATTTAAAAGTAAAATTAAGGAAAGTGATCGGGCATTCCGCCCGGGCGCCGTATGAGGCCCGAAGGGCCGATTAGGCGTGGCACATTTATGTCAACTGTAATATATAATCACGATATGTATTCGATTTGTATTATATTTCTGTCATTCAGACACGGTCCTAATTCTGAATGAATAAATATTTTAGCAATAAATTCGATATAATAATTATATCATAAATTTGAAAAATATGTGCCGTATCGCGCGCCACTCCCAGCAACACTTATTTATGTTTTATAAAATGTTGGAAAAATATTTTAGTGAAAAAAGTAAAAAAGTAAAAAAGAAAATGAAAATTAAAAGATAATAAAAGAGAAAATATAAATTTATACGAGCGGAGACCGCGAAGCAGTCGTAGCGTTACCAATAAAATAATGTTAAGAACGGGATGTTATGTGGATTTTTTGAAGTTTAATAGGGGAGATAAGATGGCCGCTACGACTGGCGATTTATTATATTTTACAGGTGAGACACTTACCGTGTTGCCGGCAGGGCCAGCTGGACAAGTACTGACAAGTGCCGGGCCAGGAAACCCGCCAGTTTTCGGCCCTGCTGGAGGTGCGGTTCCAGACCCACTTAGTCTTAATCGACTCAATGTTAATGAATTATCTAATTTTACAAATCCAGGAGGCGCTGTACGAGCAGTTACACCTATTACTCTTGATTACGTTTCTACTGGTTTAGCATTTGGGCCAGGTGCCGGTTTAGCTATTACTACTGCAACTAATTATACAGGTATCGGTTCAGGGGCTCTTGCCGCTCTTACAACTGGTGCAGATAACACAGCTTTGGGCCGAAACGCTCTTGCAGCTGCAGTGAATGGATTTTCAAACACAGCTATTGGTTCAAATGCTCTTGCATCTGTCATCGCCGGTTCAAATAATACAAGTTTAGGATTAACATCAGGAACAGGTGTAGTAGCCGGTAATGCAAATACAATGATTGGTCAAGCCGCCGGTTCAACTGTAGATGTTTCAAATACAGTTGTAGTTGGTCAAAATGCCCAAGCTGGCGCAAATGATGTTATAGTTATTGGTCGTGCTGCCACTGGTCTCGTCGCAGGTAATATACAAATTGGAGCAAATGCAGTATTTTCAGGAACAGCACAAACAAGAATGCGTTCGCAAATTGTAAGTGATGAAGCGTGGATAGGAAGTCCAATTGGTTATACTCAAATTGATGCAGCAGGAAATATAACAAAATTAGTCTCACCTGATTTGCCAATTCTTGGTGAAGTCGGCGAATTCTTAACAACCGCGACAATTGACGCAACACCAACCGTATTGCAAACCTATGCAACTGTTATAAACTCAACACGCCGTATAAGTGCAAAAGTAGTTGGTCATCGTACCGGCGGTGCGGCAGGTGCGCCAAATGATACATTTTCAGTGCAAATAGATTCATTGATAAAAAACAACGCTGGTGTTGTAACGGCAAACACCACGAACTCAATCCAGATAAAAGACCAAATCAGTTGGGTCGTAGAATTCTTCATCAGCGGCACAAACGCCCAACTCCGCGTCACCGGCGCCATCAACAACAACATCACCTGGAACGCGTGGGTTTTGAAATTCACCACGATATAATCTGTTAACCATTTTTAAACTAATACATTACTTTAAAATAATAAAAAAAGAAAATATTATGCCAGAGTTTTTTGAGAATTATGAGGAGAATGTCTTTTGGGAAAATGCGAGAATGTAGTAAGAGTAGAATTACTTTTCGGGTTTTGTAAATCGGATATTGGTCATATTCGTTTTTTGTTTCAGAAAATATGTTGATTATATTTTGATAATTGTTTTTTGAAAAATTGTAGAGTTTTCCGGGTGTTGAATAGTAATCAAAATTACCAGTTTTACATTTTATTGATTTTTTACCAAATGTTAATATTTCATTTTCTGTATCATCCCTACTTCGTTCAATTTCTGAGTCATCATCATAATAAGAATCAATATCCTGAGATGTTAACGAATTACATATTATTAGTTCCATATGTGTATAAATATAGTTATAATAGATTAGTTCAATAACATTATCTTTGTCATAATCAGAAAAAGTAATTTTGTAATAATTAATACTTATATCATTTTTGCAATAATCATAATGTCTGTAAAAATTATATTCTGAACATTTTTCGCAAATAGGAGACAAGTCCACATATTCTACATTTTTTATTTTACTATACTTGTCACATTTCGCATATAATCTGTTTAACCGATAAATAATAGTCCGATTGATTTCATTCTGTTTAATTGTTTTTGCATCCCTAATCGCTTCCTCAATTGATTTCAAACTCCAATCACTAAACAACATCCCTAATCTTTTTCTTTTTTCAATTTTTTTAAAGAAATAAAAAATTGAAAAAAGAAAAAACAAAAAAATGGAGGACAATGACAAAATTATGGAAATGAAAGAAGTTATAAGAAAAATTAAGAAGATGAGAAAAAGAGAAGCAAAACGAACAGCAAAATATTGTATTAGAAAATTATTTAAAAACAAACTAGGACTCGAAGTAAACAAGATTAGTATTGACAATGGTAAACATAAATATTTAAATAAAAAAACTGGTTTTACAGAAGAAATTTATTATGAATTTATTACTATAACTTTTAACAATAGTTATCATAAATTAGTATATTTGTATTCAGGAATTACCGATAGTTATATAATCACAATAAATAATTGTGTAAGTGCACAATTTTTCGATTTTGACCCTGATGATTATGAATATATTTGCGATATGAAACATATCAAAGACGATAACTATATTATAAAGTCAGATGCTGGAAATAAGTATAAAATAACATACTTAGATGAGGTTGAAATAGATTGTTATGAAAAAATTGTTGATTGTTTCGAGAACGAAACATTATGTTGCATTGAGTTAATTAAATTATTTAAGGAATATCCTATTCTTGAATATCGACGACTAGCAATACTAATTTTACTTTCACAACGACACAATGGTGATTTCAAAAAACTCCCCAGAGACATTGCTGTCCTAATCGCCAAAAAAGTTTATAGTTTTCGTTATTAACTTTTTCATTTTTTTCCTTAAAAAATTGAAAAAACAAAATTGGAATAGAGGGAACGAAAGGAAGGAATGGACGAAATCAAAAATAAAAAAGAACAAATTAAGAAAATTAAACTAGAAATTAATTTTCTTAAGTGCAAAATTAAACAATGTATCTTTAGAACTATGAGTCATGAAGTCCGCAGAATAATACAATCGATTGATTCTGATATTATCATTAATGATATTGATTATGATGTAGGTAGTAATGTTACTATCAGTCATTGTGAAAATTATGATGGGTGTGATTCAAACATTCATACATTCAAAGAAAAACAAAAACACGTTATAATAAATATTTTTGGTAATTATTTAGGTGAAGATGTTGTTATTAATCTTTTATTTTCAAATAAGTTATGGGGACAAATGCTTATAATAATTAATAATTTGACATATTTTGATGTTGATGATGCATTTGGAACGTACTTCTGCAAATATAAAGAAGGAAAATACATAAAGACTAATAGGCGAAAATATAAGTACACTGAAATTAAAGATGGGAATAATTTTCTCGATAAATTTCAAAATACAGAATATGAGTTTATAACAAAAAAACGTTATTTGAATTTATATGAATCAATAAAACGCGAGTATATGAAATATAATCTTTACGAATATCAATGTAAAGTACGGCTAGTAATACTCGCGCGGCGGGACAAGAATTCTATTCTCTCAACTTTGCCAAAAGACATCCTCATCATAATCGCCAAAAAAATTTAATATTTTTTTATTATCACATTAATTTAAAAAATTGAAAATTGAAAATTGAAAATTGAAAAAAGAAACGAAAGAGTGACTAGGGATGGAAGAGTTTATGAGGAAATTATTGTTTGAAGATTGGAATTTATGTGGGTTGTATGAAACGATTAATAGTATTAAAGAAACTGAGGTTAATAAGACAATTATGTTTAAAATTGGAAAGTTATTAGGCGGAAAGGTTGAAAATTTTAAATGGAAAACAACTAGTGATGAACATATATTTGTATTTTCAATTATTTATAATAACGAGACTGAAAAGCACAAAATTAAAATATATCATGGTTCGCCAAAAATTAAATTTGATAATTATGTTAGCGGTGGTCGCATGAAAGTTGGAAAAGAATTTCCATTGCCACGAAATGATATTAATAAAAAAGACATTATTGAAAAATATGATAATATCTCGCGCAATTCAAAACAAATAAAAAATATAATTAGCAACACATATGATGATTACGACCAAATGGCAATTTACCGCTACCGACAAATTGCATTGCTAATTCTTCTCTCACACCGTCATAAAAGTGGAATTTTCTCAACTTTGCCAAAAGACATCGCCATACTAATCGCCAAAAAGGTATTCTTTGCATCGCACTGTTGGTCCCTTCGGGACCACACGGCTCGCAGCCCGGAACTTGTTCCGTAGGAACAAGGTCCAGGTGTCGCACGCTTCGAGCGCTCCGCGCTCTCGCGACGCGCTCAGGAGGCCGAAGGCCGACTAGGGGCGCTTGCTCCGACCTCTTCGGCTTTTTTCTTTTTTTATTATCACATTAATTTAAAAAATTGAAAAGATTAATTTAAGAAAGAAAATGGATTTGTTTGCAGAGAAGAAAATTAAAAAGCTAAAGAAAAAAATCAAGCAGATTAAAAAAGAAAGAAAACGAGTTATATTGAATTCGGTTAAGCATGAAATAGTCAAAATATTTCGTGAAGCACAACTAGCGGTACAGGATATTGATATTGTTGTCGGAAAACACAATTATTGTTATGTTGATGATACACCTATATTGATTAATTATGAAATTTATAATATTAAATGTTTCGCAAATGTGGATGAATATAGGGATGATAAAATCGAAATTACAGTTGTTTGTATTGAAGACTATGAACCACTTATGATTCTAGATGGATATGCCGAATTTCCACCAAATTGGTATGGACCAATAACAGAAGTATTAGATAGAATAAGTGATGATTGTTTTCAGGTTAATGCATATACTTACAGTTTTAGTGTAAAAGATAAAATATATAAATTTATAGCTATTAATACTGCAGCATACTTAAATAATGATTGCAAACTTCCTGGGAAACATTCTAATAATGTTATCTGCAAAAAATGCAAAGATTTATACACATATTCACATAATCACCCAAATTGTGTAGAAGAAGTAATTACGTTATCCGATGTAGAATGGCGCCTTGAATACCAAAATCAGATGCATCCTATAATTGAAAATATTCAGGATTTATACTACCTTACAAAAATAGATTATACTAATTACCCTATATACGAATATCGTTGTCGTGCATTACTAATTTTACTTTCACAACGTTACAAAAGTGGAACATTTTCTATTTTACCAAAAGACATCGCAATTCTTATTGCAAAAAAAATTTATGATTTTAAATACTTTATAATGTAACATATGTGGGTTTATATGGTGTAAAGCACTCTTGGGGAGGGAGGTTGCCTTGTTTCCAGGCGAGGGGGCCACACATGCCGTAAAGTGAGTCGTCTTGGGAACCCTGGCTAGGTTGGCTAAATTGTGTACCACAATCGCGTAAATCGGCACCACTGTCGTAAGGCAGGGGGCCGGTTGCGTAACTATATCCTACATAACCGGCATTTTGCGGTACCGATAATTTTTCTTTAACGATTTTATAAATCTGATAATTCAAATGAATTAACAACAATAAAATCACCACCAGCAACACCGTATTCATTTTTTTTGGTAGATGCTGTTGTTATATTAAGTCAAATTTTCTTTTACTTATTGTTGTTTATAAAAAATTGAAAAAAGAAAATGAAAAAGAAATGAATTGGGATTTGTTCGAAACAA
>JACCDT011497174.1_pt1 | contig 13737 bp, 8 predicted proteins | sample 7446291 | NCBI WGS metagenome assembly JACCDT01 (sample SAMN15323446, study PRJNA562643) | freshwater metagenome | isolation source: river surface water | place: USA:Blue River Watershed | collected 2017-08-17
CAGAAGCCCTGGCAAAAGGTATCTTAGCGAAACGAAAAAAATCGTCTATACAAATTGTCCCACTAGCCGACGGTGGAGAAGGAACACTGGAAATGATCCAAAATATTCATGGAGGAACCTGGTTAACGCATGCTGTGAATGATCCTTTAGGCAGAACAATAGAGGCAACATATTTATGGCTTGCCGACCAAAAAACGGCTTACATTGAAATGGCGAGATGTTCGGGGCTCCAACTACTTACCAAAAAAGAACAAAATCCTCTTAAAACGAATACGTTTGGTACGGGCCAACTGATTCAACATGCTGCAAAAGAAGGTGCGAAAATAATTGTACTTACTATTGGTGGATCGGCGACCAATGATGCCGGAATTGGGATGGCTGCCGCTTTAGGGTATGTGTTTTTAGATGATGAAGGGAATTTACTAGAACCAACCGGCGAAAATTTAGCGAAAATCGCCCAGATTGAAGGTCAAAACCCTTTTCCCGAAATAAAATTTGTAGTACTAACTGATGTGGACAATCCATTACATGGCCCCCAAGGAGCGGCACATATTTTTGCGAAGCAAAAAGGAGCCAACGCTGCATCAATTAAACAATTAGATAAAGGTCTAATTAATGTGGCTAAATGGCTGCCCGCTCATATCGCAGGAGCAGGGGCTGCGGGCGGTATGGGGGCAGGGGCGGTGTATTTTCTCGGTGCTGAAATTTCATCAGGGGCAGAATGGCTGTTGAATAAAGTACATTTAGATCGTGCCATTCGCAAGGCCGATTACATTATTACGGGCGAAGGAAAAATAGACCAACAAACCTGGTCAGGGAAATTGGTTGCCAATGTAGTGGGACGGGCCGACAAGCAATTTAAACAGTCCATTTTGGTGTGTGGGACATTTGAAGACGAAGACAAAATACCTTTGTTTATGGACGCAAAAGATATTTATAGCGTTATAAATGAAGCAAAAAACCAAACAGATGCCATGTCAAATGCGGCTTCATACCTCGAATTGATAGGGGAAAAAATAGCTCTTAAATATTTATAAAAGCGCTAATTTTTGAGCGGCCTCTTGAAGAACATCATCATTTTTTGCGAAACAAAAACGCAATATCCGATCTGAAGTTGGGTTTTCATAAAAAACCGAGACCGGTATCGAAGCTACCTTTAATTCTTTGGTGAGTCGCACCGACAAATCCACATCTGATTCTTCGCTTATCCCAGAATAGTCTAAACACTGAAAAAAACTACCATGAGAAGGTAAAATCTTCCAGCGAGATCCTTTGAAAAAAGAAGCGAACAAATCGCGTTTTTGTTGGTAAAAAGAGGACAAACCTAGATAGTGCGTGGGTGTTTTGAGGTAGTCGGCCAATGCATACTGTAAGGGGGTCGCACTTGAAAAAGTGACCCATTGGTGCAATTTTCGAAATTCCGCGGTCAGATAAGGAGGGGCAAGACAATAGCCTATTTTCCATCCGGTAATATGATAGGTCTTTCCAAAAGACCCACAAACAAAGCTTCTTTGGCGTAATTCAGGGTGAAGGAGTACGGAGGCGTGCTGCGCGCCATCAAACACAATATGCTCATAAACTTCATCTGAAACGATTAAAATATTGGTCCCCTTAACAATCGAAGCAAAGGCATCGAGGTCTTCCATGGACCAAATTGCACCCGTTGGATTATGTGGCGAATTTACCATAATTGCCCGAGTCCTAGGTGTGATTTTGCGCCTTAATTCTTCCCAATCAATGCTAAAACCATTCGTTGATTTCAATGGAATATGCACTGGGATACCACCAGCTAAACGTACAATAGGATCGTAAGCATCATACGATGGATCAAACATGATGACTTCATCTCCGGGAGATACGCAGCAATGAATAGCTGCAAAAAGCGCCTCAGTTGCACCTGAAACAACAGTTACTTCCTGGTCAGGATCTAGCGCAACCCCGTAAAATGAATTAGTCTTGTTGGCAATGCTTTGTCGGAATACAGGCACGCCTGCCATGGGTGCATATTGATTATGACCTTTGGCATAATACCTAACAAGCTCTTGAAGTTCATCGGAACAATCAAAACCTGGGAAACCTTGAGATAAATTCAATGCCCCTTCCTCGCTTGCGAGCTGTGACATTTTTGTAAAAATAGTCGTTTGAACCTGAGGTTGCTTCGATGGAAAAGTAATCATGCCCTAATTTATCAAAGCTTCCCCATCATACCAAACCTGCTTTACGCGTAAATCATCTGACAAATGCACAAAACAAGCTCTTTTACCCATTTCAACCGAACCCAAATATTCTAAATTCGCCACGTCTGCGGGATAAACCGTTGCCATTCGAATGGCTTCTTCACGAGAAATCCCAGCAAATTGGATACAATTTCGAATCGCTTCGTCCATCGTCAAAGCTGAGCCAGACAAGACACCAGCTTCATTGGTAAAACGATTACCAATTTTAGCAAAAACATAGGGCCCAGATTCGTCATGGGTAACAGCGTCTGTAATTAAAAAGAGCTTCTCCCCTTTTAGTTGTTTCGCTAAACGTAAAGATTCAAAATCGCAATGTAAGCCATCCGCGATAATGCTTGTCCAGGCATCCGAGCGAAAGCTGGCGCCAACTAAGCCTAAAGACCTACTTTGCCATTGCGACATGGCATTAAATAAATGGGTGATCCGTGATATCCCAGCTTGTTGAGCTTGATCAAATGTTGCATCCGAATGGCCCATTGAACACATGATATGACTGTTTTTTAGCACCTCCAACACCTCGGGGGCAAACATCTCAGGTGCGATTGTCATGTAGGTGGGTACACCTTGCGTGCGCTCAATAATTTCGTTGACAAAGGACAAGGTAGGCTCTTGAACAAAAGCTTCTGAATGGGCTCCACGTTTGACAGGATTAAAAAAAGGACCCTCCAAGTGCAAACCCACCAAACCCTTACCCGCATACGATTTGCAAGCCTCAATAGCAGCCCACATGGATTTCTTAGGTGAACAATTTAAAGTGATTTGAAAAGCAACTGTCCCCGTTTTTACATGCTCATCAAAGGTTGCTTGAATCGCAGCGGTTATCTGATGATTTGAAAAAAGCAGACCTCCTCCGCCATACACTTGCAGGTCTATAAAACCAGGAACAAGAAAGCCATCTGCAATCCCACCTGATTCCGACTGCATCGATTTAATGTACCCATTTTCGATGGAAATTGCTTGATTTGCTAGCCATTCATGGCCTGTAAACACCCGTTCGAATATCAGTTTTTGCATGTTCAAATTACTTTTTTTCCCATACCTTTGGCAATCCTCCAAGGTTTGCCAAAGGTAAGTGGGAGGATTGCCAAAAGTTAAGTGGATTAGTATCCTGCAGCCTGCCCGTCTTTGCGAGACTCAGTAGCCCCGAAATAGACCTTGCGAACTGGATCCCACTTAATACACTGATATCCTCCATAAATTCCGTTCATATAGCCAACTTGATGTCCTTTCTGCAATAATTCACGAATGACCTCATAGGGATAGCCATGTTCTAATGTAATCGTTCCACCCGTTGGCTCCATCTTTTCGCCCGTTGGCTCCGAAGACCCCTCATGATTAATTCGTGGAAAATCACCTGCCTCTTGCACATTCATCCCAAAATCCACCACATTCATTACAATCTGTACGTGACCCATGGGCTGAAATGCCCCGCCCATCACTCCGAAACTCATGACTGGTTGGCCATCTTTCGTCATAAAAGCAGGAATAATAGTTTGAAATGGTCTTTTCCCCGGTGCGTATGTATTATTTTCTCCCTCCTTCAAATTATATAACTCACCACGATCTTGGAACATGAACCCCAGCCCATCTGGCATCATGCCAGACCCAAAACCTCGATAATTACTTTGGATCAATGAAACCATATTTCCATCCTTATCAGCAACAGTTAAATAAATGGTATCTCCCTCTTTTAAGGCAGGGTTTCCGGCCTCATAATGACGACCGGCACGGTTCGGGTTTATCAGACTGCGACGTTTCGCTCCATATGATTCTGAAATGAGTTCGGCAACTGGGATTTTGGCAAACTCGGGATCCGCATAATATTTTGCACGATCCTCAAATGCCAGTTTTTTAGCCTCAGTAAATAGGTGAATGTGCTCAGCGGAGCCTAATTTAATTTTAGAAAAATCATAGCCTTCCAAAATTGTCAACATCTGCAAGGCAGCAATCCCTTGACTATTAGGCGGCAACTCCCACACATCATAACCTCGGTAATTAACCGAAACCGGCTCCACCCATGTCGAAGTATGTGAAGCTAAATCATCATAACTCAAAAATCCACCATTTTTCTTCATAAACGCGTCCATTATCCGCGCCAGATCACCTTTATAAAATGCATCACGACCTTCCTGTCCGATTTTTTCAAGGGTATTAGCTAGGTTTGGGTTTTTGAAAATATCCCCTTCTACAGGCACTTTACCAGTTGGATAATAATGCTGCGCTACATTCGGAAATTTACCATAATTGGCTTCCACCCGCGTTAAAGCAGACGCAAATTCACCATGTACCGGAAAACCATTCCGGGCATAAGAAACAGCCTTATTCAAGACTTTACTCATCGGCATCGAACCGAATTTTTTATGGAGTTCAAACCAAGCATCTACTGCCCCTGGAACAGAAACAGGCAGTGGGCCCGTTGAAGGGATATGCGTCAATCCTCGCTTTTTAAATTCATCCAATGTCAAGGATTTGGGTGAACGACCCGATCCATTTAAACCATATAATTTTTTTGTTTTGGCATCCCAAACGATGGCAAATAAATCGCCCCCGATGCCATTGACATGTGGCTCAACCACCCCTTCCATGGCATTGGCTGCGATTGCGGCATCGATGGCATTCCCTCCTGCTTTTAATACATCTAAAGCCGCTTGCGTCGACAAGGGGTGTGACGTGGCAACCATGCCATTTTGAGCCATCACCTGCGAGCGCGTTGCCCACAATTTTCCATACGTGCGATCTTGGGCAATCATTCCAAGAGGCAATAAAAGTAATCCTAATAAATACTTCATAGTTGACGAGTTTTAGAAATTGTAAGTTAATCTGATTTTTCGCTTTTGTCAAAATTGCGGCCACTTGTTCTGACCTGAAAACACCAAACAAAAAACCCCCGAACATTGTTCGAGGGCTTTCGCAATCTAGTTGAACCACCAAAAATTACACACGTTTTGGAAAGAATTTCTGCTTGATTCGCTCCGAGATATAATACATACAAGGAACAATAAGCAAGGTTAATACCGTCGAGAACGTCAATCCAAAGATGATCGTCCAAGCCAAAATTCCCCAGAAATCCGCCGACTCCGAACCAAAGAATATATGTGGATTTAATTCCGTGAACATGGCAACGAAGTCAATACTTAAACCAACAGCCAAAGGAATCAGACCCAATACAGCCGCCGAAGCCGTTAATAATACTGGCGTCAATCGAATTCCCCCTCCTTCAATAATCGCTTCCTTCAAATCATAGCCACGTTTGAAACGCAACTCCTCAATGAATTCAATCAACAAGATTCCGTTCTTCACCACAATACCGGCAAGGGCGATAATTCCTACACCCGACATAATCACCGAGAATGTCATGCCAAATGCCATAAAGCCTAATAATACACCGATTAAGGAAAGTAGAATAGTTGCAAAAATGATGAATGGCTTAACAGCTGAATTAAACTGCGTCGCTAAAATCAAATAGATCAATACCAAGGCCGCCAAAAAGGCAATACCCAAGAATTCACCAGACTCTTTTTGCTGCTCCTGCTCACCACCCATTCGGATCTTATAACCCTGAGGCATATCTATCGTCTCAAATAATTGTTCTAATTCGCCAACAATCTCATTCGCGTTATAACCTTGAACCACATCGGATCCCAAAGTCACGACACGCTCCTGATTTTTACGATTTATTTGACTAAATGAAGTCGCATAACGAATATCAGCAATCGAATTCAAAGGTACTTGGCGCAATGCCCCACCCATATTCATATCGCGATAGGTAACATTCATCGATAACAATTTTTCGATTTGATTCCGAGAATCGCCTTTCAAGCGCAACTGAATTGGATATTCATCCTTCACATCACGGAATTTAGAAATCTCAGCACCAAACAAACCGGTACGAACAGCCATCGCAACTTGCGCTGACGAAATACCTTCGCGGCTCGCCTTTTCACGATTCACGTCAATAATGATTTCTGGTTTATTCGTAACTAAATCAGACTTCAATTCTTGAATACCTTCAATGCCCGACTTCTGAATAATCTTACGAACTTTTTGTTCCAAATCTTGAAGTACAGCGAAATCATCCCCCGCAATTTCAATTGAAATTGGCTTACCTGTAGGTGGCCCTTTCGCTTCACGCTCAATCGCCATTTCTACACTTGGAATCGGATTTTCAAAAAACTCTTTTTGAAATTTTTCCAACAAGACTCCTGATGAGATTTCACCACGCTCCTGCTTAGGTGCGAAAGCAATAGTCACCTTACTTTTATGTGGAGTCGCTCCACGATCAGGTTGCATTGGATCGCCCGCATTTTTTCCCACATTTGAAATCACTGAGTTAACCGCCTTCCCTGCATTTTCTTTTTTGATAAACGCAAAAACACGTTGCTCAACAATTTTAGTCACAGAATCCGTCACTTTCGAATCTGTACCAATTGGCATTTTCGAATAGATATAAATGTAATCTGGATCCGAGGCTGGGAAGAAAATAACCTTTGGCTTAACAATCCCCATCAATACAATCGTCAAAACCAATAAACCAAACGCACTCAATGTCGCATAGATTGGTCGGCGACCTTCTAACACCCATGAAATAGCCCGACGATAGCCATTTTTAAATGCAGGCAAAGTCGTTTCTTGGAAAGGAACTACCCATTTTGGTGTAATGATAAAGTGATTAAACACATATAGAACTAAGGCCAACAAGCCAAAATTACCGAATCCAAAATGACCTAGGCCAAAGCCTAAAACATACCCAAATACCGTTAAGCTTAGTAAAATCACCACGGTCCGACGGATATCCGCAAACTTAGGATCCTTTACATCATTGGCTTCTTCATCATGACGCTTCATGAATGAAACCGCAAAAACGGGATTCATCACATACGCCACAAATAGGGAGGCAAACAAGGTAATGATCAACGTAATTGGCAAATATTTCATGAATTCACCCACAATACCTGGCCAAAATAACAAAGGCAAGAAAGGTGAAATCGTTGTCAAAGTACCTGTTAATACAGGAACAAAAACCTCAGATGCAGCTAATTTTACTGCCTCTGTGATTGTCAATTTCTTGAAGTTATTGAATAAGCGGTGTGCATTCTCGATCACCACAATCGCATCATCCACCACAATTCCCAATCCTAATAAGAAGGCAAACAATACGATCGTATTCAATGTAAAGTCTAACCCAGGCATGAACAAGAAGGTCAGTAAAGCCGACAGCGGAACTGAAAGTCCAACAAATGCCGCGTCACGCACACCCATGAAAAACATCAATACAATCACGACAAAGATAAATCCGAGGATTACGGTGTTAATCAAATCTGCTAAGTCTCCACGCGTACGCTCCGATTGATCAGCAGTTACAGAAACTACTAAACCTGCAGGAAAACGACTCTCACGATATTCTTCAATTGTCTTTTCAATCCGATCCGCTGCATTAATTAAGTTGGCGCCACTACGCTTGATTACGTTTAGTGTGATAACCGACTTCTTATCCAAACGAGCAAAATCTTGCTTCTCTTCAAATCCATCACGAACATCAGCTACATCTTTCAAACGAACACGAGCGCCCGTTGATGAACCCACCATCAGATTAGCTAATTGATCTACCGACTTAAATTCGCCCACCACACGAAGCGAACGACGTACACCATTCACATCTAAATCTCCACCGGAAATATTCACGTTCTCCCCTTGAACAGCAGATTGAATATCATAAAATGTCAAGCCATAACTCTGCATTTTATACAAATCCAAGTTCACCTGAATTTCACGTTTCAATGCACCAACGATATCTACACGGGTAATTTCGGGCATACCCTCAATTTCATCTTGTAAATCTTCCGCATATTTCTTCAACTTATCCAATGGGTAATCCCCTGCAATGTTGATGTTCATAATCGGAAATTCCGAGAAGTTCACTTCGGCAACGGCAGGATCGCGTGTTAGATCTTTTGGTAAGTCATTGCTTGCTTTATCAACCGCATCTTGAACACGTTGCTTCGCCACGGGAACTGAAACATCTGTATTAAACTCAACGATGATCACAGAAATATCCTGCAAAGCGTTTGATTTAACACTCTTGATTCCCGAAATCGATTTCAATTGCTTTTCAATCGGCTTATTGATCGTATTCTCAATATCCGCTGGAGTTGTTCCAGCATAGACCGTTTGTACGACCATTTGAGGCACGACAATATCAGGGAATTGCTCTTTAGGAAGGCTTGAGTAAATACCTAAACCAGCTACAAAAATGATAAATGTAAAAATGTAAACAGTGGTACGGTTTTGGCCTAACCAGCCAACCATATCATAAATCAAGCCTTTCCCCTCGGGCAGTTGCTCGTTCTTTTTATTTTTTTCCATGGTTGACTTAGAATGAAATTGCTTGACCGTCTACTAAATCTTGGTAGCCAGATGTGATAACTAAGTCACCTGCTTTAAGGCCTGTTGCAATTTCTGCTTGACCATTATAAGAAAGACCCATCGTGATCACGCGTGCTTTGGCAATTTTCTTTCCGTTTTCTTCAACGGCTACGTAAACCAAATTACCCTTCTCTGTTTTTTGGATGATGTTTTCGTCAATAACAATCGCATTTGCTTTCGACGTATCATTGATATTGATCACGGCCAATTGATTTGGCTTAAGTTCTCCACCTGCATTTGGAATACGTGCTTCGATGTCAAACGTACGAGTCAACGGATTCACCATTTTAGAAACTAACGAAATACGAGCTGTAATTTCTTTGTTGATATCCGGGAACTTGATCACGATTGGATCACCAACTTTAACAGAACCGACGTAAGAATCTGCAATTTTTGCTGCAATTTTCAAGTTGCCCAAATTCACGATTTGAACGATTGGCATACCTGGAGCTGCCATTTCACCTGCCTTTTGACGGACTAATTCAACTGTACCGGAAATCGGAGCCACCACACGTGACAATCCTAATTGAGCACGTAGGGTAACCAAACGTTTCTCCAAAGATTCCTTGTTCGACTTTGCACTTAGGTATTGAACTTCCGTTCCGATTTGTTGGTCCCAAAGAGTCTTTTGCTTCGAAAACAATGTTTTTGCAAGATCTAACTGGTGTTTCACCTCTTCCATGGATTCCGATAAAATCGTATTATCCAATGAAGCAATCAATTGCCCCTTTGAGATTTGTTGGCCTGCTACCACTGGCAACGACACGATCGCACCGCCAGTTTGCGGGCTAACTAATACCGTATTTTCAGCGACCACATTTCCTTGTGCTTCCACAAAGTGCTTGAAGGTTGTTGTTGCAATTGGGCTAACAGCCACCGTAACAACTTTGCTATTATTTGATTCTGAACCTGCGCCTAATTCCTTCTCAAGAGAAGCAATTTTGGCATTGATTTCTTTGGCTTCTGATTTCAAGTTAGCCAATTCCGTTTTTTTATCGACCGACTTATTGCATGCAGCTAATAAGACAATCGCGCTTAGGAGGATAGTTATTTTTTTCATGATCATTATTCTGAATATAAGGTTCCGTTTGATTTAGCTAACTCTACTTTCGCAATTAAAGCGTTGTAAAGCGCGGTAAAATAATTTGCTTGTGACTCTTTGATTGATGTCTCCGCATTTAATACTTCTAAATTTGACCCAACGCCTTGCGTATATTTCACGCGAGAAACGCGAGATATCTCGTTCGCCAAATCCAAGTTTGCTTTTTGCTCTTTCAATGATTCAAGCGCATTCTTAAGTGAGATAGCCGACTGGCTACGTTGAAGGTCAATGGATGATTTCAACAAATCATAACTTTGACGTACTTTTTGTAAGTTGTTAGCCGACTGAATCGCTTTATATTTCTTAGAAAAACCGTCAAAAATTGGGATTTGAAGTGAAAAACTAATTGTTGCATTATCAAACCAAGATTTTGACACCAAATCACCAAAACTATTCGCTCCCGCATTATAACCATAATTAGCTCCTGCAACTAAGCGAGGTAAATAACCGGCTTTGATGCTTTTCAAATCTAATTCAGCTAAATTTTCTTGCGTTTTCAAAATTGAATATTCAATGCGATTTCCGTAGTTGAAAGGAATATCTTGGTCCACCAATAGACTTTGGCTTAATTCAATTTTCTCTAAACTTTCACTCAAACGAAGAGGCTCATCCATCGGATAGGCCATTTGAAATTTCAACAATGAATAGCTCAATTCTTGCAAACGATATACATTTTCCAATTCAGTACGCAAGTTGTTTGCCTGAACGGCTAAGCGCTGCACATCAATTTTTTCAACAAATCCTTGCGCGTTTAATGCTTTCGTTTCTTTTAATAAAGTATCTAAGCGACCAACGTTCAATTGCAAAATCGACAAGCGTTTTTCATTCACTAAAATGCCATAATAAGCTTTCATGACATTTTCAGCCACTTGTTGCTTCGATTGAGTTAAAGATTTCACCGATAAGTCTTTGTAGACCTCAGATGCTTTAAGGCCCAACAAATAGGTGCCGTCGAAAAGTAATTGGTTAAGCCCCACATTCGTATTGCCTGAGTTAGTCACACCAAATTTGGCAGCAATTAGCTCACCGGGTTTAGCAGCAGGATTAAAAATGTTTGCGGGAATAAATACACGCTGCAAAATCAAACTGTTTCCATATGACACGCCTGCATTTACTTGTGGCAATCCAATCGCCCGGATTTCATTAATTTTCGCACTCGCATTCTGCAAGTCGATTTGGCTATTTTTTACTTGCACATGATGCACAATAGCATAATCAACCGCCTCTTTAAGGCTGAAAGATTGTGCACTGGCACCGATTGAGCCAAGCAAAAATAGACCCACATAGATTTTTCTTAGACGGATCATGATTTTAAATTGTTTTGATAAGAATTATAAAGAGTTAAACCTTTTTCGGTCAAAATTCCACGCATGAAAATATCCATCAACGTGAGTTGGGTTTCATACAAGGATAATTTATTGTTGGGATAAAAATCAGGTTTAAATGCAAGGCCGACTTCAGCCATTCGAAGACGTGCCAAAAGCTCTACATCGATGTCCCTGCGGAAGTAGCCAAACTGAATTCCTTTTTTAAAGTCGTTAATTAAATAGGCATGTATTCCTTTTTCATTATAATCTCGAAACACTTTATATGCATTTGGAAAGTATTTCTCAATTTCAAAAAGAAGACGTGGATCCATTTGTGATAACATCTCCTTCATCATTTCAAATGACTTAAACATCTTCTCGATGACGTTTGGAAACTGCTTATCCAGCTCTGCCCACTTGACTTCATCTTGCTGCACGAAGATTTCAACTACTTGCAAGACCATCGAATCTTTATCTGGAAAATGTTGATAAATCGTTTTTTTAGAAATCCCCAAATCGGCCGCAATGGCATCCATCGTCACCGACTTGACGCCGTAACGAAAGAATAATTGGGCCCCTTTTTCTAAAATACGCGATTTCATTTGCTAAGCTCGTTGAATTATCGAGTCGCAAAACTATGGAAACTTTAATAGACTACAAAGTTTTCTTGTATTATTTTTAGATGATCGGTCTGTTAAATTTGATTAACGGCCAAAATCATCTTGCAAGCGGACGATATCGGATTCGTCCGAAGGATGCTCCGCGTCGGTATGTTGCCAGATCTCAGCAACAACGCCCCATTGATCCAATCCAATTAAGCGATGGCGCTGGCCGACAGGCAATGTGATGCATTCGTCTACCTGATAGGTTCCGGGAGATTGTTGTTCATCCGTATCTGATATAGCCACGGCCACTGGACCTTGGACAACCTTCCACAATTCGGCACGTCTAAAGTGGTATTGCCAAGAAAGACGGTTATGGGGAGCCACGACTAAAAACTTAGGGCTTAACTTCTGGGTAATTTGAATAGCATCTAAGGATAGATGTGGAAAAAATTGAGCGGCAAATTTAGGTGCCTGATCTTCTTGCAAGACAAAAAAACCTCCCCAAGGACGTTCGTAATCTCGATCAACAATCGTATAGCCTTGTGCTAAAATAAACGATTCGACTTGGTTAAATACTTCGGTGGGGTTCAATTGCATGTTTCAATATTTTGACAAAAATAAAAAAAAGACGGGAGAGGGCCCCCGTCTTTTCAATATAACATGTGAAAACTTATTACATGGTCCAACCCGCGCGGTAATCACGCTTCACGAATTGATTCGCAAGGTCGAAGTTGGTAATACGCATATTCGCCGCATCCCACTCGAGTTGTTGGCGTCCAATATACTTCGCATTTCGGCCTTCGCCTTCACGCAACATATAGGAACGAATTGCTAAGTTACCCATCAATACAGACTCCGTAAATGGACCTGCATAGTCGAATGGCGAACTTACTTCCATGTTACCAAAGCCTGCTTTACAAGCTTCTACCCATTGCGTATTATGTCCGTTGGCACCACCTATAACGCGTGGTAAGCTTGCTTTTGGAAGATCTGCTTCATCAACACGCTTGCCATTTTTGAACACTTTTGGATACATACCATAGGTACCGCAAGTCATGATTCCTTTGCTACCGATTAAGATAACACCATTTGTTCCATCTGGATCTCCGATGATCTCTGTCGCCGGGATACCTGCTGGATGTGGAGCACGAAGACCGCCATCAAACCATGTCAACTTAACATTTGATTTGTTTTTAGCTGATGGTCCGTAGTTTAATGTGACCATCGATGATGGAGGACATCCTTCTGGAATCCACTCTGGAACCCAATCAGTTAAGAATACAGAACCCACGGAACATTCTACGTTCAAAGCATCACGAATGCCTAAAACTTTGAATGGAGGATCTAATAAGTGGCAACCCATGTCGCCTAAAGCTCCTGTACCATAATCCCACCAACCTCTCCATTTGAATGGAACGAACGCTGGGTTAAACTCACGATATTTAGATGGTCCTAACCAAAGATCCCAATCTAATTCTGCTGGCACGGGGTGTCCTGCAGCTGGATAAGAAATACCTTGTGGCCAAACTGGACGGTTTGTCCAAACCAATACTTCGGATACTTTCCCAATCACACCACCATCAAACCATTCTATCATTTGACGAACGCCATCACCTGAAGAGCCTTGGTTACCCATTTGCGTAACCACTTTCATTTCACGTGCCTTTTCCGTCATCATACGCGCTTCATAGATATCGTGCGTTAACGGCTTTTGTACATATACGTGCTTTTTACGACGCATCGCTTCCATCGCAATGGTTGTGTGCGTGTGGTCAGGAGTGGAAACGATAACTGCATCCACGTTATCTCCTTCAGCCTCAAGTGCCTTACGGAAATCCTTATAATAATTTGCCTTTGGGAAATCCTTGCGTGATTGAGCTGCGCGACGATCGTCAACGTCTACGAGGGCAACGATGTTTTCAGCACCTTTGTTAAAAGAATTCATGATATCGCTTTGGCCTTTACCACCAGCACCAATACCCATAATGTTTAACTTGTCGGAAGGTGCCGTAAAGCCCTTACCCAATACATGCCTCGGAACAATGTAAAAACTTCCCGCTGCC
>JACCDT010318544.1_pt1 | contig 13733 bp, 9 predicted proteins | sample 7446291 | NCBI WGS metagenome assembly JACCDT01 (sample SAMN15323446, study PRJNA562643) | freshwater metagenome | isolation source: river surface water | place: USA:Blue River Watershed | collected 2017-08-17
ACCAGCACGGCGCCGGCCGTGGTCATCCAGAAGCTGAAGTTGTTCAGAAAGGGGAAGGACACATCGCGCGCACCAATCTGCAGCGGGATGAGGTAGTTCATCAGGCCGGTGACCAGCGGCATGGCCACGAAGAAGATCATGATCACGCCGTGGGCGGTGAAGATCTGGTCGTAGTGGTGCGGCGGCAGGTAGCCCATGTTGTCGCCAAAGGCCATGGCCTGCTGCAGGCGCATCATCACCGCGTCTGCAAAGCCGCGCAGCAGCATCACCAGCCCCAGGATCATGTACATGATGCCGATTTTCTTGTGGTCGATGCTGCAGACCCAGTCGCGCCACAGCGTGCCCCAGAGGCGGTATTTGGTGATACCGGCCACAACGGCCAGGCCACCGAGCACGACGGCGATGAAGGTCCACAATACGATGGGCTCGTGCGCCATGGGCACGACATCCCAATTCAGTCGGCCCAGGGCCCAATGCGATTCGGTTACTACGGGTGAGTTGGACATGTTTCTCAGTCTCTTATGCGCGGATCATTGGCTGGAGAAGTTACGGTCATAGACCGTGGCGTGGCGCGCTTCGAGGGCTGCCACCACTTGGGTTGCGTTCTGCGGGGTGCAGATGTCCTGCGGCAGGTTCAGACCGGCGGCGCGCACATAAGCTTCGCCACCCTGGGCGTCGATGGCCATCATGTGGTGCATGCACATCTTGCCGTCTTCCACGCAGCGGTTGAGCACCTTGTCGTACAGGCCGTCTTCCACGCTGGCAAAGCGTTGCACAGGGTCGCGTTCGCTGGGTTTGACCAAGTTCAGGTAGGTGGCACTGTCTAGTGCCTTGCCTTCGGTCTTGGCCTGCTTGACCCAGTTGTCAAAGTCGTCAACGCTGAGGCCATGGAACTTGAAGGTCATGCCCGAGAAGCCTGCGCCGCTGTAGTGCGAGGACATGCCTTTGTAGACGCCGGGCTTGTTAACCACTGCGTTGAGCTCGGTCTGCATGCCGGGCATGGCGTAAATCATGCCAGCCAGGTCCGGAACATAAAACGCGTTCATGGTGGAGGTTGCCGTCAGCTTGAACAGGATAGGGCGGTCCACCGGCGCAGCCAGTTCGTTGACGGTGGCGATGCCCAACTCGGGGTAGAAGAACAACCATTTCCAGTCCATGGCGACGACTTGCACTTCCAGTGGCTTGATGTCGTCGGGCAGGGGGCGCTGGGCGTCGATGCGGTCCAACGGGCGGTAGGGGTCCAGCTTGTGGGTGCCGATCCAGGTCAGTGCGCCCAGGGCAATGATGATGAGCAGCGGGACGGTCCAGATCACCAGTTCCAGCGAGGTGGAGTGGTGCCACTCGGGGTCATATTCCGCTTCGGTATTGCCCTGGCGGTATTTCCAGGCAAAAAAGAGGGTGAGGGCGATGACCGGCACGATGATGATCAGCATCAGCAACGTGGCGGTGATAACCATCTGGCCTTGTTGGGCGGCGATGTCACCGGCCGGGTTAAGTACCACGGCCTTGCTGCAACCGCTCAAGGCGGCGCTCAGGGCGATGGCCGCCAGGCAGGCGGGTCTGCGGAGTTCCAGGGTTTTGGGCATGCTAGGGGCGCGAAGGAAATACGCTTAGGTGTAAACGCGATTGACTTGGTGCCCGCAATGTAGCGGGGCTAGCAAATTTGTCGATTGGACATTTTGTCCAAGATCAAGAGCGACGCGATGGGGGCCGCCGGCCAGCGCCGCAATTCCCCACCATTTGCCATACTGTGAAATTTGAATGCGTTTTGCTCGTCCGTCTCAGGGTTTTCCTGTGCGCGACCGGGCCAAATGCAGCTGGTCAGAGGTGTAGAAAGGAGCCATGGCCTGAAGCGGGCCTGTTTTCCAGTTTTCAGGAGCAAGCGATATGGTGAGCCAAGGTTCTGCGGTGCTGTCTGCACCCGGTATGGAGAGTTCGGTTTCTTTGGCCAATGCCCATACCGACGAGGATGTGACCCCCAGCGAGATCGCGGTCGGCGTGATCATCGGGCGCGCCTCCGAATACTTTGACTTTTTCGTCTTTGGGATTGCCTGTGTGCTGGTGTTCCCCTCGCTATTGTTTCCTTTCATGTCCCGGCTGGATGGGACCCTGATGGCCTTTGCCATTTTTTCGCTGGCTTTTGTCGCGCGGCCGGTGGGTACGGCGCTGTCCATGGCGGTGCAACGGCGCTGGGGCCGGGGAACCAAGTTGACGATTTCGCTGTTCCTGTTGGGCGCCAGTACCGCGGGCATTGCCTTTCTGCCCAGCCACGCTTCGGCAGGCAACATGGCGATTGCTGCCCTGGTTATTCTGCGCATCGGTCAGGGTCTGGCCTTGGGCGGCTCGTGGGACGGTCTGCCCTCGCTCTTGGCCATGAGTGCGCCTGAGCACCGGCGCGGTTGGTTCGCCATGATTGGCCAGTTGGGCGCGCCGGTGGGCTTTGTGCTGGCCGCCAGCCTGTTTGCCTACCTGCTGAACAGCTTGAGCAACACCGAATTTCTGAACTGGGGCTGGCGCTATCCGTTCTTTGTGGCGTTTGCCATCAACGTGGTGGCCTTGTTTGCGCGCTTGCGCCTGGTGGTGGGGCAGTCCTATGCAGAATTGCTCCAGCAGCGTGAGCTGCAGCCGGTGCCGGTCAGCAAGGTGCTGCGGGACGAAGGCCACAACGTTCTGTTGGGCGCATTTGCCGCACTGGCGAGTTTTGCGCTGTTCCATTTGGCAACCGTGTTCCCCTTGTCCTGGATCGCCATGTACTCTGACCAATCTCTGGCAGATGTGCTGGGCGTGCAGATCGTGGGCGCGGTGTTGGCCGCCTTGGCCATTTTGCTGTCCGGCTGGCTGGCGGACCGCGTGGGGCGCCGTCGCTTGTTGGGCAGCATGGCGGTGTTGATCGGTGTATTCAGCTTTGCCACACCCTGGTTGCTAGGGGCTGGCGTGCTGGGCAACAACATCTTTTTGTTGCTGGGCTTTGTACTGCTGGGCTTGTCCTATGGCCAAGCTTCGGGCACGGTAACCGCTAATTTCTCGACCCACTACCGCTACACCGGTGCCGCCCTGTCGGCTGATCTGGCTTGGCTGCTGGGTGCCGGTTTTGCGCCCCTGGTAGCCCTGGGGCTGTCAGCCAAATTTGGTTTGGGCGCGGTGTCCTTGTACCTGCTCTCCGGCGTCGTGTGCACGCTGGCCGCCTTGCGCATCAACCGTTTGGTTGAAAGCAAGGTCTAAGCCGCCCCGGCGCCCCATGGCGAGGGTCTGCGTGTAGACCTGGGTGGTACCGCACAGCAAAGACGCCAAATGTGGCGTTTTTTGCTATGCATATAGGAGCTATTTGCGCAGGTTCAGAAAGGGTTAGGGGGGCTTTTTGTTCCAAAATCCCATCCGCTGAACAAGGTCGTCGCTTGGCCGCGGTGGTAGATAGTCCCGCGCTCTGGGTGCGTTCCATTTGTCGATATATTCCAGTGTCGAGTTCTATGGAATCTGCCTGTGCGACTGTCCGCTGCCATTGCCTGTTCACGCTTGCCCGTACCTAGTGCTGCCACCTCGCCGCGGGTGGGCACTGCATGAACCGTGTCCCCCTGAGCGCGGACGCAGTGCTGGCTTTGTCTCCCGACGACGCCTCGACCAAGGCCGCACGTGGCCTGGTGGCGCCGGCCAAGTGGCCCATGCTGGGCGCCAGCGATGCGGCGGTGTGGGGCGAATGCCAGGGCAGCGGCAGCAAGCCCTACCAAACGCAGGTGGACGTGTCGGGCGCGGGGCCTGTGTTCCGCTGCAGCTGCCCCAGCCGGAAGTTCCCGTGCAAACATGGCCTGGCCTTGCTGCTGTTGCAGGCGCAAACCCCGCAAACATTTACCGCCGCAGAACCCGGCTGGGTGAGCGAATGGCTGGCGTCCCGTCAGGAGCGTGCTGAGAAAAAAGAAGCCAAAGCAACGGCTGCGCCTGTGGTGGCTGACCCTGCCGCCAGCGCCAAACGCGAGGCCCAGCGCCTGCAACGCATGGCCGCCGGCGCGCAAGAGCTGGCGCTTTGGTTGGACGACACCAGCCGCAAAGGCTTGGCGGGGGTGTCCGACAGCGACGGCCCCGCCTGGAACACCATGGCAGCGCGCATGGTGGATGCCCAAGCGCCGGGTTTGGGCGAGCGCGTGCGGCAAGCATTTGCCTTGGTGGGGCAAGGGCGCGACTGGCCTGCACGCCTGTTGGGCCGTTTGGGCAATTTGCAGTTACTGGTGGATGCGGTGGCGCAGCGCGAGCACTTGCCGCCCGGTCTGCAGGCCGATTTGCGCCAGGCCTTGGGGTGGCCGCTTGAACGTGACGAAGTGCTGGCCAGCGGGGAGCGCGTGAGTGACCACTGGCAGGTGTTGGCCCAGGTCTTGGTGGAGCGCGAGGCGCGCCTCACCGAGCGGCGCGTCTGGCTGCAGGGCGCGCGCAGCCAGCGCCGCGCCTTGCTGGTAGATTTTTCGTTTGCCGGCAAAGCATTTGAACAAGGTTGGAGCGTGGGAGTGCCGCAGAGTGGCACGCTGGCTTTCTACCCCAGTGCCGACCCGCTGCGTGCGCTGTGGGCCGAGAGCACGCCGTTGGTAGACGAGGCGGCACCACTACCCCAGGCGCCCAGCCGCGCTGACGAATGGACTGCATTGGCCACCCGCATGGCGGCCAACCCCTGGGCCCCAAGCTGGCCGCTGTGGCTGGGGGCGGTGCAGCTGCAGTACACGGCAGATGCCGAAAGCCCGTGGTGGCTGTGGGCCGATGCGGGCGCCATCCCGCTGGCCATCGGTGACGCTGATGCCTGGCAACTCATGGCCATGGCTGCTGGTGAGCCGGTATCGGTATTCGGAGAATGGACCGGGGAACGCCTGCGCCCCCTGACCGCATGGTGTGATGCCGACCTCTGGTCCGCCAGCAGTGTGCAAGGAGACCCGGCATGAACGACTGGAACGCCCTGTTGCAGGCGGCCTTGCTGGGCGCGGACCGGCCGTGGGCTCTGCCGCCTCTTGCGCAAGCGGGCTCGCCTGACCCTGTGGCGCAGCTGCTGCGCGACGCCCGCGCGCAATCCGCTGCCGATGCCCCTGGCCTGCTGTTGCGCCTGGCAGGTGCCAAAGCCGCGTGCCAACGCGCCGGCTGGACAGCACCTGCGGCTGCGCATGCGCCAAAGGCCCCTGCAGCGCCCGAGTCGCGCACGCTTGCCAATGCAGCCTGGAGCCAGTTGTTGTCCCAGGCGCTGACACTGGGCACGCCGCGTTTGCAACACCGGGTGTTGTTCGCCATGGACAGCGCCATGCTGCGCGCGCCAGCGGCTTTGCTGCCAGCCCTGTTGCACGCGGGACGCCAAAGCGTGGCCTTGCGCACCCATCTGTTGCCTGTGCTGGGCGAACGTGGCCGTTGGCTGGCGCAGCAAAATCCGGAGTGGGCCTACGCCTGTGGTGCGCAAGAGCAGGCTGACACCCAAACCCATTGGGCGCACGGAAGCCTGGAGCAACGCTGCGTCGTATTGCGCGCTGAGCGGGCCACTGCACCCGCAGCGGCCCGCGAACGCCTGCAGGCTGATTGGGACAGCCTGGCTGCCCAGGACCGTACCGCGTTGATTGCGATCCTGCGCGTCGGGCTGAGCCTGGATGACGAGCCTTTCCTGAACACCCAGCTCAAAGATCGCGCCCAGGACGTGCGTCGCATCGCAGCCCACCTGCTGGCCGCTTTGCCTGGCAGTGCCTACGCCCAGCGCATCACGGCACGCATGGCGCCGCTGGTGGTATGCAGCCAGGCCGAGCCTGGGCTGTTGGGCCGCATGTTGGGGCGCACATCCCCGGAGCAACGCGTCACGCTGGAGGCGCCGACGCAGCCCGATGCCGAATGGAAGGCGGATTTGCTGGAATCCAAGCGCCCCAAACACGAGTCTCTCGGTGAGCGCGCTTGGTGGCTGTACCAGCTCACCCGTCACACGCCGCTAGCGTGGTGGACCGCGCATACGGGGCTGGCCCCCGCCGAGCTTTTGAAGCTGGCCGGGCGCAGCGACTGGACAGAAGCCCTGGTGCGTGGTTGGACCGACGCCGTGCTCTGGCAGCACGATGCGGCATGGGCGCACGCCGTGCTCGACCACGCAGGCGATCTGCGCGGTGACCACCGGGCCGAGCTGCTGGCAATGATGCCCACAACGCAGCGCGAAGCGTTCTTGCTGCAGCAACTGGGCGAGCCCATACAGATGTACGAGGTGATTGCCGCCTGTTTGGCGGGCTGTGCCTTGCACGCCACCTTTGGCCAGGCCGTCTCGGCGCGCTTGGCGCAGCTGCTGCGCCAACAGATTGACCGTGGCGCGCTGCAAGACAACTACAGCTTGCGCAGCCTGCTGCCGGAAGTGGTGTGTGCGCTGCATCCGGGCACCGCGCAAGCGCTGGCCAACCTGCCGCGCAGCGCCACAGAAACCGCGTCCCTGTCCGAAACCTTGACCCTGCTGGAGCAGGTACTCCTCAGCTGCCAGCAATTGGCCCAATTGACCCCACAGACCCTAGAGAACCCCACACCATGAGCCAAGTCCTACGCCAACACGCCGAACACCAATTTGCCGAAGAGCTGGCCAACTTGCAGCAGGTCGACAAACGCCAGCGCCCCGCCAACTGGAAGCTGTCGCCCTGGGCCGTGGTGACCTACCTGATGGGCGGCAAGCTCGACAACGGCTTTGAGGTCACGCCCAAATACATTGGCAACCAGCGCCTGATGGAGATTGCTGTTTCCACGCTGGCAACCGACCGCGCGCTGCTGCTGTACGGCGTGCCGGGCACCGCCAAGTCCTGGGTGTCCGAACATTTGGCGGCCGCCGTCAGCGGGGACTCCACCATGCTGATTCAGGGCACCGCAGGCACCAGCGAAGAGCAGCTGCGCTACGGCTGGAACTATGCCGAGCTGTTGGCCCATGGTCCGTCGGACAAGGCCTTGGTGATCAGCCCGCTGGTCAACGCCATGCGTCTGGGCAAGATCGCCCGCATCGAGGAGCTGACCCGCATCCCCGCCGACGTACAGGACGCCTTGATCACCGTACTGTCCGAAAAAACCATGCCCATCCCCGAGCTGGGCAGCGAGGTGCAGGCCACGCGGGGCTTCTCGGTCATCGCCACCGCCAATAACCGCGACAAGGGCGTCAACGAGCTGTCCAGCGCGCTCAAGCGCCGCTTCAACACCGTGGTGCTGCCGGTGCCCGACACCGAGGATGAAGAAGTGCGCATTGTGGCCAAGCGCGTGGCGGAGCTGGGCCGCGCACTGGACCTGCCCGCTGAGCCTCCGGCGCTGAAAGAAATTCGCCGCGTGGTGCAAATCTTCCGCGAGCTGCGCAATGGCCTCACCGCCGATGGCAAAACGCGCATCAAGTCCCCCACATCCACCCTGTCTACCGCCGAGGCCATTTCGGTCATCAACAGCGGAATGGCGCTGGCCGGGCACTTTGGCGACGGCGTGCTGCATGCACACGACATTGCGTCCGGCCTGCTAGGGGCCGTGGTGAAAGACCCGGTGCAAGACCAAGTGGTGTGGAAGGAATACCTGGAAACCGTGGTCAAAGAGCGCAGCGAGTGGAAAGAGCTGTACCGCGCCTGCCGCGAGCAACTATGAACACCCAGCACCGCCCTGCGTGATGGCCGATTCCACCGTTCATTACTTCGGCATACGCCACCATGGCCCGGGGTGCGCGCGCAGTCTGCGCGCCGCGCTGGAGGCGCTGCAGCCCGACTGCCTGCTGGTCGAAGGCCCGCCCGACGCCGATGCGCTTTTGCCTTTTGTGACCCAGGCCGGCCTGTGCCCCCCGGTGGCCCTGCTGGTGCACAGCCCGGACGATACCCAAGCCTCTGCGTTCTACCCCTTTGCCGCGTTTTCACCCGAATGGCAGGCGTTGCAACACGGTGTGGGGCGCGGCATTCCCACCCGCTTTATCGACCTGCCACAGGCGGTGCGCCTGGCGCAAGACAAGCGCCACCGCGAGGCGGAGGATGCTACAGAAACGATAGCTGCCAGCGCAGATAAGACGGGGTCTAACACCGAAAAAGACTTGAAATCTGCCGTGGAATCCGTGTTTCCGCAGCACCACGACCCCATGGACGCACTGGCCCATGCAGCCGGTTTTGCTGATGGCGAGAGTTGGTGGAACCACATTGTGGAAGAGCGTGGCGACAGCGAAGACCTGTTCACTGCCATCCATGAAGCCATGGCGGCACTGCGCGAAGAGTGGCCCGATGACGCCCGCGGCCCCCGTGCGGCAGAGCGTGAGCTGCAGCGCGAAGCCCATATGCGTCAATGCATACGCGAAGCAGTGGGCCAGGGCCATGCCCGCATCGCCGTGGTCTGCGGTGCCTGGCATGTGCCTGCACTGCAGGCCAAGCACACCGCCAAGGCCGATGCAGCCCTGCTCAAGGGCCTGCCCAAGATCAAGGTCAGCGCCACCTGGGTGCCCTGGACTTACCGCCACCTGACCTGGGCCAGCGGGTATGGCGCGGGGGTGGATTCCCCCGGCTGGTACGACTACCTGTGGCAGCGCAGCCAAGGGATCGGTGACACCGCAGCCACCCGCGCCAGCGGCTGGCTGGCCCGCGTGGCCCGCCTGCTGCGCGAGCACCAGCTGGATTGTTCTTCGGCCCACATCATTGAAGCCTCGCGCCTGTCGGACACGCTGGCCGCGCTGCGCGGCCGGGCCGAGCCGGGTCTGGACGAGCTGAATGAGGCCGTGCGCACCGTCATCTGCATGGGGGAATCAGCCCCGCTGCAGCTGATTCACCGCGCGCTGACGGTGAGCGACCGCATGGGCCAAGTGCCGCCCGAGGTACCGGCGGTGCCCCTGCAGCGCGATATCGAACAGGCGCAGAAAAGCCTGCGCCTCAAGCCCGAGGCACTGGAGCGCACGCTGGACCTGGACTTGCGCACGCCCAACGACCTGGCCCGCAGCCACTTGTTGCACCGCCTGCGCTTGCTGTCCATTCCCTGGGGCGAGCCCGCCCGCAGTGACCGCGCCAACCGCGGCACCTTCCGCGAAACCTGGCGCCTGCAATGGCAACCCGAGTTTGCGCTGCGCATCATCGAGGCTACGCGTTGGGGCCCCACGGTCGAACTGGCGGCCACTGCCTGCGTGGCCGAGCAGTGCGCCACGCTCACGCGGCTGGACGCCCTGGCCGAGCTGGTGGACGTTGTGCTGCTGGCCGACCTGGGCACCGCCGTGCAAGCGGTGAGCCACGCCCTGCAAACCCAGGCCGCCATCACCGGAGACGCCGTACAGCTCATCAGCGCGGTGCCGCCGTTGGCCCGCGTGTTCCGCTACGGCAGCGTGCGCCAGATGGATGGCGACCTGCTGGCGCACATTCTGGACGGACTCATCACCCGTGGCGCCATCGGCCTGCCGCTGGCCTGCCACAGCCTGGACGACAGCGCCGCCGAAGCGCTGCGCGAGACCTTGCTGCCCGCGCACGATGCCGTGGGCCTGCGCGATAGTGCAGAACCCACGCAAGCCTGGCAGCAAGCGCTGCAGCAAATCGCCGAGGGCGACGCCTGCCACGCGCTGCTGCGCGGCCTGTGCTGCCGACTGCTGCTGGACGCGGGCCATATCGACCAAGCCCAGGCGGCCGTGCAGCTGTCACGCAATTTGTCAGCTGGCGCCGTGCCCTTGGAGGCCGCGCAGTGGCTGGACGGTTTCCTGAACCGCAACGCCATGGTGCTGCTGCATGATGCGGCGGTGTGGAGCTTGGTAGACGCCTGGTTGGCCGAGCTGGCGGACGCGCACTTTCTGCAAGTGGTGCCCCTGCTGCGGCGCAGTTTTGCCAACTTTTCAGCATCGGAACGGCGAGAGTTGGGCGCACGTGCGACACAGGGCATCAAAACCGCCCCTGTGCTGGTGGCCAGCGATGGCGACGCCACACGGGCGGCGCTTCCGGTACCGACCTTGCGTTTGTTGTTGGGCCTCCCCGCATGACCACACCTGCCGATTCCGACCCCACGACCGCAGCCCCCGTGGAGCCCACCGACCGCCTGCAGCGCTGGCGCTTGGTGCTGGGCGGCGAGGCCGAGGCCAGCTGTGGCGCCGCTGGTGGAAACCTGCGCGAGATGGACCAGGCCCTGGCCGCTCTGTACGAACCCGAAGGCAACAACGGCCTGGGCAAACGCAAGGGGGGGCGTGGCAACTCGTCACCCACCGTAGCGCGTTGGTTGGGAGACATCCGCAAATACTTCCCCAGCTCGGTGGTGCAAATCATGCAGCACGATGCCATGCAGCGCCTCAACCTGCGCGAGATGCTGCTACAGCCCGAGATGCTGGAAACCGCCCATGCCGATGTGCACCTGGTAGCCAACCTGGTCGCGCTGTCGGGCGTCATACCCGACGCTACCAAAGACACCGCGCGCCAAGTGGTGCGCACCGTGGTGGACCAGCTGCTGGAGCGCCTGCAAGAGCCCATGCGCAGCGCAGTGGGCGGAGCACTGAACCGCAGCCAGCGCAACCGTCGCCCGCGCCACGCCGAGATTGACTGGAACCGCACCTTGCGCGCCAACCTGCAGCACTGGCAGCCGGACTACCGCACCATCATTCCGCAAACGCTGGTGGGCTATGGCCGCAAGGCCCGCAGGCCGCAGCGCGAGGTGATTTTGTGCATAGACCAAAGCGGCTCCATGGCGGCCTCAGTCGTCTATTCCAGCATCTTTGGCGCAGTGATGGCCAGCCTGCCTGCGGTGGCGACCAAGCTGGTCGTCTTTGACACCGCAGTCGTGGACATGACAGAAAAGCTGGACGACCCGGTGGACCTGTTGTTTGGCGTGCAACTGGGCGGCGGCACCGACATCAACGGCGCTGTGGGGTATTGCCAAAGCATCATCCAGGAGCCGCGCAACACCATTCTGGTGCTGATCTCCGACCTCTACGAAGGCGGTGTAGAGGCCGGCCTGCTGCGCCGTGCGCAGGAGCTGGTGGAGGCAGGTGTGCAGTTCATCACGCTGCTGGCGTTGAGCGACGAAGGCGCACCGTCTTATGACCGTGAACTGGCCGCCAAACTGGCTGCCTTGGGGGTGCCGAGCTTTGCCTGCACGCCCGATGCCTTTCCCGGCCTGATGGCGGCCGCCATTCGGCGGGACGATGTGGGCGCGTGGGCCGCGGGGCAGGGCATCAAGACGAGCCGGCCTGTCGGCTAGGCGGGTGGTCTCAGCGTAAAGCGAGATGTTTTTGCTATTGATTTAGTAGCTGCTCGCGCACATAGCGAGAGCTCTGGAGGCCATTTCCAATCAGAAATGGCTGTCTGTGGCTACCAATGAAAACTTGATCTTCACCGTGTCGACCACCAGCAGCGCGCCCATGGCAATGCTCAGTGGCGTGATCCCAAAGTCGGTTTGTTTGATCTCAAAAGCACCGCTGATTCGCAGGCCTGCATCGGTGCTTTGCAGTGTCACCGGCAGGGTAATCTGGCGAGTCTGATCGCGGATGCGCAGGGCGGCAGTGACCAAAGGGGTCTTGGCGTCACCCTGTATCTGCACGGATGTGATGCGAATCTCCGGGTGCCGTGCGCCGTCCAGCAAGGTGTCGCGCAGCATATTGGCCTTGGTGCCTTGTTTGGCGTCTTCACTCACGTTGAGGGGAAAATCTTCACCTTCCGCTGCGCGTGCCGCGTTGTCGTCCACCACCAAATCGTTGACCGGTACGGTGATATCAAAGCCGGCATCTTCCAGTGCAGCGCCTTGCCACACAGTACCGCTCAGGTTCTGCGAACTCACCACATGGTTGTGTCCCAGCCGGGCCATGGGGCCGCCGCGGTAGACCAGGATGTGCAGGGTGGAGGCCGTGGGGTCAATGCGGTAGGTTTTGGTCGACCCGGCGATGGGGGCTAGTGCCACTGACCCGCGAGGCTCAGGCGCAGCGCTGGGTGCGGGCCCGTTGGGCGCAGATGTGCAAGCCACCAGCATGGCGGCGCACGTCAACAGCGCATGGTGCAGCCAAGTGTGTCGCACGCGGCTCAGCACTCCACAATCGCCTTGATCACACCTGCCTTGGGGTCCAGCAGGTCCTGGAACTTGGTGGGCACTTCGGCCAGGGTCAGGCGGTGCGTGTTCAGCGCCTGCGGAATCAGCCCGGCGCGCATGGCATTGAGCACGGTCTCGAAGTCTTCGGCGGTGGCGTTGCGGCTGCCCATCAAGGTCATTTCGCGTTTGTGAAACTCGGGGTCAGAGAAGGTAATGTTCGCGCCCACCACCGAGATCAGCACATAGCTGCCACCGTGCGCCACAAACTTGAAGCCGCGCTCCATGGCCTTGGGGTTGCCGGTTGCGTCAAACACCACATCAAAAAACTCGTTGTCGGTCAGTGCGGCCAGTTGGGCTTCATCGGTGTCGCCCAGTGCCACACCGGCTTTCACGCCCAGGGATTGGGTGCAAAAGTCCAGCCGGTCCTGGCGCCCGTCCAGCGCGGTGACAGTGGCGCCGCGCAGCTGGGCAAAGATCATGGCGGCCATGCCGATCGGCCCGGCGCCCACCACCAACACCCGTTGCCCGGCCTGCACGCCGCTGCGCCGCACGGCATGCGCCCCAATCGACAAGAACTCCACCATGGCGGCCTGGTCCAGCGACACGCCCTCGGCCTTGTGCACAAACTGCTGGGGCACCGTAAGGTACTCGGTGAAGGCGCCATCGGTGTGCACACCCAATACCTGGATGCGGGTGCAGCAGTTGGTCTTGCCCGCGCGGCAGGCAATGCAAGTGCCGCATGAAAGGTAGGGCATCACGTACACCGTGTCGCCGCTTTTCAGCGCGCTGCCTGCGGGGGCGGTTTCCACCACGCCGGAGAGCTCATGCCCCATCACCCGGGGGTAGCTCAGGTAAGGCTGGTTGCCGGTGAAGATGTGCAGGTCGGTGCCACACACGCCTACGCGTTTGACGCGCAGCAGCACATCATTCGCCGCGCGCTCGGGCATGGGGCGGTCGTGGGCACGCAGGGTGCCGGGGGTTTCGCAAACAACGGTCAGCATGACGGGTTCCTCAGTTTCAATCCAGATTTTGTGCGAGCAATTCGGCGCGTGTGGGCAGGCCTTCCATGTCGCCCACCACTTGCAGGGCGCGCGAGGCAATCCAGTTGGCGCGGCGCACGGCTTGTGGCCAGGTCAGGCCTTCGAGCTGCGCGCTGATGATGCCTACGGCAAATGCGTCACCCGCGCCCACGGTGTCCACCACCACGGACACCGGCACGCCGGGTACTTGGCCTTGCTCGCCGGTGGCGGTGCGGAAATAGGCGCCCTCAGCACCTTGCTTGATGACGACTGCCTTGGCACCCCGGTCCAGGTACCAGGCGGCAATATCTGCCGGGGTGGTTTGCCCTGTCAGCAACTGGCCCTCGCTGATGCCCGGCAGCACCCAGTCCGCCTGGCGGGCCAGGTCGTTGAGGGTGTCGCGCATGGTGGCCACATCAGGCCACAGGCTGGGGCGCAGGTTAGGGTCAAACGACACGCTGCGCCCCGCAGCGCGCAGGGTTTGCATGGCGTGGGCCACTAGCTCCCGGGCGGCGGTAGACAGGGCGGGTGTGATGCCCGTGGCATGCACATGCCGGGCGCGCAAGGCGTAGTCGCTAGGCAGGTGCGCTTTGCCAAGCTGGCTGGCGGCCGAACCCCGGCGGTAGTACTCGATGGCCGGATCGCTGCCGTCCACGCTGCGGCTCTTGAGCATGAAGCCGGTGGAGCGCTGGGTGTCAATCTCGACCTGGGATGTGTCCACGCCCTCTGCCTCTACCGTCTTGCGCACATAGC
>JACCDT010583894.1_pt1 | contig 13727 bp, 12 predicted proteins | sample 7446291 | NCBI WGS metagenome assembly JACCDT01 (sample SAMN15323446, study PRJNA562643) | freshwater metagenome | isolation source: river surface water | place: USA:Blue River Watershed | collected 2017-08-17
GCTTTTGGTATCACTGCCAAAGGATATCGCTCGGATGCTTCCGACTTTAAAGCAGCAGATGAATTGATCAATGCGGTGGTGGCTGACTTTGGTGGCCTCGATATTTTGGTCAACAATGCGGGTATCACTCGTGACAACTTGCTCATGCGAATGACCGAAGAGTCCTGGGATGAGATCATGAACATCAACCTGAAGTCTTGTTTCAATACCGTAAAGGCTGCCACGCGTGTAATGATGAAGGCCAAGTCGGGTTCCATCATTAACATGACTTCCGTGGTCGGCGTGAAAGGAAATGCAGGTCAAGCGAATTATGCAGCTTCGAAGGCAGGTATCATCGGGTTCACCAAATCCATCGCCTTGGAATTGGGTTCACGTAATATTCGTTGCAATGCCGTGGCTCCTGGATTCATTGAAACAGAGATGACGGAGGTCTTGGATGAAAAAACGGTTCAGGGCTGGAGAGATGCCATCCCGATGAAACGTGGTGGGCAACCCGAAGAAATTGCCGATGTATGTGTATTCCTCGGCTCAAATATGAGTAGCTACATTTCCGGCCAAGTGCTTCATGTCAATGGAGCGATGTATACTTAACCTTTGAGGTCTTTTTTTTGACCTCGAAGGTTTAATTCTGCTAAATTTAAACTTAGAAACCTTCGAGGTTTTGAAAACCTCAAAGGTTTTTTTCCAAGAATGGATAGCGGTAATCGGTAGGGGAGACCAAGGTTTCTTTGATCGTACGTGGGGATACCCAACGGAGCAAGTTGATCATGGAGCCCGCCTTGTCATTCGTACCTGAGGCTCTTGCGCCACCGAATGGTTGTTGCCCAACTACGGCCCCTGTTGGCTTGTCGTTGATGTAGAAGTTACCCGCTGCATTTTTCAATTTCTGGGTAGCCAGTTCGATCGCATACCGGTCTTTGGAGAAAACTGCTCCAGTAAGGGCATAAGGGGAGGTTTGATCTACCAATTCCAGCACCGTTTCAAAATGTTCCTCGTGGTACACATAAACGGTCAAAACTGGACCAAAGATCTCCTCGCACATGGTGGTGTACATGGGATCTTGGGTTAGGAGGATGGTGGGCTCGATGAAGTACCCTTTTGACTTATCGTACTTTCCGCCAGCCACTACTTCCACGGTTGGGTTGGCCTTGGCTTGGTCGATGTACTTGGCGATTTTGTCAAAGGACTTCTCGTCAATCACCGCATTGATGAAGTTGCTGAAGTCTTCCGTGCCGCCCATGCTCATGGAAGCCAAATCTTCGATCATGTATTTTTTCACCTCCTCCCACAAGTTGCTTGGGATATAGGCACGAGAAGCGGCCGAACATTTCTGTCCTTGGTATTCAAAAGCTCCGCGAACGAGTCCTACGGCTACGGCCTTCGGATCCGCAGATTTGTGCGCCAAGACAAAGTCTTTACCTCCTGTTTCCCCGACAATTCTTGGGTAAGATTTGTATCGGGTGATGTTTTCTCCAATAGTTTTCCAAATGTGCTGGAATACCCCAGTGGATCCGGTGAAGTGGATGCCTGCAAAATCAGGATGTTTGAAAATGACCTCACCCGCAGTAGGTCCGTCCACATAGACTAAGTTGATCACCCCATCCGGGACACCGGCTTCCTTAAAAACTTCCATCAGTACCTGTGCCGAATAGATTTGGGTGTAGGCTGGTTTCCACACGATGGTATTTCCCATCAAGGCTGCAGAAGTAGGCAAATTGCCTGCAATGGCAGTAAAGTTGAACGGAGTCAAGGCAAATACGAAGCCCTCCAGCGGGCGCTGTTCCAATCGGTTCCATACTCCTGCACCAGAAACAGGCGGCTGCTGGGCATAGATTTCACACATGTACTTTACATTGAAGCGAAGGAAGTCGATGAATTCGCAGGCAGCATCAATTTCTGCTTGGAAGACATTTTTTGACTGGCCAAGCATGGTGGCTGCATTGATTTTGGCGCGGTATGGACCGGCGATTAGGTCTGCGGCTTTTAGGAAAATGGCTGCGCGCTGCTCCCATGCCATGTTTTCCCAGGCTTCCTTGGCACCCAAAGCGGCCTGGATGGCCTGTTCTACATGGGAACTATCCCCTTCGTGGAACTGACCCAAGATATGTTGGTGGTCATGTGGAGGGGAGATGGTTCGAGTCTTGCCTGTGCGGACCTCTTCTGACCCGATATACATCGGGATGTCGATTTGCTTGCCTCGAAGCGTGGCCAACATGGCCTGCAATTCTTTTCGCTCTGCACTCCCTGCAGCATATGATTTTACCGGCTCATTGACTGGTGTCGGCACATTGAAAAATCCCTTTAACATAGAATTTGTAGTTGTCTGATTGGAAAATGCGAAGATAACGTTTCTGAAGAAATGCTGAACTGCTTTTACTTACAAAAGCAGTTCAAGTTCCTGAAGGTGACGAATTTCGTAGGTGGCTGGAATGGTCGTTTCCTTTCCCTCTGGATTGAAATACACTTGATCGATGGACGCTCGCTGGGCACCTAGGATGTCTGAATTGGGGTTGTCGCCGATCATGAGGCAGTCCGAAGCATCCGCCTGAAGTTGCTCCAAGGCGTAGTAGAAAATCCGAGGATCTGGCTTTTTAAGCCCCGTGGTTTCCGAGGTAACGATCAATTCGAAGTAGCCATTCAGCCCGGAGGAATTCATCTTTTTTGCTTGGGATTCGTTGAATCCATTGGTAATGAGGTGGACGCGGTACTTTTTTTTCAAGTAGTCCAAAATTTCTTTGGAATACGGAAATAAATGCGGTTTGGAGGAGGTGCGGTGCATAAAATCCTCCTCAAAAGGGGGAGGAATCGCTGCAGCATTCCCTCCAGCATGGGTAAATATCCGAGGAAAGCGTTCCCTTCGTAGTCCTTGCTTGTCAATTTTACCTAAGTTGTAGTCGTCCCACAATTGGTAGTTGACCGTATGAAAAGAGGAGAAAAACTGCTCGAAGGTGGGGATGCCCAGGTCTTGCAAGGCATAGAATTGGTAAAGTTCCGAGAGGGATTCGCGTACATTTCGATCGTAGTCCCATAGTGTATGGTCTAAATCGAAGAATAAGTGCTGGTAGGTTTTCAAGAAAAATTAGCGTCTATACTGGTTATTTTCAATCTTGTTACTGGCCAGTTCTCGGTTGGATTTCAAGATTTCGTAAGTCTCCTGGTCTTTGGTCAGGTTTGCGTCTTTTTGAATCAGTTTAAAAATCTGTTGCAGGATTTCGAGGTATTCTTCCAGGATGTAGTAAAACATCCATTGGTCTACCCTTCTGCTTCCAAGAAGGCCGGCATTCTTTAAGTAAATCAAGTGACGGCTAGTTTTTGTTTGCGTAAAGTCCAAAATAAGTTCCAGGTCTGAGATGCTCAATTCCTTATTCTGCATCAACAAATGCAGGATACGCACGCGCGGTTCTTCCGAAAGTGCTTTAAAAATTCGCAAACCATAGTTTAAACTGATATTTTTGAGTCTCATTAGTAAGTTTTAACTTCTGGAACGAGGTGAAACGAAAATAATCGCTGAAATTGTCTTTAAATTCTCAAGAAGTCCAAGATCTGCACCGCTTTGAATTCAATATTCGTGAAAATAACCCATTTATACGCGCTTATTCTGTTGGCTGGATTTTTTTTCTGCAGCCAAGATCTTGTGGCTCAAGATAAGCAGGAAAAAAAAGTCATTCAACTTTCTGGGATTGTTCTCAATGCCGATAGTACGGATGCGGTTCCTGGCGTGAATATTTATGTTCCCAAAAAGGGGAGAGGGACAGTTTCTGGGCGATTTGGTTACTTTTCAATGCCCGTCTTGGAGGGAGATACCATCGTCTTTACGTTTATTGGTTTGAAGAAACAGAGTTTTACTGTTCCTGAGAAAATGGACAAGGATCGTATTTCTTTGATCCTGACCATGGAAGTCGATGAGATTGCTTTGGCTGAAATCGAAGTCATGCCTTATCCTACGGAGGATGAATTTAAGCAAGCGGTAATCGCCATGTCCGTGGTGGATCCTATGTCGATCAGCCGTACGAACATGCGACCAGAGATGCTCCTTCGCTGGGCAGAATCCATGCCAGCCTCCGGAGGGGAGAATTTTCGAGCCTTCCAGGAAGCCCAGATGCTCCAAAATCAAGATATTTACGGTCCTAGACCTTTACGAATTTTGGACCCATTTGCTTGGTCTCAATTCATTCGATCCATCAAACGAGGCGATTTCAAAAGCAAGTAAGGCGGGGGACTCCAGTTTTTCTGCGATTATTCAATAAATCCTTTCTAAACATTTGGTCGGATTTATTTAAAAGAATATCTTTGTGCCTCATTTCAGAAAAGCAACATTAAAACTAGCGATAGCATGAAAAGCGATATTCATCCAAACTACAGAGACGTGGTATTTTACGACACCTCTAGTGAGTTTAAGTTTTTAACGAAGTCTACCATCGAAACCAACGAAACTATCGTTTGGACAGATGGCAACACCTATCCTGTGTACAAGATTGAAGTGAGCTCTGAGTCTCACCCATTCTACACCGGTAAGAAAATGTTGTTGGATACCGCAGGTCGTGTGGAGAAATTCAACAAGCGTTACGCCAAAAAGTAATTTGGACTTTCGTTGGTCGAAAAAGTCTCCCGGAGCAAAGATTCCGGGAGACTTTTTTATTTTTGTTCCATGAAGCATCTTCTACTGTTTGACGATCCTGCCATTCGCGGATCTTTACTTCCCTTCACTTTTACTCGGCCCATCGCCGACCTTCGGGTAGGAATTTTGAAAGTTTCTGAGAAATGGGAAAAATACAGCGGAGCATCCATATCCTACTGGACTCAGGACTACTTGCAAAAATCATTTCCACGAACAGAAGCGCAGGCAATCGCGATCAATGGTTCCTGGTTGCCAGATGCGAATTCCTGGCAGCAAATCGCTGCTTTGAAGGAAGATGAGGCCTTGTTTTTTGGAAAAACCTTGTTGGCTACCACCTGTGGACCGGAGGAGAAAAGCTTGGCGTTTGCTGCTGAAAAGAAAATCATTCCATTGGAGCAGGACCCTGTTCTCCTCCAGAAAACCTGGCATATCTTCCAATTCAATGCGGCTGAAATCCGAAAGGACTTTAACCTGCTTACTGCCGGAAGAACTTCCCAGCCCATGCTAGATTCCCACACCCGTTGCTATGGGGAGCACCAAATCTTTATTGAAGAGGGGGCGCAGGTTCGTGCAGCGGTGCTCAATGCCGAAGCAGGCCCGATTTATTTGGGAAAAAATACAGAGGTACAGGAAGGTGCCTTGATTCGAGGGCCCTTTGCGCTTTGTGAAGGATCCACGGTCAATATGGGGGCAAAGCTGCGTGGTGACACCACCATTGGCCCCTTTTCCAAGGTAGGCGGAGAGGTGTCCAATTCCGTTATCTTGGGCTATTCCAACAAAGGGCACGATGGTTTTTTAGGAAATTCCGTGATTGGAGAGTGGTGCAACCTAGGCGCAGATACAAATACCTCCAACCTCAAGAATAACTACGCGCAGGTCAAGCTTTGGGATTACACCAAAGGAGGCTTTGCCAATACAGGACTGCAATTTTGCGGCTTGATGATGGGGGACCACAGCAAGTGCGGCATCAATACCATGTTTAATACGGGTACCGTAATAGGGGTTGGGGCAAACGTATTTGGGGATGGTTATCCACGAAACTTCATTCCTTCCTTCTCCTGGGGCGGAGCAGCAGGATTTTCCACATTTACCCCTCCTAAGTTCCATGAAACAGCCGAGGCTGTATATGCCCGAAGAGGGAAAGTATGGGGTGCTTCTGAAAAAGAAATATTGGATAAGGTTTTTGAATTGACCAAAAGCTACAGAATTTGGGATAAAACTTCCTGACCCACCGCACCATGCAGTTTGCATCCATACCTGGACTTCCGGAAACCAAAGAAAAGCTTCTCAACGCTGTGAAGTTGAACCATCTAGCCCATGCACTTTTGTTTCATGGACCAGAAGGCTCGGCTAATTTGACCCTGGCCTTGGCCTTGGCGAGTTACCTGTATTGTGAGGCAAAAACAGAAACCGACTCCTGCGGTACCTGTGGGTCCTGCCAGCGGATGAATAAATTGATTCTTCCGGATTTGAATTTTGCTTTTCCCGTAGTCGCCTCTTCCAAAGAAGACGAAGGGGATGAGGATGGGAAGGATGAAAAATCCGACCTGATGGGCAACTGGAGAAAGTTTGTCTTGGGCCAGCCCTATGGCAATGTCCACGACTTTATCTACTTCAACGGCTTTGAAAAAAAGCAGTTAAATATCACCAAGGCAGCTGCTCGAAAAATGATTCAGACGCTGTCGCTGATGTCTTTTGAGGGAGGGTACAAGATTATGTTGATCTGGGCACCTGAATATTTACACCCTTCGGCAGCCAATGCCTTACTCAAAATCATTGAGGAACCACCTGCCAAAACCCTGTTCCTGCTGGTCACTTCGCAGGCTGATCAATTGCTTACGACGATTTTATCTCGAACACAAAAGATCCTAGTTCGTGCATTTACGGATGAAGAAGTAAGTACTCACTTGGTAGAATCCGGCCAATGTGATGCGAAAGCAGCGGCGCAAATTGCCATGCTAGCTGACGGAAACCTACGTGCGGCTTATCGTTTGATTGACCAGGTGGAAGACCAAACGATTCGTCAGCTGCGGGACTGGTTCCGTCTTTGCGCCACTAAAAATCTAAAAGATTTATTCGCACTCTCCGACGATTTTCACAAGGCCGATAAGGAGTCTCAAAAGTCCTTGATGCTAGCAGGATTGAATGTGACTCGTGAGATTCTATTGAAGAACCTCGATTTGGATCACCTCCTGCGTACTACGGACGAGGACCGTGCTTTTATTACTAACATCAGCAAAAAGGTATTGACCGAGGAGCATGCGCTTCAACTCTACCAGACTTTCAATACCGCGCATTACCATTTGGAACGGAATGGCAATGCGAAAATGATTTTCACCGACTTGTCCATGGAGATTCTCTTGATGATGTCCAAAAACTAGGGAGATGGAAAAGAAGGTTCTTGGAATCGCAGTCACCCATGTAGATTCGAGAGGAACTTTGATTTTGGAAGTCAATAGCTATACTGGATTGGAGAGAAGTAAAGGAACTATCAGAGTAAATGTTGCCACCTAAATCATCAAATTTAGGGGGAATCTGTGGTGAAGAAAACGTCAAAACGAGAAAAACAGTGAGTCATCAACCTATAAAAATTGGAACTCGTGCCAGTAAACTTGCCCTTTGGCAAGCGTACCATGTGGCAGACTTACTCCAAAAAGCAGGACTGGCATCGGAAATTGTTCCAATAGATACCAAAGGGGACCAGGTCTTGGATGTTTCCATTTCAAAAATTGGTTCCAAAGGGGTTTTTACACAAGAATTGGAAGATCAATTGTTGGATGGGAGCATTACCATTGCAGTCCATTCAGCAAAGGACATGCCTTCCAGTTTGGGGGAAGGCTTGGAGCTGATTGCTTTTTCAACACGGGAGCAAGCCCAGGATGTGCTACTTTCTACGAAAAAAGGAGTTTCCTTGGCTGATGCCAACTTGGTGGTGGGCACTTCTTCTACGCGAAGAATTGCGACACTCAAGCATTTTTATCCTCAGGTAAAAACCGTGGAGGTAAGAGGCAATCTTCAAACCCGAATTCGAAAAATGGAGGAAGGCCATTGTGATGCGCTGCTCCTGGCCTATGCGGGAGTGTACCGAATGGGCTACTCGGATCTTTTGGCCGCACACCTAGATTTGAATGAATTTATTCCAGCTGTGGGTCAAGGATCTATCGCTATTGAGGCATCCTCTAGTCTAGATTCCACGCTTCGCGAAGCTATCGTTACGGCATGCAATGATGAGGCTACCCAAATCTGCTTGCTTGCCGAACGTGCCTATCTCCGAGTTTTGGAGGGAGGGTGCAGCATTCCAGTTTTTGCAATGGCCACACTTGCAGAAAATCGAATTCAGCTAAAAGGAGGGATTGTGAGTTTGGATGGACAACAGCGCATTGTGCTTGAAGTGAGTGGGCCAGCTAGCCAAGCGGTGCAATTAGGTGAATCCTTGGCCAAGGAAGTCCTCCAAGCGGGAGGAAAAACAATTTTAGAACAAATCAAACAGTCCCCACATTGATATGAACCAGAAAATGCGGATTTTATTCTTTTTCCTTTCTGTGCTGAGCTTTTCGGCTTGTGGCAAAGACAAGGATTATGTAGTCACCATTTCCACCCGACATGGAGAGATTAAGGCCATTCTTTTTGACGATACCCCGGTACATAAGGAGAACTTTCTTGACTTAGCGGAAGCGGGTCGATTTGATTCCACCCAATTTCACCGAGTAATTCAGGGCTTCATGATTCAAGGCGGGGATGTGTATGGGAAGGAAGGGCTTCCTGCTCAGGAATGGCCAACGCTGCCTGCAGAAATCCTTCGAAACCATGTCCATATTAAGGGAATGCTTGCTGCAGCCCGACAGGGGGATAACATCAATCCACAAAAACGAAGTAATGGGTCCCAATTTTACATCGTGCAAGGGAGAACCTACGAAGAATTGGAATTGACTACCGATTTCCCTGCCTTGCAGAAGGCGGTGTTTCAGTACATGCAACTGGAAAGCCAAAAGCAAATGAAGGAGGATTATAGCCGCTTATTTGCCGAAGGGAAAATGGATAGTTTGACACAGCTTTTGCTTTCCAAAAGAGATGATATTGCCAAAACCTTATCCTTGAAACTCACCAAAGATTACAGTCCCGAACAAATCAAGGCTTATGCCGAACTGGGAGGAACTCCGCACTTAGACTTTGAGTATACCGTCTTCGGTCAGGTCATCCAAGGCCTAGAGGTGGTTGATAAAATTGCAGCGGAAAAAACTTCACGCGAAGTTCCTTTAGAACCTGTAATCATGAAAGTGACGGTTGAAAAAATGTCTCGAAAGAAAATTGAAAAAGAGTTTGGCTATGTCTACCCCGTCGTCCAATAAACTGAAGGTATTGATCACAGGAGCCAATGGTTTGCTGGGTCAAAAGCTGGTAGAGCAGCTGGTAGCACAAGGAAATTTTGCCGTGATTGCTACGGGTAGAGGTGCCTGCAGACTCTCGGGTTCAGGATTTACGTACCAGAGCTTGGATATCGAAAATGAGCAGGAAGTTGAGTCGGTTTTGGAACAACTCCGTCCGGAAGTATTGATTCATGGGGCAGCGATGACCCATGTGGATGAATGTGAAAAAAATCAGGAGGGCTGTTACCGCGCCAATGTGCTCGCAACTTCCTATCTGGTTCGAGCGGCAGAAAAGATTGGAAGCCACTTTATTTTTGTATCTACAGATTTTATTTTTTCCGGGGAGGATGGGCACAATCCCTACACCGAGGAAGCCTTACCGTATCCTGTCAATTACTATGGGCAAACGAAGTTGGAAGGAGAGGAACTCATCAAGCGCTCGACCTTAAAATGGGCGATTGCACGGACAGTCTTGGTCTATGGCCTTGCCAATGACTTGAGTCGATCCAACATCATTCTCTGGGTGAAATCTTCTTTGGAAGCAGGCAAACAGATTCAGGTAGTGGATGATCAGGTGCGGACACCTACCTTGGCTGAGGATTTGGCGGCAGGATGTATTTTAATTGCTGAGCAAGGAGCCACGGGGGTATTCAATATTTCTGGATCCGAGCTGCTGACTCCTTACGATATGGCCATGCAAACCGCTGATTTCTTTGGATTAAACAAAGAGTTAATTATTCGCACAGATTCTACTCGTTTTACCCAACCCGCACGCAGACCAATGAAGACTGGATTTATCATCCAAAAGGCGGTAGATCAATTGGGATATCGACCTAAAACTTTCATGGAAGGGATAGGTATTTTGGCAAAACAAATTACCTTAGCCTCTTCTTGATTTTGTAAACATTTAATTATCAAACCAATAAGTTATGGCAGCAAATGTAAACCCAGAGGAAAGAGGTCAATTCGGTTCCAGTTTGGGATTCATCATGGCTGCGGCTGGCTCAGCCATTGGCTTGGGTAATATTTGGAGGTTTCCTTACCTCACTGCCGAAAATGGAGGAGGGGCATTTGTGTTTGTCTACATCCTTTGTGTGTTATTGGTAGGCTTGCCCTTGTTGTTTAATGAAATTGGGTTAGGAAGAAAGTCTGGAAAAAACCCCATCGGAGCAATTCGCGACACAGGGGGCAATAAATTTTGGCAGCTGGCAGGTGTACTCTGCGTGCTAGTCTGCTTTTTTGTTTTCAGTTACTATTCGGTTATCGCGGGTTGGACCGTAGGGTATATTTTTACGGAGGTTTTGAATATTCCTGTAGATTTTGAGGAATTTATTCGAAATCCAGTCTATGTCATTCCATTGACCTTTGGCTTTATCTTGTTGACCATACTGATTGTTTTAGGAGGTATTTCTGGAGGTATTGAAAAGGCGAGTATGTACCTCATGCCTTTATTGTTTCTTATCATCCTATTTATAGCAGGTAGGTCAGTTACTTTGGAGGGTGCTGGGGAAGGAATTGAATACTATTTGAATCCTGATTTTTCCAAAATCAATGGTACGGTAATTCTTCAAGCTATGGGACAGGCTTTTTTCTCCATGTCTGTGGGTTGGGGGCTGATGATCACGTTTGGATCTTACCTGGATAAAAAGTCCAATATTTTAGGAGCGGCAGGATGGATTGCAGGTATGGATACCGCTGTTGCCTTGCTTGGAGGTTTGATGGTGTTTCCAGCCTTGTTTGCCCTTCTAGGCCCTGAATATCTTGCCGAGGGGCCCAGTCTAGTGTTTAAGGTGCTTCCTAAGGTTTTTGATGCCATGCCGGCGGGAAACATCATTGGCGGGTTGTTTTTTGTTCTTTTGATGGTAGCAGCACTTACTTCGACCATTTCCATGCTTGAAGTTCCCGTTTCTTACCTTATTGATGACCGGAAGTGGAACCGTAAAAAGGCGGCATGGGTAGTGGGAATTGCTGCGATGATTTTCTCTGTACCTTCTGCCTTGTCGTCCATAGAAGGGAATGTTTTTGCAGAGATTCGTTTTAATTTTTTAGGCAATGAGTTGGTTGGGTTCTTTGGGGTAATGGATTTTATTTTTGGTTCCTTTGCAGTGATCCTAATCAGTCTGATGCTGGCATTGTATACAGGTTGGATTAAGAAAATTGGAGACTTTGCAGACGAACTTGCGCTTGGAGCACCAGGATTTGTAGGTGTATACCGCAGGGCTTGGATTTTCTTTATCAAGTGGATTTGTCCACTTGTGATCTTGATTTTACTTTTAAAAATGCTGGGAGTTTTTGAATTAGCTTAACCCCATCTGATTTATTAGGTGAAAAAGCTAAGGTTCGCCACAAAAAAAGTGTCCAATTGCAATGGACACTTTTTTTGTGGTATTTTAGAAAGAAAAACAAATTCTAATTGTTGAATGATCTTGAGATTAGTTTATGTTCAAAATTGAGTTTTTAGAATTTGATTTTTGACTTTCTTATGAATAATTGCTGTATGTTTTTGCGATTAAGCGAATAGTTGTTTTCGCTTTTAATCTATTGAACTAGAAAGTGTATTTTTGATTAAAATAAAATTTGTTTATTGGGTTTACAAAGCATTGGCTTTCTAATTAATGGAAAATAACAAATACAGTAAAGTTGCAGCTTTAAGCACCGTGATTGCAAACATGATCGGTGTGGGTGTATTTTCTTCTTTAGGGTTTCAGGTAGTTTCTTTTGAGAATGGGGGAATTCCAGATGGATTCTCTATTCTTTTAATTTGGTTGTTGGGCGGGTTAATTGCGTTATGCGGAGCGTTTACCTATTCTGAAGTAGCCACTACTTTAAAAAGGAGCGGGGGGGAATATGTTTATTTAAGTAAACTATATCATCCAAGTATTGGATTTGCTAGTGGTTGGATAAGTTTGGTGGTTGGATTTGCAGGGGCTATTGCCTCGGCAGGACTTGCTATAGGAAAGTATAGTGCACCGGCTTTAGGTGTAGATGTTTCCAGAGCGGTTGACTTGTTTGGGTTTGAATTGAGTATTCAGAAAATTATTGCAATTAGTGTAATCCTATTTTTGTCTTCCATCCACTTATTTGGAACCAAAGTTGGAGGATTAGTTCAGAGTTTATTGACTGCGTTTAAGATTGCCTTAATTCTTGTTTTTTGCTTTGCGCCTTTCTTTATAGTACCTGCTGATATTCCAGCCGCGACTAATTTATATCCTACAGAGACTAGCCTTTCTGTAATTTTTAGTTTTTCATTTGCATCAGCTCTTGTCTGGGTTATGTATGCCTATTCAGGGTGGAATGCAGTGGTCTACATTGCTGGGAATGTCGAAAACCCAATTAAAACCATACCTTTTGTGCTTATCGGAGGGACATTACTTGTAACTATTTTATATGTTCTTCTCAATGCTTCTTTTATGTCAGTAGCAACTTTCGAAGAGATGGCCGGTAAGGAAGATATTGGGAATATTGTGGCGTTAAAATTATTTGGGGAACAATTCGAGGGAGTGTTTTCTGCAATATTTTCTTTCGCTTTATTCAGTACCATGAGCGCCATGATTATTGCAGGTCCAAGGGTTTCTGAACAAATAGGAAATGATTTTTCCTTTTTTAAGAAGATTGCCGTGAAAAATGCTTCCGGAACACCAGTATATGCGATCCTACTTCAGGCGCTAATTTCGATTGCATTGGTTTTGTTTTCATCATTTCAAGAGCTAATACAAACCTTAGGAATTACCCTTTCCTTCTTTTCTTTATTAACCGTCCTTGGGATTTTTATTATCCGTAAAAAATATAGTGCTGAAGAAAGACCGGTCAAAACATGGGGATATCCCTTCACTCCTATATTGTTTATCCTTGCTACCCTTTGGATGATATTTAGCTTTGTTTTAATGGATCCTATAAAGATTTGGTACGCTGCGTTTGCGATTATTCCTGGGGTGGTAGTCTATTTTCTTGTTCAAAAAAAGTAATTCCAGGAAACTGATTTTTTGCAACCAATTCAAGCAATAACCAATTAATCAATTTTCCGAATGTAATCTGACTAGTTGCAGGGGAGGTAGATAAGATCGGCCGCTTCCCGTAGCAAGGCATGCTAGCCATGCCCAATGCACTTGGTCACCCTTCATTTTTAGTACTAAAGGGCACTAATCCACTCATTTTTTCGTTTTGGCAGTAGAATTGCTTATCTCACTGCAAGACATCTACCACACTAAATGTTACTTCCATGAAAAAGCTAGTTTTAATTATTTTAGTTTCCCTGACTTCACTCTCCCTATATGCCCAAAAAAACGGGGTAGGCATCAAAGCGGGATTGAGTAGTACACAAGTAGATTTTGAAGGTGAACAACTTGTTCCCAATGGTGCGCAAATGGGGTATCATGTGGGGGTATTTGCACGATTTGGAGGGGTTGGATTTTTTGTGCAGCCTGAGGTGTTGTTTACGCAAACTAGCGGAAAATTTAAGCTTGAATTGCCTCCAGTAAGCAGTATTTCTTCCAGTTCCTATGAGGCTAAATTTAACCGCTTGGATGTGCCTATAATGGCTGGATTCAGAATGTTGAAAATCGTTCGCATCATGGCGGGACCTATTGCAAGCTTTAACATTGATTCTTCTTTAAAAGATGCAGGTACAACCGTCCAAAATATAGATTTCAAAAAGGCCACCCTCGGCTACCAAACTGGTGTAGGAGTAGATCTAGGAAATCTTTCCATTGAAGGAAAATACGAAGGAGGTCTGAGTAGATTTA
>JACCDT010032937.1_pt1 | contig 13724 bp, 18 predicted proteins | sample 7446291 | NCBI WGS metagenome assembly JACCDT01 (sample SAMN15323446, study PRJNA562643) | freshwater metagenome | isolation source: river surface water | place: USA:Blue River Watershed | collected 2017-08-17
AGATACGTCATCCAGATTGGCAATTGGTGGGAGACAAAGACAACGTCAGCTCCCTGCGAAGCTTCAAAACCACTCAGTGCTGCCTCCGACATGCGAGCGGCAATTTCCTTGTATGGTTCGCCCCAGCTAGGTCTGAGCGGGTTATAAAGATGTATGGTGAGCGCCGGTTTGGCAATCAGACCCCTGACGCCCATGGGGTAGCCGCGCAGCTTGTTCCATGGCTCAACAATCCGCTCTTCGATCTTTGGTAGGAGCTGAAACTTCTGGGCAAGCGGTGCTGCCGACTGACGGGTTCGCTCGAGCGGGGAGACATATAAACTGCCGATTTCTCTTCCTAGACCAGCCAGTTCCTCGGCTGCAGCCTGGGCCATCTGGGTCCCACGCTCGCTGAGGGGAAATCCCTCTAGTCGCTCATAGAGCAGGCCCTTGGGATTAAACACCTCACCGTGGCGAACGAAGTGCAATCGGGCGGGCATGGGCCAAGTTTACCTTCGCTAAACTTTCCTAATCACCGCTCTCAGGACTCTTTCAGAGGAACCCAAATGCTAAACCGCCAGAAGATAGCCGACCTTGGTAAGGCCCAGGACGGACCTGTAACAATTGCTGGTTGGGTTGAAACCCTCAGAGATCAAAAGCGGATTCAGTTCATCATCGTTAGAGATGAGTCATCGTCGGTTCAGGTCACCTATCCCCGGCAGTCAGAGCAGGACAAGCTGGCTGATGAAGTTTCCTCGCTGACTCACGGCAGCTTCGTCATCATTCGAGGCAACCTCAAGCACGACGAGCGGGTCAAACTTGGAGGCATTGAGATCCTGCTGGATTCAATGGAGATTGTTTCCCGCTCTCTGCCCGATAGCCCTATTGCCGAGGACACCTCAATCGACAAAAGGCTGGACTGGAGATTCTTAGACCTAAGACGCCCAGAGCTAAACCTAATGATGCGGGTTCAGACCACCATCGAGCAGGCCTGGCGCGAATACTGGCTAGAAAACGATTTCGTAGAGATTCACTCCCCGAAGCTGATGGCATCCCCTTCGGAGTCGCACGCCGAGCTGTTCAAGCTCGAATACTTTGAGACCTTTGCCTATCTAGCCCAGTCTCCACAGTTCTACAAGCAGATGGCCATGACCGCAGGCCTTGGAAAAGTTTTTGAAATAGGACCGGTCTTCAGAGCCGACCCATCCTTCACCTCTCGCCACGCAACCGAATTCATTTCCGTTGATATGGAAATGAGCTGGATTGATTCGCACGAAGATGTCATGAGTTTCCAGGAGCAACTTCTGGTCAGGGCAATCACTGCTGTGAAGGAAAAGCACGGCGAAGAGATCAAGAAGCTCTACGACTTGGATATCGAGATTCCAAGTGTTCCCTTCCCCAGAATCCCACTCGCCGAGGCTCACAAGATCATCGAGGCTCGAAGCTACAAGGTTCCAAGAACCGATGGAGACATGGACCCCGAGGGTGAGAGAAAAATCGCCCAGTATGCCAAGGAAGAACTCGGCCACGACTTTGTATTCCTGACCGACTATCCAAAACACATCAGGCCCTTCTATCACATGCGCAAAAAGGATGACCCAGGCCTTACCAACAGCTACGACCTAATTTGGAAGGGGACCGAGATCACAACCGGTGCGCAGCGTGAGCACCGAGTTGATGTTTTAGTAGAGCAGGCAAAGGACAAGGGCCTGGATCCTGAAGGCCTCTCCTTCTATATCGACTTCTTCAGATATGGCGCTCCACCTCACGGAGGATTCGGAATGGGGCTAACACGAGTTGTGATGCTTCTGCTGAATCTTCCCAATATTCGTGAAGCAAGCTTCCTTTTCAGGGGGCCAAACAGGTTGCAGCCCTAAAGCCAGTTCTCTATTTTGAGTCCCGGGATGCCCTCGTAGTGCTTGGCATTATTAGTAACTAGCGTCATACCGAGTGAGATAGCGTGACCCGCGATTAGCTCATCAGCGAGACCGCTTGGTTTGCCTTGCTTTTTCAAAGAAGCGGTTACATTTGCCGCAGCACGTGCCGCTTCACTTCCGAATGGGACAACTAATGACAAATCTAAGAAAGCTTGTAGATCATTTGACCAGACACCGGGACCTTTGATCTGAATACCCTTTTGCAACTCGTATGCTGTGATGCTCGATATGAACCAATCAAGAGACTTTATCGACTGAACTTTTTTCACCAAGCTCACACGCCCTTGAGAAAAGTAGCTACATATATCTGTGTCGAGTAGGTATCTCACTTCTTACCATCGCCAGCTAGCTCGTCCCAGTCCCATCTCTCTGGTTCTGGTTTTCGATCAGGTAACCAAATCTCCGAATCTGGTAGCTCTCCCCGCTCCAACATTCGCGCTAGGAAAGCCTGCAATCTCTGCTGACGATCGATTGGCCGGATTTCGATAACCCCGTCTTCGCGCATCACAATGTCGATCTCTGGATTCTCCGGCAGGAATTCCTTGGGGATTCGGACAGCCCAACTGCCACCGTTCTTAAATAGCTTTCTAGTCACGCGCTTAGTCATACCAGAACCCCCTTATCTATACAAAAGTATAGACAACTAGGTTGTGGATAACTGAAGGTCCAAGAACTGATCTACTCCGATGGTTACCAGTGCCCAGGCGATCACTACCGCCCAGAAGATCATGCCAATTGTCACAACCAAGGCGCTCTTCAAAGGCTTAACCCCGGCAGCAACCGAGATTGCAGCAGCAAACTGAGTGCCAATCACTAGCGGTCCAAGAAGAGCCATGCCATAAATTCCATACTTATCGAAAGCGGCTTGGGCTCTTTCAAAACGCTTGGATTCGCCTGTCTTACCCTTCTTCCTTCGCCTGTCAATCAGCCAGCTTCTAATTTGCGACCCGGCATAGGCGAAGATGAAGATGGTAATTGAATTGCCTAGGACAGCTGCAATTACCACCATCACTGGATCAAGACCAAAGATGATTCCCGAGGGAACGACAGCTATGGCTTCAAACCAAGGAATTGCCCCGGCGATGAAAATGCCAAGTAGACCGAGCTGCTCTAGATTCATGACTTCCTCTCAAACAGCTTGGAAAAACCGGTTAGTAGTGACTCCATAGGTCCCTTGGCTCTGAGCCTGAGGTAGAGCATCGAGAAGGTTGCCAGGAGTAGATAAACACCGACTGCGACTAGCGACACCTGTAGCAAGTCAAGCTGTCCGAACAGTCCCAATCCCCATGCAGAGAAGATAAAGGAGAAGATTACCGACTGTCCGAGGTAGACAGTGAGTGACATCTTTCCTGCTGCTGACAAAAGACCGAGCTTGACTTTTGTTGATAGCTTCCAAAGTAGACCCAGGTAGGCGGCAGATAAAAACGGAGCTGTCAGGAAGTTGATGGTTAGAGACAACAGGTAAACCCCGAGACTATCTGCACCGGTCGAATTTGAAATGAATATGTATGCACCAAGCATCTGAGTCGGAACACCAATCACGAGTCCCCAAACAATTAGCTTGTTCATCAAACTGCTATTGACGTCGACTAGACCATTCTTCCTAGCAACCAAAACACCTACAAGGAACGCTGCAAAGACAAGTGGGCCCTGCAATATAAAACCATTTGGTGCAGCAAGTAGCCATAGCTCCAATCTCGGTCCAACTGTGTCTAGGAAGCTGCCCGAGGACAAAGCAGCGTCAAGATTTGAAGCAAATGCGGTTTCTGGCAGGGCCTTGCCCTTGGCAGCTAGCGCAACCTCTCCTATCCAAGCAAGTGCGGTTGTTGCCAAGAAGAGGACTGCTACCACGATGTAAATACCCCAGGCCCAACCCCTGATTGTCTTTTCGGATCGGAAGTAAAGGGCAAGAAGAATCAAACCAAATAGCCCATAGATGAAAAGAATGTCGCCGTGGAAGAAGAAGGTGAAGTGAAGGATTCCAAGTATGATTAGACCTATTGACCTACCAATCCACCTACCTCGATTGGCCTTATCTCCCTTGATTACATAGTGCGCTGAATAGCCAAACAGGAACGAAAAGAGCAGATAGAACTTGGCCTGGAAAAAGGCCATCACCACAAATGCAGCACCAGCATTGGTGGGATCAGTCAGATCAGCACCCTCCAGTGCTAAAACTGTGTCCACCGATAGTAGGGGCAGGTTGACCAGTGCAATTCCAAGCAGCGCAAAACCACGAAGAATATCTGGGAACGAATCTCTAGCCTTTTGCATTTTTTTCCTTCTCTCGCTTGATGTCGAGGAAAAGCATTGCCATTGAAGGCAGCATGGTTCCATATGCGAACACAGCCCAGAAGACTGCTTGAACCTGGGGCCAAGTTATCGTTAGTGCATATACAAAGCCATTCGACTCCGGCTGGAAGTCAGTCACAATCGCAAAAACCATTAGTGCTGTTGCAGCAGCAAATAGAACAGCAGCGTAGAACCTAAATGCTAGAACGTGGGCCTTGTCTCTCCGAGCAATCATCATCTCATCCAGCGCTTCATCAGGTGCATCTGCAACCAATCGAGTGGACTTACGCAGCAAAAACCAGAACACAAAGATGACAAGAATGTGAATGAGCGAGTAAGTTGCCCAGATGTTATCGCCTACTCCAACAAGAAACCCCGTGCCAAACCAGATCATGATGTTGGAACTTAGAAGCAAGAACCTCTTAGAACTGACCGATCTGAGACCATCCCAACGAGTGTCATTGAGGCTCTTCTCCACCTCTTTGACGCTTGTCATGGAGAATCTCGAGCCAGTAATTGAGTTCTGCGACTTGAAGACTTGCCAATACTCCTTACTAAGTCCCCTGGCCTTTAGATAAAGCAGGAAGACTGGAAGTTCTATGGCAGTCAGAGCAAGAATCGTGAAGAAAAACCAGTTCACATCAAAGAAGAAAAACCGAAATGTTGGATCAGACTCCCAGAACAAAACCGCCGAGATAACTACAGGAATTGATGTAACAGGGATATCAACCCAGGCCATCAACCTCACGTTGTTGCCTATAAATTTGGGATAAATCCAAAGATAGGCAACGGCTAACGTGGCCAAAATATAAAAGACGACTAACAGCTCATTCATTAGTTTTCCTCTTCAAGCCAGAAGATCTCCTCGACACTGGCCCCTAAGACCGAAGCGATTCTCAGCGCCAAGACAAGCGATGGCGCATATTCACCGCGTTCGATGTATCCGATGGTTTGGTAGTGCACGCCAACCTGGTCGGCAAGCTCCTGCCGACTCAGACCAGCCTGGGTGCGAAAGTCTTCGACCCGGTTGGATACCCGATCTTCGTCAGACTTTGGTTTGCGACCCATGGAAGTAGTATAAATACTATGTAGTAATAATGCAACAATTCCTAGCGGAATTTCTTAAGTTCGGTGTGGACTTTTTCTGCCCATGGATATTTCCGGGCTAGAAGACCCAAAATCAAAAGCAGGATTGGAAACCAAAAGTTTTTGAAAACCCAAACCACAAGTTTCTTCATATTTGCTCCAGCCTTTTCAATACCCTGTCGGCATCTATTTGGAAAAAGGCGATCTGCTCCCCATTGAGAAGAAGGACGGGGACCTCCTCAGAGTATTGGACTTTCAGATCCTCAGCTGAATCTACGTCGAGAAGCTCAACGGTGTATGGCTTATCGGGATTCAGTTCACTAAAAGCAGCCACAACTCGGGCTAATTCACCCTCAGCAACCTCGCATAAATGACAGCCCTGCCTGGTGATGAGAGTCAGGTGAATTTGAGCCATAACCCAAGATTAGGCGATATCCCTCAGCCAATAGACTTAGCCGGTGCCAGAGACATCCGCGCAGTCGAAGAAAGTTGCAGCTTTCTTTGACGTTGACAACACCCTGGTTCGCGGTTCAACCTCAATACTCTTTGGAAAAGTAGCCTTCGCCGGTGGAAGCATTAGGCGCAGGGACATCTGGCGATTTATGTGGGAGCACCTAAGGTTTATTCGCCGAGGTGAAAAGAACTCCAAGATGGCCGACATAAAAGATCGCGCCCTGTCACTCACAAAGGGACACGGTGTTGAAGAACTTAGGGGCCTTATTGACCAGGTCTACAGAGACGAAATTAAGCCAAGACTGTGGCCAAGATCTATTGACAGACTCAAGCATCACCTCGAGCTTGGACACGAGGTCTGGCTGGTTTCAGCAGCTCCGGTCGAGTTGGTTGAAGCGATTGCGCAGGACTTGGGAGCTAACGGAGCTTTGGGAACCATAGTGGGCCACAAAGACGGAGTTCTGACTGGCGAACTCGTCGGCGATCCACTTCATGGCAAGGACAAGCTAAAGGCGGTTGAAAAACTAGCTAAGGAGCGAGGCATCAACCTTAAAGACTCCTGGGGCTACTCAGACTCTCTGAATGATTTGCCGCTGCTAAGTGCCGTCGGTCATGCGGTGGCAGTAAATCCCGACGCGATGCTGAAAAAGTATGCCCTAGCTGCAGGTTGGGAAATCATGAAGCAACACAGGAGCGAAATAGATTAAAAGTAAAAACCCGCCTGACGGGCGGGTGATTACTACTTCTTATTGCGACGCTGGTGGCGCGTCTTACGAAGCAGTTTGCGGTGCTTCTTCTTCGACATGCGCTTGCGGCGCTTCTTAATAATCGAACCCACTAAAAACCTCTCAGTGCTTTGCTGCCCGATTGGGCAATGGACGAAAGTCTAGCCGTTTTTGGGGTAGGCCCTCAACCGCCAAATTTGGCAGTATTTACTGCTGGTCTTTCTTCTTTACTCGTGATTTGACCTCACGAGCAACATTTGCCGCCTCAGTTCGAACATCTTCAACGACCTCATCAAGCTTTTGACGAGCAATCTTCTCAAATTCCTTGGCGCTCTTTTCGGTCTCAACTTTGGCATCGGCCAGTTTTCTACCGAGCTGCCTGCCAAGATCTTTTGGATCGACATGGAGATCAAGCTCAACAACCTTGGCTTTGACTTGCTCAGAAAGCCAGCCTGCTCTCTCTGTTAGCCACGTTCCAAGCTTTGCCCCCGCCTCACCGAAAGATGCTGCCAAGCCCTCTTCCTCTTCAGCTTCAAAGTCGAGCGATAAAAATTCAATTAGCCAGTCTTCTATTTCCTCGAGTGGTTCTGGAGTGACAGAGTAGAAGCGCTTTTGTCCATCCTCGCGTGCAGCGACAAGACCTGCATCGCGCAGGGTCTTCAGGTGCTTAGACACTGTTGGTTGCCCAAGTTTTGTCTGCTTGACCAAGTCATTAACTGTGAGCTCTAGGCCGCCAACCTGTGCGGTTAGAAGGAGCTCCATGATTTTTCTTCTGGTTGGGTCTGCAATTGCTTCAAAGATGTCTGCCATGTAATAAGCCTAACCCTTAGATCTGGCAATTTCATCGGCCCTTAGTACAGCTGCCTGCAGGGCCTGGTCAAATAACTTCGTTAGGTTTGCCTCTTCCAAGGTGGCAATGATTCTCTCGGTTGTCCCGCCAGGGGAAGTTACGTTTTTCCTAAGGACACTTGGCTCTTCATCCGTTTGGGCTAAAAGTGCAGCGGAGCCAATCAAAGTAGATCTAACCAGAGTCGCAGCCTGCTCCTTGGTAAAGCCCCTACCTATTGCAACTTCTTCCCACTTCTCAACTATGTACATCAGCCAAGCGGGACCTGATCCTGATATGGCACTGAGTGCATTGATCTGGTCCTCTTTGACCTCAACTGCTTCTCCAACCGTTTCAAAGAGATTCAGAGCAGTTTCAAGAGCTTCAGCTGAGGCGGTGGCTGATGCTGCTACGCCCGTGACCCCCTTGCCGACTAGAGCTGGTGTATTGGGCATGGTCCTAATCAGATTTGGGTGATTGGGCAGCTTTTCAGCCATCGTTGCTATTTCAATCCCTGCTGCCATGGAAATCACAACTGCGTCCTTTGGGAGTTCTTCTCTGATCTCTGTTAGCACATCAGCGATTTTGTAGGGCTTTACTCCCAGCACCACTACTTGGGCGTCAGATGACAAAAGCACATTCGCATCAGCAGAGCTCTCTAAGGAAAGCGCACTAACTCCCAGTGCTCGTAGGTTCTTAGCGCTGGATTCTGTCTGTGTGGTTGCAGAAATGAGTTTGGATTCATAACCGGATGCGAGAAGTCCCCTGAGAACCGCGGATCCCATGGATCCGGTTCCCAAAAAACAAATTCTTAGCTTCTGCACACTCAAATCCTAGATTGGAAGATAGGGGGCAACTAGTGGAAATCCAATAAAGACAGCGGTATTCATCACCGTGTGAGCAATCACCAGCGGAGCCACACGCTTCACCCTAAAGAACAGGTATGCAAAGACAAGGCCCATGATGAAGTTTCCGATAAAGGCAGAGAAGCCCTGATATAGGTGATAGCTAGCCCTAAACGCACTCGAAATCAAAACCACAGCTAAAACCGTGATCTCTGGTCTAATGAGCTCGAGCTTCTTTGCCAAAAATGCAACCGCAATAACTTCCTCCTGCAGGCCTGCCCTAAGGGCGGCTAGAAACAGAATCAGCGGCGTCCACCAATAATCACCCAGAGCGCTTGGAATCACCTTGGCGGTTAGACCAAGTTGAACGGCTAGAACGTAAAGACCAATTCCAGGAATTCCAATAAGAACAGGAAGTCCAAGGCCAAGAAGAAAGTCTTTGGTCTTTGGAATAAGGCCGATTGATATTCCATCGAGTCTAAGAAAGTAGAGGGCGAGAACAACTGGAACCAAGCTGAGTGTGATGCTGGCTAACTGAGAGATAAAGTCGAGCCATTCAACCTCAGCGAGAGGCCGGTTTATGGTGGCTGTGGAGCCAGCTAACCCCTGCTCGCTCGTTAGTTTGCGAAGCAAACTCAGCAGCGAATAAATCGCGCTGGCTCCGAGCGAAACCATCAGCGTCAGCCAAAGCTCGTGTGAATGTTTTCTCAAAATTACTCCCTGGCAAAGGAAGTCTAGGTTGCTAAATACCTAGTTCAAAATAAAGCGTTTTTCCTCAGATAAAACGCCGTTGACTTCAACCCTGACCTTATATGTTGCACCTGCCGCAGGCACCGCGTCATTACCTTCAAGATTGCAACCATTCTGCGAGGAGTAGGACCTCTCCCACTCGCTAGCTTTTGCCTCAAGAGTTTGTCCAGCCGCAAGATTCACAATCGCATCCTCTAGGCCTTCACGGTTGCAATCCTTGGATGACCAGAAGGTTTGATCGCCCGAAGAGATGGTGAAGAAGGTAACGCGCGGGCCAACATTGAACGAGCAATCTGATTGGCTGTTGTTGGTGATTTTGTACCAAAGAGCAGGAAGAGTTTCGACACCAAACGAATTCAATGTCTCTTTGTTCTGGGTTCCGTCAGCTGCAGTCTCGATGATTCTGCCAATCATCACCTCAATGGTGACAACCCCTGGGGCACACTCAGCAACATTGCCAATCGGCTGTGCTGAATCATCAGGAACCAAAACATCGCTGGCGGGTCCTCTAAATAGCTGCGGGATTCCCCAGATCAGTGACACCAGAAGCGCTAGAGCAATAACAGCTAAGGCACGTCTGCGACGAAAGATTTGCTCTTGAGTTGGCACGAACTAAATCTAGCTAGATGTTTTTCAACATCCTGGTGTTACCAAGCGTGTTCTGCTTAACCCTTGCCAAATCCAAAAACTCCGCCACACCCTCGTCATGACTTCGGACCATTTCGGCATAGGTTTGTGCATCAACGGGAACATCCGAGATTTCAACAAATCCGTGTGAGCCAAAAAAGCCCGTTTCAAAAGTAAGGCAAAAGACCCTGTGAATCCCAAGAACCTTTGCTCTTTCGAGTAGCTCACGCAGAATTGCAGCGCCGACTCCCCTGCCTCTGGCAGATTCTGCCACGGCCAGTGTTCTAACCTCTGCCAGGTCCTGCCAGAAAACATGCAGGGCCCCAAAGCCAACGACCTGACCGTCCAGCTCAGCAACCACAAACTCTTGGATTGATTCGTAGAGTTCCACCAGCTCTTTGCCCAGCAGAACGCGCTTTTCGACGAGCGGACTAGCGATTTGCCGGATGGCGACAACGTCTGAGGTTCTGGCAGAGCGAACGGAAAGCATTCGCCAATTATTGCCTCAGTTGCGCTCGATTTCTACCAAAACCTCGTTGCGACGAAGGATGGGCGGAGTCCAAGGACCGTTATAGCGGGCATAGAGAACCTCGCCAACTACTTTGTAGCCAGCTTTGCCAGCTTGAGCAATTAGCTCCTGGCCTTTTCTTTCAAATAGTGCATCGCTAGCACTTCCGGAAAATCTCTTGGCCGCCATCAGCTTGCCTTCTACTTTCTCAACGCGCATTCCGGATCTGACTGGATTGGGTGCGTTTTTGAGATCGTGCGGCATGACGAATGAAACATCAAAACCACTGCCGCGCTTTTGCTGAAGGACGGGTGCGGTCATCGCAATCTTTTGACCGGATTCATTCTCGCCACCGATGTAACCAGCTAGGTATCCGAAGGCGCTGTAGCTGGAAGAGCCCATATCCCCTGCCATGGGCTTTACGACAATGGTGTGAGGTTCGTAGTTTCTTACCTCGAAACCGGGTTTAGTTTCGAGAACGCTGTAGCGCTGAATCTCAGCCAAGGGTTATGCGACCACCTCTTGCTCGCGGGTCTTCGATTCAAAAACAAACTGACCATCGACAAAGTCAACCTTGATGTCCTGAGCGTTCTGAATGTGACCGGTGAGGATTCTCTCCGAGATCTCATCTTCGATTTCTCTCTGGACCGTTCTGCGCAGTGGCCTCGCACCAAGTGATGGCTCATAGCCAAGCTCAATGAGCCTGTCCTTGGCAGCGGTAGTCAGGGTCAGCTTCATGTCGCGCTCGTCGAGTCTTAGTTGCAGACGCTTGATGAATAGGTCAACAATCTGCATCAGCTCTTCACGAGTTAGCTGTGGGAAGACGATGGTTTCGTCAACACGGTTTAGGAACTCTGGCTTGAAGTTCTTCTTCAGCTCCTCGTTCACCCTCGACTTCATCTGGTCGTAGTCGTTCTTGCTGTCACCCTCCAGGGTGAAGCCAAGAGCACCGCGAGATATTTCACGAGTACCGAGGTTGGTGGTCATGATGATGATGGTGTTCTTAAAGTCCACCACTCTTCCCTGACCATCGGTCAGTCTTCCCTCTTCCAGAATCTGTAGAAGAGAGTTGAAGATGTCTGGGTGAGCCTTTTCGATTTCATCGAATAGAACTACGGAGAATGGCTTTCTTCTAACCTTCTCGGTTAGCTGTCCACCCTCGTCATAGCCCACAAATCCCGGAGGAGCACCAAACAAACGCGAAACAGTGTGCTTCTCTGAGTACTCGCTCATGTCGAGCGCAATAATTGCGTCCTCGTCATCAAACAGGAATTCAGCTAGTGCTTTGGCAAGCTCCGTCTTACCAACACCGGTTGGACCGGCAAAGATGAACGATCCGGATGGGCGCTTTGGATCTTTCAGACCTGCGCGCTGACGGCGAATGGTCTTGGATAGAGCTGCAATTGCAGCCTCCTGACCGATAACTCTCTTGTGGAGCTCCTGCTCCATAAATATCAGCTTCGCGCCCTCTTCTTCAGAAAGCTTGAAGACTGGGATACCAGTTGCCTGAGCTAGCACCTCAGCGATTAGGCCTTCATCGACAATTCCAGTTTCCTGAACGTTGCCCTCGCGGAAGCTTTTCTCAAGCTTCATTTTTTCTGCGGTGAGCTTCTTCTCCTCATCGCGCTTGGCGGCAGCTAATTCAAAATCTTGATCTGCAATCGCCTGCTCCTTGGCAGCCTTAACCGCAGCGACCTTGTCTTCCATTTCCTTCAGCTCTGGTGGCGAGGAGAGGAAGCTGAGTCTGACTCTGGCACCAGCCTCATCGATTAGGTCAATGGCCTTATCTGGTAGGAAGCGGTCGGTTACGTATCTGTCACTCATGGCAACAGCAGCAACAATTGCCCCATCGGTAATGGAAACCTTGTGGTGGGCTTCGTAGCGATCGCGCAGGCCCTTCAGGATGTTAATTGCCATTGCTGGGGTTGGCTCAGATACCTGAACAGACTGGAATCTTCTAACAAGCGCGGCATCTTTTTCAAAGTGCTTGCGGTATTCATCCAGGGTGGTTGCACCAATCGTCTGCAGCTCTCCTCTAGCAAGCATTGGCTTCAGAATGGAAGCTGCATCGATAGCACCTTCCGCAGCACCAGCACCGACCAGGGTGTGAATCTCATCAATAAAGGTGATGATGTCGCCCCTGGTCCTGATTTCCTTGGTTACCTTCTTAAGTCTCTCTTCGAAGTCACCGCGGTAACGAGATCCTGCAATTAGAGATCCCATGTCCAGGGTGTAGAGCTGCTTACCGCGAAGAGTCTCGGGAACATTTCCAGAAACAATAGCCTGAGCTAATCCTTCAACAACCGCTGTCTTACCAACACCAGGTTCACCAATCAGAATTGGGTTGTTCTTGGTTCTTCTGGAAAGAATCTGCATGACTCTTTCAATTTCTCGCTCTCGACCAACAACCGGATCTAGTTTTCCTTCGGCAGCAGCGAGTGTCAGGTTTCTTCCATACTGATCAAGAACCTGCGATCCCTTTGGCTGAGGATTTACTTCTCCGCCAACAGAAACTGTTTCTTTTCCTTGGTAGCCAGAGAGAAGCTGAATAACCTGCTGACGAACCTTATTGGTGTCAGCTCCAAGCTTGGTTAGAACCTGAGCTGCAACTCCTTCACCTTCTCGAATAAGTCCGAGAAGAAGGTGCTCGGTTCCGATATAACTGTGGCCTAACTGCAGAGCTTCACGCAGTGAAAGCTCCAAAACTTTCTTGGCTCTTGGAGTGAAAGGAATGTGACCACTTGGTGCCTGCTGTCCCTGACCGATAATGTCCTGGACCTGTTCACGAACCTGCTCGAGGTTAATGCCAAGAGCTTCTAGTGCCTTGGCTGCAACACCTTCACCCTCGTGGATAAGACCCAAAAGGATGTGTTCGGTTCCGATGTAGTTGTGGTTCAGAAGCTTGGCTTCCTCCTGGGCAAGCACAACTACTCTTCTGGCCTTGTCGGTAAATTTCTCGAACAAGTAAAAGCACCTCTCAATAGCTAGTAAAGAGATGCTAAATCTCAAATAGACCTGAAACTAGGGGTGTTCGCCCTAGGCGTTTTCGCGCTTAGCCCGCTCTTCAGCCTCAATTTGGGCATATGTGTCGCGTTCCTTTTGGTCTGCTCGAAGAATTGAGCGAAGCATCACCCAGAACAAAACCCCGACTAGGGCAGGAGGAATTAGGGAAATCAGAGCATCAACAAGTAGGTCACCGGTCATTATGAAACTACTTAACCAATGGGAACAAAATTGTTTCCCTAATACCGAGCCCAGTCAGTGACATAAGGAGTCTGTCGATTCCCATGCCCATGCCGCCTGAGGGAGGCATTCCAAACTCAAGGGCCTTCAGGAACTCGTCGTCTAGCCGCATGGCCTCGGGATCTCCCTTTGCAGCAAGCTCAGCCTGGCGAACGAATCTCTCCCTTTGAACGACTGGATCAACAAGCTCGGAATATCCAGTGGCCTGCTCGAAACCTCTTATATAGAGGTCCCACTTCTCAACGACTCCCTTATCGGATCTGTGATCGCGGGTAAGGGGTGAGGTGTCAACAGGGAAATCCATGACGAAGGTTGGGGTCTTTAGCGTCGGCTTTACAAAGTGCTCCCAGAGTTCTTCAACGTATTTGCCATGCAGCGGATGATCAATTTCAATCTCGACTTTGTCGGCAATCTTCTTGAGCTCTGCAATTGGAGTCTCAGGCGTGATCTCTTGGC
>JACCDT011594371.1_pt1 | contig 13721 bp, 7 predicted proteins | sample 7446291 | NCBI WGS metagenome assembly JACCDT01 (sample SAMN15323446, study PRJNA562643) | freshwater metagenome | isolation source: river surface water | place: USA:Blue River Watershed | collected 2017-08-17
CGTCGCCGTCGGTGCCGCCATTCAGGGCCAAGTGTTGTCGGGTGACCGCACCGACGTGTTGCTCTTGGACGTGACGCCTTTGTCTTTGGGCATCGAGACCATGGGCGGTGTCATGACCAAAATGATCACCAAGCACACCACCATTCCGACCAAGTTTGCACAGACTTTCTCGACCGCCGAAGACAACCAACCGGCCGTGACGATCAAGGTCTTCCAAGGCGAGCGTGACATCGCCTCCGGCAACAAGTTGCTGGGCGAGTTCAACCTCGCGGGCATCCCTCCTGCCTCGCGCGGCACACCGCAAATTGAAGTGTCGTTTGACATCGACGCCAACGGCATCTTGCACGTGGGCGCCAAAGACAAAGGCACAGGCAAAGAAAACAAGATCACCATCAAGGCCAACTCCGGTTTGTCTGAAGCTGAAATTCAACAAATGGTGAAAGACGCCGAGTTGAACGCCGAAGAAGACAAGAAAAAACTTGAATTGGTGCAAGCCCGCAACGCCGGCGAAGCCGCGGTGCACAGCGTGAAGAAGAGCTTGACCGAGCACGGCGACAAGATCGAAGCGGCTGAAAAAGAAGCCATCGAAGCCGCCGCCAAAGACTTGGAAGAAGTTTTGAAAGGCGAAGACAAAACCGCCATCGAAACCAAAACCGAAGCCCTGATGACGGCCAGCCAGAAGCTGGGCGAAAAGGTCTATGCCGAAATGCAAGCGCAGCAAGCTGCTGCGGGTGCTGGCGCAGCGGGTGCTGCCGATGCCAAGCCACAAGACGACAATGTGGTGGATGCAGAAGTCAAAGAAGTTAAAAAAGGCTAACCCCTTTGCCACTGCGGGTTTCCCGCAGCCCCGCCGCGCAAGCTGATTCAGACCCCTGAATCGCCTTCGCGGCGTTCTTGTTCTAACGGTTGGATTGCCTCATGGCCAAACGAGATTTTTACGAAGTGCTGGGTGTCGCCAAAAACGCCTCAGACGATGACATCAAAAAGGCTTATCGCAAACTGGCGATGAAGTACCACCCTGACCGCAACCAGGGTGACGATGCCAAGGCCAAAGATGCCGAGGCCAAGTTCAAAGAAGTCAAAGAAGCCTACGAGATGCTGTCGGACGCACAAAAACGTGCGGCTTATGACCAGCATGGCCACGCCGGTGTCGACCCCAATATGCGCGGCGGCGCCGAAGGCTTTGGTGGCTTTGGCGATGCGTTTGGCGATATCTTTGGCGACATTTTTGGTGGCCAAGGTCGCGGGGGTCGCGGCGGTGGTCGCCAGGTGTTCCGGGGTGCCGACCTCAGCTACGCCATGGAGATCACGCTCGAAGAAGCCGCCAACGGCAAAGACTCACAACTGCGCATTCCCAGCTGGGACGAGTGCGACACCTGCAATGGCACCGGCGCCAAACCGGGCACCAGCGCCAAGACCTGCGCGACCTGCCACGGACAAGGTCAGGTGCAAATGCGCCAAGGCTTTTTCAGTGTGCAGCAAACCTGCCCGCACTGCCGCGGCACCGGCAAGATCATCCCCGACCCTTGCGGCACTTGCCACGGTCAAGGCAAGGTCAAGAAACAAAAAACCCTCGAAGTCAAAATTCCTGCAGGCATCGACGACGGCATGCGCATTCGCAGCGCTGGCAACGGCGAACCCGGCACCAATGGCGGCCCCCCCGGCGATTTGTTCATCGAGATCCGCCTCAAGAAACACGCCATTTTTGAGCGCGATGGCGACGACCTGCATTGCGCCGTGCCGATTGGTTTCACCAAAGCCGCTTTGGGTGGCGAAATCGATGTACCCACCTTGGGTGGCAAAGCCGCCATCGACATTCCTGAAGGCACCCAAACTGGCAAACAGTTCAGACTGCGGGGCAAGGGCATCAAGGGCGTGCGCGGCAGTTATCCAGGCGACCTGTATTGCCACATCACCGTGGAAACACCGGTCAAACTCACCGAGCACCAACGCAAACTGCTCAAAGAGTTTGAAGACTCGCTGGCCAAAGGGGGCGGCAAACACCAGCCCAGCGGCGAAAGCTGGACCGACAAGCTGAAGGGCTTTTTTGGGGCCTGAGGCTGAAGGCCTGAAGGTGCCGTGACCGCTGCGACGCAGCGGCGGTCACGCTCACAAAAAGCGGTCGAGCAATTTGCGGGAGTGTTTGTCCATGGCCGCCAAATCGCGGATCATGAACTGCACCCCGTTGATGTCGTTGATCAACAGCACCGTGCCCGTCAGTCGGCGAATGTCCTCTTCGCCTTTCAGCAAAAATTGCGTTTCGCCCCGGTCGGTCATCACTGTCCATGTGCTGGGGGTGGCAAAACTGCTGACCTGAATCAGCTGCAATATTTCGGGCAAGAACTCGCGTTCGTTCAAGGCTTGTTTCACCTTGTCACGCAGCGGCGCTTCAAGTTGCCCCAACAGCGGCACCCAGAGCAACTCATGCCCTTCTGCATCCATCAGCGCCACACCATCGTCGGGCGCTGACACAGGGTAGGCCCGCAAAGCGGTCACGGGCACATGCGCCGTGCCGTCAGGCATCTGCAACACCCAGCGGCCAAACGCATCGCGGTTCAAATCAAAGGATGGGCTCATGCGGTCACCTTGGTGTTTGCGGCGTCCAGGCTGCCGCCCAGCACGGCTTCGGTTTCAGCCTGGCGTTGTTGCGCTTCGTACAAGCGCCAGTAGGCGCCTTGGGCCTCGATCAAGGCATCGTGGGTGCCCTCTTCCACCACCACCCCTTTGTCCATCACCACCAAGCGGTCGGCTTTGCGCAATGTGGACAGGCGGTGTGCAATCGCAATCGTGGTGCGGCCGCGCACCAAGTTGTCCAGCGCGCGTTGAATTTCTTTTTCGGTCTCGGTGTCCACCGCCGAGGTGGCCTCGTCCAAGATCAAGATGCGCGGGTTGATGAGCAAGGCGCGCGCAATCGAAATGCGCTGGCGCTCACCACCCGACAGCCCTTGGCCGCGCTCGCCCACCAACGAGTCATAGCCCTGCGGCATGCGCAAGATGAACTCGTGGGCGTGTGCGGCCCGTGCGGCGGCCACGATGTCTTCGCGAGTGGCTTCAGGTTTGCCATAAGCGATGTTGTCGGCAATGGTGCCAAAGAACAAAAACGGCTCTTGCAACACCAAGCCAATTTGACGGCGGTAATCGGCCACTTTCAACTGCCGAATGTCGGTGCCATCCAACTCGATGGCGCCCTCCGACAGGTCATAAAAACGGCAAATCAGGTTGACCAAGGTACTTTTGCCCGATCCGCTGTGGCCCACCAAACCGATCATCTGACCGGGCTGAATGTCCAAGTTGAGTTGCCGAATCACGGCGCGGTTGCCATAGCGAAAGCCCGCATCGCGCACCGTGATGCGCCCTTGCACTTTGGCAGGCAAAGCGGTGGGCTGAACGGGCTCGGGCACGCTGGAGACATGGTCGAGGATGTCAAAAATGCGCTTTGCGCCCGATGCCGCTTTTTGGGTGTTCGAGACAATGCGGCTCATCGAGTCGAGGCGGCTGTAAAAGCGGCCGATGTAGGCCAAAAATGCGGTCAACACCCCGACGGTGATCTGGTCGTCTGAGACCAACCAAATGCCAAAGCCCCACACCACCAACAGCCCAATCTCGGTCATCAGGGTCACGGTGGGCGAGAACAGCGACCAGACCCGATTCAGCCGGTCGTTGACTTGCAGGTTGTGTTTGTTGGCATCTTTGAAGCGCTGCGCTTCACGATCTTCTTGGGCAAAGGCTTTCACCACCCGAATGCCGGGGATGGTGTCGGTCAGCACGTTGGTGACTTCGGCCCAAACGCGGTCAATTTTTTCAAAGCCGGTGCGGAGTTTTTCACGCACCACGTGGATCAACCAAGCAATGAACGGCAAGGGCAACAAGGTCACCAATGCCAACGTCGGGTTGATGGTGAACAAGATGACTGCGGTCATCAAGATCATCAACACATCGGTGGCGAAGTCCAACAAATGCAACGACAAGAAGACGTTGATGCGGTCGGTTTCGCTGCCAATACGGGCGATCAAATCGCCGGTCCGGCGGCCACCAAAATACTCGAGCGAGAGTTTCAGCAAATGCTCGTACGTGGTGGTGCGAAGGTCAGCACCAATGCGCTCAGAGACCAAGGCCAAGATGTAGGTTTTGGCCCAACCCAAGCCCCAAGCCAACAACGCCGACGCCAACAAACCCAGCAAATACAGGGACACCAATGCCGGGTCGATGGCCTTGCCGTTTTGGTACGGAATCAAGATGTCGTCCATCAAGGGCATGGTGAGGTAGGGCGGCACCAAGGTCGCTGCCGTGGCCGCCAAAGTCAGCAAAAAACCCGCCAACAGCGAGCGCTGGTAAGGCTTTGCAAAACGCCAGAGTTTGAACAACGTCCAGGTCGAGGGCGGCGCCAAATCTTCGCGGCCGCAGCTAGGGCATTCCTCGTCGTCATCGCTCATGACTTGCTGACACACCGGGCACACCGAGCCCGACAACAGCGTTTGCAAAGGACGTCCGTCAGGGGCATCGCCCGGCTGGGCCACGGCTTGGGCCAGCTGGCTTTCAAACTGGACAATCCAGCGCGCCACCGCGGCTTGTAAGCCCAACGTAAAGCGCCAGACCGCCAACTGGCCCTCGGGGCTGGTGAGGACCAGAGTGCCCACCCCGGCGTGGTCGGAGAGTTTCAGAGCAAAACCGGCTTGCAAAGCCCAACTGGACCAATTTTTTTCACCTGGCGCCCGGGATAAGACCCGCTGATCGGTCAAAATGACGACACTTTTGGCAAACCGCAAACTGCCATCCAGGTCAACCTCCAGCCAAGCTGTTGCGTTTTCATCAGGTTGCAGACATGAATGGACTTCAGCCTGCCAAGCGTCGGGCAAAACCTGACGAGATGCAGAGGCCAAAGGTGAAATTGATGTCATTGAAAGATGAACCGGAAGCGACTCGAACGACCCAGCGGCCGGCGAGACAGAAAAACAAGCATTGATGTCGCACACGACAGCCCATGAACTGCCCATGACTCTTTTGAATCCCGTGCAATCAACCAGCGCCATGACAGGCCGGTCATTGTATCGCCGCCCATTTCATTCATGAACGCCAAAAACATCCAATTTCTGCGCATGACCCATTTGCGCGGGCCCAACATCTGGACCTACCGTCCTGTCATGGAAGCGCTCATTGACATCGGCGCCCTCGAAGACTTTCCCTCCAACACCCTGCCCGGCTTTAACCAACGCCTGACCGCTTGGCTGCCCGGCTTGGTCGAGCACCGCTGCAGCGTGGGTGAACGCGGTGGATTTTTGCAACGCCTAGAAGAAGGCACTTGGGCAGGCCATGTGCTGGAGCACGTGGCGCTGGAGTTGCAGACCCAAGCGGGCATGCAAACTGGTTTTGGCAAGGCGCGCGAAGCCGGTCCACGCGGCATCTACAAAGTGGTCATTCGGACCCGCCACGAAGCGGTCAGCCGACGCGCCCTTGAAGCCGCCCGCGCGCTGATTTTGGCGGCCATCGAAGACCGCACTTTTGATGTTCAAGGCGAAGTCGACCGACTCAAGCAAATGGTCGACAGCCTGTGCATCGGGCCCAGCACGGCCAGCATTGTGGATGCAGCCAGCGAACGGGGCATTCCCTCGATTCGATTGAACGACGGGAACTTGGTGCAACTCGGCCACGGTGACCAGCAACGCCGTATCTGGACGGCAGAGACCGACCGCACCAGCGCGATTGCCGAAGGCATCTCCAAAGACAAAGACCTGACCAAGCAGTTGCTCAGCACCTGCGGCGTGCCCGTGCCCCAAGGGCAAATCGTCGACAGCCCGGCTGCGGCTTGGGAAGCAGCGCAAGACATTGGCTTGCCGGTTTGCGTGAAGCCCACCGATGGCAACCACGCACGCGGTGTGTCGCTCGAGTTGTCACGCCAAGAAGACATTGAAGCCGCTTATGACATTGCGCTGGCCGAAGGCAGCGAAGTCATCGTCGAGAGTTTTATTCGCGGTGAAGAACACCGTTTGCTGGTGGTCGGCGACCACGTGGCGGCGGCCAACAAAGGCGAAACCGCCAGTGTGGTGGGCGATGGGGTGCACACCGTAGCTGAATTGATCGAGTTGCAAATCAACTCGGATCCGCGCCGTGGTGAAGAAGAAGATTTTCCGCTGGACACGATTCGCTTGGACGAGCACACCACCTCGGTGTTAGAGCTTAAGCGGCAAGGCCTGAATGCCGACAGCGTGCCCGAAAAAGGCCGCTCTGTTTTGATCATGCGCACCGGCAACATGGCTTGGGATGTGACCGACTTGGTGCACCCCGAGGTCGCTGCACAAGCGGTGCTGGCAGCCCGCGTGGTGGGCCTTGACATTGCGGGCGTTGATTTGGTGGCTCAAGACATTTCGCAGCCTTTGGCCGCACAAGGTGGCGCCATTGTTGAGGTGAATGCAGGCCCGGGTTTGCTGATGCACCTCAAGCCCGGCATTGGCCAGCCCCGCCCTGTGGGCCAAGCGATTGCCAACCATTTGTTCAAACCCACGGATACCGGGCGCATTCCCGTGGTCGGCCTGATGGGCGATGGCGACACCACTCGCCCGGCCCAGCTGGTGTCTTGGCTTTTGCACTTGAAGGGCCTGTACACCGGCTTGGCCTGCGCCGATGGCTTGTACATGAACCAACGCAAGTTGCAAAGCACCGGCGGCATGGACTGGGAGAATGCCCAACGCCTGCTGATCAACCGCTCGGTTCAAGCCGCCGTTTTTGAAAGCGATGTGCGCCATTTGTTGGCCGAAGGTTTGCCCTACGACCGTTGCCAAGTGGGCGTGGTCACCCGCATGCCCAAAGCCCAAGGTCTGGATGACTTGTATCCCGGCCCCGATGAAAAAATGCCCAGTTATGTGCGCACCCAAGTCGATGTGGTGTTGGACCACGGCACGGCAGTGCTGAATGCAGCCGATGCCGAAGTGGCCGAGCTGGCGCGTTATTGCGATGGCAGTGTGGTGTTTTATGCCACCGAAGAAACCGCGCCCCGCTTGGTGGCCCATGCGGCTGAAGGCGGCCGCGTAGGATTTTGGCGCGATGGCCAACTGATCTTGAAAGAAGGCGAGCGCGAACACGCCGTGTTGTCAGCCAAACGCCCCGCCGTGGCGCGCTTGTTGCAAGACGGCCGACTGAGCAGCGACGACATGCTGGTCGCAGCCTGCGTGGCTTGGGCCTTGGACATCAGCACCGATTTGATCCGTGCTGGTGTCAAAAGCTTTCCGACCAGCCCCTCTCATTAACACCCGACGAGCCCCTCGGCCTTACCGCATCACAGGAATACCGGTTCATGGAAGTGTCAAGAATTCGCGCGCTGCGCGGTCCCAATTTGTGGAGCCGTCATACGGCCATCGAAGCCATCGTGACGTGTCCCCCTGGCGCGGTGATTTTGTCGGCCAACCACCCGATTGAGCAACGCCTGCGCCGAATATTTCCCGATGTCGGCCCGATCGAAGGCAGCCGACCAGGCCAAGCCGCGTGCATGGCCCATGCCCTTGAAAAAGTCACCTTGGCCTTGCAATCGCACGCCGGTTGTCCTGTCACTTTCAGCCGCACCACGGCCACCGAAGAAGCCGGTGTTTTCCAAGTGGTGGTGCAATATTCTGAAGAAGCCGTCGGCCGTTTGGCGCTCGAATTGGCCGAGAAACTCTGCCGCGCCGCCATGGACGGCCATGGCTTTGATCTCGAAAACGCCCTGGCCCAATTGCACGAATTGGACGAGGATGTGCGCTTGGGCCCGTCCACCGGCGCGATCGTCGATGCCGCTGTGGCGCGTGGCATTCCCTATCGCCGACTGACCGATGGCAGCATGGTGCAATTTGGCTGGGGCTCTCAGCAAAGGCGCATTCAGGCCGCTGAAATTGACTCGACCAGTGCCATTGCAGAGTCGATTGCACAAGACAAAGACCTGACCAAAAAACTGCTGCACGCCGCTGGCGTGCCGGTGCCTTTGGGTCGCCCAGCGCAAACGCCCGACGAAGCCTGGGCCATTGCCCTTGAAGTGGGTTTGCCCGTGGTGGTGAAGCCGCAAGACGGCAACCAAGGCAAAGGGGTCAGCGTCAACATCACCGAGCGCACTGCGTTTGACAAGGCTTATGCCACCGCCGAGCGCTACGGCACCGTGATGGTCGAAAAATTCTTGCCCGGCCACGATTACCGCTTGCTGGTGGTGGGCAACAAGCTGATTGCAGCGGCACGCCGCGAACCGCCTTTGGTGGTGGGCGATGGCAAGCACACCGTGCGCCAATTGGTGGACTTGGTCAATGCCGACCCTCGCCGCGGCACCGGCCACTCGACTTCGCTCACCAAAATTCGTTTTGACGATATCGCCATCGGCCGATTGCATGCCCAAGACTTGGAGCCTGAATCGGTGCCCGAAAAAGGCCGCCGCGTCATTTTGCGCAACAACGCCAACTTGTCGACAGGTGGCAGCGCCACCGATGTGACCGACGATGTGCACCCCGAAGTGGCCGCCCGTGTGGTCGAAGCCGCCCAGATGGTGGGCTTGGACATTTGCGGTGTTGATGTGGTGTGCGAGTCTGTCTTGCGCCCGCTCGAAGAACAAAGCGGCGGCATTGTCGAAGTCAATGCGGCACCCGGTTTGCGCATGCACATCAGCCCTTCATATGGCAAGGGACGCGATGTGGGCAACGCCGTCATCGACCAAATGTTCCCCAACGGTTCGACGGGGCGCATCCCGGTGATTGCTGTCACGGGCACCAACGGCAAGACCACCACCGTGCGCCTGACGGCTCACCTGATCAAGACCCAAGGCCTGCGCGTGGGCATGACCAACACCGACGGTGTGTATGTGAATGGCCGGCAAACCGACTCGGGCGACTGCAGTGGCCCGCGCAGTGCACGCAATGTGCTGATGCACCCCGATGTGGATGCTGCGGTGTTTGAAACCGCCCGTGGTGGCTTGCTGCGCGAAGGCTTGGCCTTTGACCGCTGCAATGTAGCCGTGGTCACCAACCTTGGAGGTGGTGACCACTTGGGCTTGAACTACATCACCACACTGGAAGACTTGTCGGTGCTCAAGCGCGTGATTGTGCTGAACGTTGAGCAAAACGGCATGGCCGTGCTGAACGCCGCAGATCCTGCCGTGGCCATGATGGCGCCTCACTGCCCTGGCGATGTGACGTTCTTTGCACTGGATGCCAACCACCCCGTTTTGGCCACCCACCGCGCCCAAGGCAAGCGGGTGGTGTTCACAGAAGACGGTCACATCGTGGCGCAAAAGGGCAAACAAACCTTCCGTATTCCACTGGCCAATGTGCCCATCACGCGGCAAGGCCAAATTGGCTTTCAGACCGAAAACGTCATGGCTTCGATTGGCGCGGCTTGGGCGGTGGGCGTGCCATGGGAGTCGATTGCCCAAGGCGTGGCCACCTTCATCAGCGATATCCAAGGCGTGCCGGGTCGCTTCAATGTGTTTGACTACCGTGGCGCCACCTTGATCGCTGACTATGGTCACAACCCCGATGCCATTCAGGCCTTGGTGCAAGCGGTAGACAACATGCCCGCGAAAAAGCGCATGGTCGTCATCAGTGGTGCGGGTGACCGCCGCGATCAAGACATTCGCGACCAAACCAAAATTTTGGGTCAGGCGTTTGACGAGGTGTTGCTTTACCAAGATGCGTGTCAGCGTGGCCGCGAAGATGGCGAAGTGATTGCCTTGTTGCGCGAAGGCTTGCAGGGTGCTGCGCGCACCACGCATGTACAAGACATTCAGGGCGAATTCAACGCCATCGACACCGCTTTGAGCCGTTTGTCAGCGGGGGACTTGTGCTTGATCTTGATTGACCAAGTGGAAGAAGCCTTGGCCTACATCACCGAAAAAGTCAAAGCCAGCACGGCTTGATGTTCAAGACCCGGCATTCATGAGCAAGGCCAGTGCCACACTGGCCTTGAACACCCCCGCCCACAGCCACCAGCGCCACCAATTGGCGGCATGGCGCTCAACCCAGCGGTAAAGCAAAGCACCCACCAGCACCGACAACAACAGCGCCGCCAACATGCCAAGCGCGTGCGCCCAGAGCACGTCGGGCCACAGCGACACCACGCTCGCACTGACCAACAGGCTCACCCCAAAATGCGTCAGAAAAACAGAGTAAGACACCGTGGACAAACCCTGCACGGCGCGCCGCCACAAGGCCATCTGCTGCGTGCCGTTCGTCGATGGGGTCAACCCGTTGGGTGAGCTCATCAGCAAGCCAGCCACCAACCACGCCGTGGCAATGCGCGAACGCGGCTCCAGCGCCCAAGCCAGAGCGCCAATCAGCACAAAGAGCAGCCAAATGCCCACGCGTTGTTGCTGGGCGTTGGGCGAGTTCAAAAGAAGCCGCCGACGTCCTTCCCACGCCAGCAACCCCAAGCCATATGAGCCGAAGAAATAAATGCCGTGGCTGTCCCATTCGGGGTTCAAGTTCCAGCCCCATAAAGAGGTGCAGGTCAGCCCGAGCCAGAGGCTCCAGCGCAGTGCCCAAGCCGAGGGCACCACCTGCACAGCACGACATGCTTTCACCACCACCAAGCTGAGCAAGGTCATGGCATACAACTGGAAATCGATCGCCACATACCAAACCCCTGCGGACAGAGAATCCATGTCCAACAGTTGTTGTGCCAACACCATGTGGGCGAATGCTTGACCCCATTCAGGCGTGGCGGACAAACTGGCGTGGTCAAAATCAGGCCGCACCCATTCGGTGGCCAGCACCGTGAAACTGAGTGCCGCCAACAATGGGATGGCCAAGCGCAAGTAACGCTGGCCACCCAACCTCAGGGCCTCAAATGGGCTCAGGGCTTCGAACCGAGCCAAGGCGCCAGCGGTCAAGAATCCGCTGCACACCAAAAAGAACTGCACCGCCAAACGGCCATGTTCGTCTAACACGGACACCACGCTCGGCCACGCTTTTGCCACCACATCAGACATGGGCCCATAAAAGGCCATGTGGTGCAACACGATCAGCAAGCAGCCCAGTGCCTTGACCGCATCGATCAAAAAAGACCGCCGCACAGTGTGCGGCGGCGTTGGCAATGTCGCGCTGAGTTGCACGGACTTTAAAGGGCCAATCGTGCTCGGGCTGCGGCGTACTCTCGCTTGAGTTTGGCCACGCGCTCAGCGGTGCTGACCACCGCATCGATGGCGCCAATGCCTTGGCCGCAACCCCAGATGTCTTTCCAGGCTTTTTTGGCGTCACCACCAAAGTTCATCTTGCTCGGGTCGGATTCAGGCAAATTGTCAGGATCAAGGCCCGAGGCACGAATGGACGGCGCCAAATAGTTGCCGTGCACGCCGGTGAACAAGTTGCTGTACACGATGTCATCGGAGTTGCAGTCGACGATGGCTTTTTTGTAGTCGTCGGTGGCACGCGCTTCGTGGGTGGCAATGAAAGCCGAGCCAATGTAGGCAAAGTCGGCGCCCATGGCTTGGGCCGCCAAAACCGCATCGCCTGAGGCGATGGAGCCTGACAAAGCGATGGGGCCATCAAACCATTGGCGGATTTCTTGAATCAAAGCAAAGGGGCTTTTCACCCCGGCATGGCCACCTGCGCCAGCAGCAACGGCGATCAAACCATCGGCGCCTTTTTCGATGGCTTTGTGGGCAAATTTGTTGTTGATGATGTCGTGCAACACCACCCCACCATAACTGTGCGCGGCTTGGTTGATTTCTTCGCGTGCACCCAGCGAGGTGATGATGATGGGCACCTTGTACTTCACGCACATGGCCATGTCGTGCTCAAGGCGGTCATTGCTTTTGTGCACGATTTGGTTGATGGCAAAGGGCGCTGCAGGATGGTCTGGGTTGGCGGCGTTGTAGGCCGCCAGGGTCTCCGTGATTTCGGCCAACCATTCTTCCAACTGCGAGGCCGGCCGGGCGTTGAGCGCCGGCATCGAGCCGACAACACCCGCTTTGCACTGCTCAATCACCAACTTGGGGTTGCTGATGATGAACAACGGGGATGCGATGACGGGGAAAGGCAAATTCGCCAGCACTGGGGGCAGCTTGGACATGAGGTCTCCTAAATAATGGTGGGGGTCTGCTGCAGATTCAGAAGGCGTCTAAGGCCATGGCCGTGACGCTGCCGGCACCTTCAACAATGCTGTCACGCACGCCCGGCGCTTTGGCCAAAATGTGGTCGGCGTAAAAACGCGCGGTCACCACTTTGGCGCTCATGAAAGCGGCATCCTGTGCTTGCGCTTCTGGGCTGAGGGCCACCAACAAGGCGCGGCCCAACTGCCAGCCCGCCATCAGGTTACCGGCCAACATGAGGTAGGGCACGCTGCCAGCAAACACATCGTTGGGATGCGCTTTGGTGTTGCCCGCCACGAAGTCGACCACATCGACGAACGCTTCGCGGGCCGCCTTCAATCGCTTGGCGACAGCTTGCGCATCGGCGTTGCCCGAGGCCATCAATTCGCTTTCGGTTTGGGCCACTTGCACGGCCAATGCTTTGGCAGTTTGGCCCCCATCGCGCGCGGTCTTGCGGCCCACCAAGTCGTTCGCTTGGATGGCGGTGGTGCCTTCGTAGATGGTCAAAATTTTGGCATCGCGGTAATACTGCGCAGCACCGGTCTCTTCGATGAAGCCCATGCCACCGTGCACTTGCACGCCCAAGCTGGTGACTTCCAAACTCATTTCGGTGCTGTAGCCCTTGACCAAAGGTACCATGAATTCATAAAACGCTTGGTTTTGCTTGCGCACTTCGGCATCGGGGTGGTGGTGCGCCGCATCGTAGGCGGCCGCAGCGGTGGTGGCCATGGCCCGGCAACCTTCGGTGTAAGCGCGCATGGTCATGAGCATGCGGCGCACATCGGGGTGATGCAGGATGGGGCCGGCGGCCGGCAAACTGCCATCGACAGGACGGCTTTGAATGCGGTCGCGCGCATACTGCACCGCACGCTGATAAGAGCGTTCGGCAATCGCAATGCCTTGCACGCCCACCGCATAACGGGCAGCGTTCATCATGATGAACATGTATTCGAGGCCACGGTTTTCTTGGCCGACCAAAAAGCCGGTTGAGCCACCGTTGTCGCCAAACTGCAACACCGCTGTTGGGCTGGCCTTGATGCCCATCTTGTGTTCGATGGAGACGCAATGCACATCGTTGCGTTCGCCCAGTGAGCCATCGCCATTGACCATGAATTTGGGCACGACAAACAAGCTGATGCCCTTGACGCCCTCGGGCGCGCCCTGCACACGGGCCAACACCAGATGGATGATGTTCTCGGCCATGTCGTGCTCACCGTAGGTGATGTAGATCTTGGTGCCAAAGACTTTGTAGGTGCCGTCGGGCTGCGGCTCGGCGCGGGTGCGCACAGCCGCCAGGTCCGAGCCTGCTTGCGGCTCGGTCAGGTTCATGGTGCCGGTCCACTCGCCAGAGATGAGCTTTTCCAGGTACTTGGCCTTCATGTCGTCCGAGCCGGCCGTGAGCAGCGCGTCGATGGCGCCCTCGGTCAGCATGGGGCACAAGGCAAAGCTCATGTTGGCCGAGTTGAGCATTTCGCCGCAAGCCGCGCCGATGGTTTTGGGCAGGCCCTGACCACCGAACTCGGCCGGGTGCTGCAGGCTTTGCCAGCCGCCTTCGGTGAATTGTTTGTAGGCTTCTTTGAAGCCCGGCGTGGTTGTGACGCCGCTGCCGTTGTGGAACGACGGGTTCTTGTCACCTTCCCAGTTGAGCGGGGCGATCACGTCGCGATTGAGCTTGCCGCACTCCTCC
>JACCDT011931543.1_pt1 | contig 13718 bp, 30 predicted proteins | sample 7446291 | NCBI WGS metagenome assembly JACCDT01 (sample SAMN15323446, study PRJNA562643) | freshwater metagenome | isolation source: river surface water | place: USA:Blue River Watershed | collected 2017-08-17
GCAGATGGGTGACAGAGCCGATGGTGATTTTGCCAAACTCAAGATCGTTGAAGTGCCTGACGATGTCAATTGGTATATCGAAGAGTATGATGGTCGTGAGTGGGTAGCAGAGCGTCACCGTACTTGGGAGTGAAGTATGGCCAGCAGCCAACGGCAGCAGATCACTGCTGTTATCTATGACAAGCGTGGTCGTGTGCTCAGTGTGGGACAGAACTCATATGTCAAGACTCATCCACTTCAGGCTGCTCATGCTAAGAAAGTAGGTGAGGATCACAAGATCTACTTACATGCTGAGATCTCGGCTATCATTCGTTGTAGAGACATCGGTCGTGCTCACAGAATGTTAGTGACTCGATTCGGGCAGAATGGGCAACCATTGTTGGCAAAACCCTGTGCGGTCTGCCGTAGTGCCATCACAGTGGCGGGAATACAACAGGTGGATCACACTTGACAGAGGTTCTCGTTCTTGCTATAATGCTTTTATAGTGAACGGAGGGCGTAGGAATGAAGTACACATTAACCACACGAAATGGTCGGGTATTGAACTTTTACCTGTTGTCCGTTGCTCAAATGTATCAGCAGATCTACGGTGGCGAGATCGGTTGACAGGGTCTTTGATAGGTGCTATAATACACTTACACTGAAACAGTAAGGAGCACAAGATGAAAGTCTACATTGTCAACTATCGCGGTACCGTCTATGGTGTATACGATTCGCGTGACAAGGCCTACGAGTTTGCCGAACGCGAATTTGGTCGCTCAGCCCTGATGTCATTGGATGTGTCAATCCTTGAACGGGAAGTACGGTGATGACCTACACCGTAGTGATTGTTCAGGACGGAGAGACTGCTCGATTAGATTGCTCTACGCTTGAAGAAGCACAGGAAGTCCGTCGTAGTTTCGTAAACTATGGCAAGTGCCAAGAAGTCCGTATTGAAATCGAGGTCAAGGGGTGAACTATGAACGAACGAATTCGAGAACTTGCCGAACAGGCTGGCGCTGACTTTATGCGTAGGATCAACTACAACAATTTAGAAGGCAAAGAATACGAAGAAGATGCTGGTGTAATTTTTGAATCAAACAAATCGTTTGAAAAGTTCGCCGAGTTGATTGTCAGGGAATGTGCGGATATTGCCTGTAAGCACATGGAACTGAACGAAGGTACAGATTTTAATGTTGGTGAAAAGATTAAACGACATTTCGGAGTTGAATAGCCCGCCGGTTGACAGGGTCTTTCTTTCTTGCTATAATACACTTACACTGAAGCAAACGGAGAGCAAGATGGGCTACAAGGTATTGGGCAAAACCGAAGAACTGTTCCGTGGTTATGGTCCGCTCAAAGGACTGGAAGGTCCATTCCTCAAAGGTGCTAATCGTGTGGTTTACTACGATCCCAAGGAAGGCAAGTACTGGGACCCCACTACCGACTTTTATCTCGAACAAGAAGAAGTGGATCTGTTGGATAAAGAACTGATGAGGATGTTGGCAAGATGATTGATATCCGAGATGATATCGATTCACTGAAGTTGATTCAAGTGATAGAATACTTGGAACGGCGAGGTACTCGTACGGCTCAAATTCGTCAAGGTAACGACTGCGTCTGGGTCAGTTCGGGTTCATCAACCTATCCGATCAATGAATACTTTACATTCAAAAACGGTCAACTCAGTACTGTATATGTGGATTGAATCATGAGATTCGATAGTAATAGTCCGGGTTTCATGGGCTCTGTTGCTAGGTTCTTAATCAATGTTCAAGCGATGACACGATTTACTACAATTGAATTGATCTTTATTGCGGTATTAATCCTAACGGTGATTCTATGAGAATTATGCTTGAGACCACAGAGTGGGTGGGGAATTTCCCAAACCATGTATATGTTTTCAACGACAAAATGTCCCATATGATCGCCTATGTACCTGCTGGTTCTAAACAGTTACAGCGATTCAAAAAACCTATCGCTTTTGATCGTCGTGGCCGTAAGTTCGTTGAGTTAGAGGATCAAGTAGCAGAAGAACCTAAGAAGAATCAGTGGGAGTTCCAAGGTAGCAAAGGTGATGTTTACTATGTGACCATTGAGGCGGGTCATTACCAGTGTACCTGCCCGGGATTCTTGTACCGGAACCGTTGTCGACATGTTGCGGAGATGATTCAGCAGCATAGTTATGATGTTCGATAAAGTTGACAGGTAAATAGTTTGAGGGTACAATAGAACTATGAAACGAGCAATCACATTGATCACAGCGGCATGTTTAGCCGGTCCAGTTCATGCGTGGGGTGACCGAGAGCAAGGTGCTCTTTTGGGCATCGCAGGTACACTGCTTTATCAGCACATTCAGCGTGATAGTGTAGTGAGAACCAATCCAAACCCCGTATATGTACCTGCCCCTGTTGTTGTACAGCAACCGCCGGTAGTCATTCAGCAGCCAATCGTGGTACCGCAGCCACAAGTGATTCTACAGAATACCGGTATTGTTTGTCCTCCAGGACAAGCCGCGTTCTTCAACCAAAGGATCGATCGCCACGGAAGAAACTATTACATTTTCGATGGTTGTAGATAAGAATTTCTGACCGTAGCTCAGCAGGATAGAGCAACGGATTTCTAATCCGTTGGTCGGGGGTTCGAATCCCTCCGGTCAGGCCAAATATATCACAGAAAGGAAATTAGAACTATCATGCCTCGTATTCGTGTCGAAGACTATGATGACTTCGATGATGATCAAGAACCTAACATTGAGAGTGACGATCCCCAAGATCGTCTAGGGAGGAGAATCCCAGCACCAAAGCCCACAAAGCAGGATCGGGACTGGGAAGAACAAAGGCGGGCACAACAACGAAGACGCAGCCGAGAACTTGATTGATCCCGGTTGACACCCCAACCCTAGTCTGTTATACTACAGATACAGTGATTAGAAAGGAACTGAAATGAACGAGCGTACTGAAGCGATTTTGGAAACGGCGAAACCCTTTGCTGCTGGTATTGCTGGAGCCGCAGTCAGCCTGGGACTGATGGCTCTACTGGGAATTGCGTGGTTCTGTATTCTGTTGTTGCTTGGTCTGTTTGGATATTTTATCCACGCGATCTATCGTGAGAATCTTGAGCGGATTCAGACTCTGCGGCGTATTCGCAACGATCGACTGATCGATACGATTAAAACTAGCGATCAAGCCTGAGTTGACAGGGTTGTCCAATCCTGCTATACTACACTCATACACTAGCACTACAGGAACAGCAAAGATGAAATCCAAACTCCAAATGGCACTGATTGGCTCCGCACTGATTCTCCTGTTCATCGCAGGTAGCTCAGTTACTGAACTGCCCGCTGATGCCGGTGTTGCTGAGTGGCTGACTTTGGGCTACTTCGTAGTCGCTGGTTTGGTTGCTGCGGTAGCGGCTGTATTCCTCCCTAACCGTGGCTAATCTGCCACAATCCCAAAGTTGACAAGGCACTCCAAATGTCATACAATACGGGTATGATGAAGCAAACGGAAGCCAAAATGGAAACTCGCAAGAAGCGTTGTGATCGCAATCACATCATCTACGAACTGCGGGTTGCTGGTGGGAATTACATTGGGGTCACAGCCAAGACTGAGTCAACTGTGCTCAAGAGTGTTCGCAGCCGTGCAGCCAAACATTTCTACCGTGCCAAGACTGAGAGCAAGACTTGGAGCCTGTGTGCCGCTCTGCGTACCTTGACGGACAAGAGTGAGATCGAAATCCTTGTACATGAAGTGGTGCGTGGTAAAGCAGAAGCACACCGTAGAGAAGTTGAGATTCGTCGAGCGATTCGCCCCACGCTGAACACGGACAAGCGAGGTGATTGACATCGGATCCAAATTGTCATACAATACGAACATGATGAACGCAACGGAGCGGAAGATGAAGAAACCATTCAAGAAAGTTAAACTGTCACAGTATGCGGCCGCACGAAAAGTTATGGCAGAATACGGTTTCCGATTGACCACTGTGATGTGCGGTAAGATCGAGAATGGTCGCTTCTACCTCACAAACCGTACCAAGTGATCCGGACTTGACAACTGATCCAAACGATCTTATAATACTTGAACACTAACGCAACGGAGCCCACAATGTCCAAACTGCTGATCCAAACCCAAGTGATGGAAAACTACGGTGCCCACGATTGGGACGGCCAAGGCTCTTGCCCACAATATTGGAAAGCCAAAGGCGGCAACGACTATGTGGTCAAGAACATTGACCCGAACCGTGCTAGCCAAATCGCTACTTGGGCTTGCGGAGAAATCGAGCAGGACAACGAATATTTCCGCGAGTTCGCAGTCAACTGGGAAGTGGTTGCTGACGACTACCTCACTGAGTTCGAGCGTAGTCAGTTGGAGTACGATGGCGAGATCTACTACCCTGCGGTGGAATTGTCCGTCGGTTGACAAGTAAATAGATTGATCATATAATACTGACACACTAAACAACAAAGGAAGCAAAATGCCGCGTACCGCTACTAAAGCCAAAAGCCAAACTAAACCCAGCAAAGGTGCTACCATCTTGGAATTCGATACTGATGCTATCAAAGCCCGCGAAGCAGAAGTTGCTCGCGAAACTGACGACGAGATCTACAGCCGACTGGCTGAACGGTTTGAGATCCTCACTGAGATGACCAAAGCCGTTAAGAGCGGTGATGTTCGTGCTATGATTGTCAGCGGCCCCCCGGGCGTCGGCAAAAGCTTTGGCGTTGAGGCAGTTCTGCAAAAGGACGATCTGTTCAACAAGCTTGCTGATCGCAAACCCAAGTTCGAAGTAGTCAAAGGCGCAATGTCTGCTATCGGTCTTTACGCTAAACTCTACGAGTTCAGTGAGAAGGGCAGTGTAGTGGTGTTTGACGATTGCGATTCAGTACTGTTGGACGACCTCAGTCTCAACATCCTCAAAGGTGCATTGGACAGTGGACAACGGCGTTTCATCAGCTGGAACACTGACAGCCGCATCCTCCGCAGTGAAGGGATCCCCGATCGCTTTGAGTTCAAAGGTGCTGCGATCTTTATTACCAACATCAAGTTTGAACATGTCCGCAGTAAGAAACTGCGCGATCACCTTGATGCATTGGAAAGCCGTTGCCACTACATTGATCTGCAGATGGATACTGAGCGTGAGAAGATCCTCCGTATCAAGCAGGTAGTTAACGATGCTGGTATGCTGGACCGCTACGACTTTGACCCAGCAGTCAAAGATGAGATCGTTGAGTTTGTTGAGACTAACAAAGCACGACTGCGTGAACTCAGTCTGCGTATGGTTTTGAAGATTGCTGATCTGCGTAAGAGCTTTCCTAAAGCTTGGCAGGTCATGGCGAAGAACACCTGCTTCCGTCGTGTCTAAGCCGCAGCTGATAGCACTGTGGATCACCATTGGTCTACTGTTAACCGCAGTAGGCTATGGTGTGGCGACTTGGGAGTTCTGGGCATTCCTAGGTACCTATTGGGCAGTGGGACAACTCAATAGAACACTTGGACAGCTAGAAGGCATTAGGATCTACCTTAAGATGACACAACAAGATCAACACAAACTGAAACAACTACTGAAAGAACTAGGCGAGGATATCAAATGAACTGCACTTGGATTGGGAATAACGAATACTGCACCGAATCCACAGTGCCAGATCGTAGCTACTGTGAACAACATGTTTGGATCATCTATCAACAGGGCACTCGACTGGGTAAACGCAATCGTGATCAAGAACGTGTGGCTCGTCAACGACTACTGAGTCAATTACTCGATGAAGCGGTACAGGAACTTGAACTGGAGGGAACTATATGAAACTGGAAGATCTATCGCCTGAAGAACTTACTGATCGATATCGTCGCGCTATAAAAGCAGGTCACTTCGTACTCATGCCAGACGGTAAACAGTTTATGATCATGTGGCGCTTCTACGAACAATGCGGCGTTAGACATTTGGAGACTGGCGAACAGTATGCTATACGCTACGAAGATATGCATCATCAACGTATCATGCCACTAATACTGTGCCCGGTAGATATCGGTAGAATCTAAATGAGTACTAGGCAACAGATAACGGCCTTTATCTACGACCGTAAAGGCCGCGTACTCAGCATTGGACAAAACAGCTACGTTAAAACACATCCACTACAGGCATTCTGGGCACAGCGTACAGGTCACCCGGAACGCATATATCTACATGCTGAGATTGCTGCTATCGCTCGCTGCAAAGACCTTGACCGAGCACACCGTATGCTGGTCACTAGGTTCGGACGAAGAGGCGAACCACTATTGGCTAAACCCTGCGCTGTCTGTGCCAGTGCTATTACCGCAGCCGGTATACAACGAGTAGAACATACTTGAGGGGCTTGAGGCTTGAGGCTTGAGGGGTAGTAAAACAACTTGCTGTAATAACCTGCAAGTTGTGCATGCCAAACTCTTCTCTCAAATCTCTCAAAAACCCCATAATATAAAACCACCATAAAAAAAGGTTGACTTAGATTAAATCACCAGGGGTCGACTTCTCCGAACCTTAAAAATTTTTTGCAGCAATTTTTTTGCTCTATATATAGACCGGTCTGCTATAAATAGCCGTATAAGCGTTATTGCATATCAAAGGAGAGCCATAATGAGTCAAATCAAGCCCGCTGTAGATGCTGCCATTGCAGAAGCACTTACTCAAGAGTTAAGTGGTAAAAAGTTTTGGTTAAGTAAGACTTTTTGGGTCAATGTATTAGTAGCTCTAGGTATACTAGTACAGATCAAGACTGGTTTCATAGTCGGTCCCGAGTATCAAGCGTTGGGATTAACCTTAGTCAATCTAGTGTTGCGTAAGATCACCCGTCAGCCAGTCGTTTGGTAAATAAAAGCAGCAGTTAATTAGATAAAAAGTTTTTTGCCCCTTGGTCTTCTAGACCGACTGAGTCGATCAAAGTGAGCCGATATGTTAGTTGTCATTAACAGTCTAGATCATCCTTTAGCACAGATGTTAAGTTCAGATCCTGTCAGACCGTCAATTCCAATCAAGTTTCGAGTTACGGATAACTGTATCAGTTTTGCCCAAATAGTAGATCAGGAAGTTAATGCTATGATCTGTTGTGCTTTCAGAGACAGTGTTCCAGAATCGCAGTATCAGTTATTACATGCTAAACCTTGGGCGCCTTCTGTGGCGGTATTTTACACTGTATGGAGTTTTCGATCCGGAGCGGGTCGTGCCATAATCAACTCAGTGCGAGAGTGGATAGGGATCAACAGACCCGAGATCAATTTATTCATGACTCTAAGTCCGCCGGGATCGAAAGTGCAGCAGTTTCATATAGGTAATGGAGCCAGTATTTGGCGTATCAACAGTGATAGTGTCAATTACCAGTACTTATAAAGTTTTTCAGTTGTGTATACATGGAAGTCAGTTCTCGGATCGCCTGTTGTCGATCGTGGTCCCAAACTCGTATTATTTGTCCGCCGGCCAAACTCCAATCGGTGCAATTATCTGCGCGATCGTCGATCAATAGATCTCCGGGATGTGCATGCCGATGTTTATCGCGTGAGTAGGGGCCAAAGTGTACTCTAATGTCGGAATAGTATTGTTGTACCCATTCGATTTTATCTTGGAAAGCGTCGGGAACGTCGTTAGCCTTGGGTATTGCGGTCAGTATACGTATATTCCAACCTAAATCGGTTCTAAACTGCCTAGCCAGGGCAACCAGTTCGTCTGCTATATCAGTTTTGGGTAATTTTCTATAGAGGTGTGGATCTCTAATCAGTTGCTGCCATTGTTGGGGTTTCCAGCGTCCGGCAGCAGCAGCTTCTGCACGTTCTTGATCTGTGGCCATAAGAACTTCTGCTGCCCAGCCATTAAAGTCTGCCAGTACGCCATCCATATCTAGATATAAAGTATTGCTCATAATTGATTGGGTATAACCTGTTTTTTTCTATTATTATAGGCTAATAGAGTGAGGTCAGTCAAGAGACAGTTGGGTCTTGACTCGATCTATTCTATTGGGTTATTTATGCCCATAAATACTGAGGAGACAGTAGGATATTATTGGTAAGAACATAAGAAACCATGACTATACAGAAAACCAGCTATGTGGGACAACTTTTAGCAGCCAATCCCCTCAATCCCAAAGACAGTTTAGAAAACAGTGTAATTCTTGTGGTATCGCATGCCACCGAATACAGTTTAGGTCTGCAGATCAATAGACCACTAACTGATTTTACCATTAGTGAAGTGGGAGCACAGGTGGGTCTCTTTATAGATCTAGATGCTGCTGTTTATTATGGTGGTAACATGACCACAAACAAAATACATATTATACACAGTAGCGATTGGAGTGGATTGACCACTATCAGGATCAATGATGATATCAGCGTAACCAATGATGTCAGTGTATTAGTGGCCATGAGTCGAAATGAGGGACCCGAATATTTTCGAGCCTGTGCAGGATTTTGGGGATGGGAATCGGGGCAGTTAGAAAACCAATTGAGTGCCATTCCCAGTCAACGTGTAAAACATCGTTGGGAACCTGTAACTGCTACACTGGAAAATGTATTCGGTCAAGATGACAAAGATGATCACTGGCGTAGTGTTCTTAATGAAGCTGCACGAGAGCGTGTCAGCAGTTGGTTCTAATCTCGTTCGGGATTTAATTGTGCCAACAGATTTCTAATCATGGGTGCATTGGTCTGTGGTTCTTTGGTTTTTCCAGTTGGTTTTAATTGTGCAGATTCGACTGTATCATCGGCTAGACTACTGGTACGTTTAAGTCCCGAAAGGATAGGACTAGCTCGATTCTGTTGACCTGTATCTCTACCGGAATCACCGTCTTCACCTAGATCGGATATACGTAGTGTTTCTACATTAAATTCTAGATCGACTTTTTGTCCCACACCTGAGCTGGAACGTGTTTTCATAAACTGTATCTGATATCGTCCCCGTTCCTTCATAGCACGGCTAGTAAAGATACCAATAACATTATCAGCAGTTTGAATCTTACTTAGACCGCCGGAAATATGGCTATGATCGAATTCAATTTCCTCCACTGCCGAACGATTCAACTGACTAGCAGTAACCGTAATACACTGTGTTTCCATAGCCAAGTTTCTCAGTTCTTCACTAACATATTTGTCTTTTACGAATAGATCGCTGGGCGATACCTTCACACTTAAAGGCATCATCAAATCCAGGTAATCTATTAACAAAACGTCGGGTTTTTGACCTGTTTTGACCTGATATTCCTTCAAATAGGCACGAATATCGTTAACATTTTTACCTGAAGGCATATACTTAATCTGTATGTGTCCGCTGCGTTTTTCCAGCATCTTTACCTTAAGTTCAACATCGTCAATATTACGAAAAATTTCTCTAGTGGAAATGCCGGTAGTCATACTATCCAGTCGCATACTGACTAGTCCTTCGCTAAGTTCGAAAGTCAAGTAGATTACATTTAGACCCATCAAGGCCCAATTAACTGCCAAATTGGCCAAGAACAATGACTTGCCGCCACCTGATGCTGCTGCAAATATATTGAGTTCTCCACGATTGAAGCCGCCATACAATTTTTTATCAACACCCGGCCAACCTGTGGATATTTGACCATTATTGCTTTTTAGTTTCTCCAATCTAGTTCTAGGATCTTCAAAATAGTTAGTGCCCATATCTTTGTTAAGACTGATTTGAATTGCATCTTTGATCAATTTCTCAACAGGACCGTATTCTCCTTTTTCCAATAGATCAGCACTTTTAAGAATTGCTCTTTCAAGTCCTTTATGTCTACTAAAGTTTTCAAATTCTGTCATCAACCAATCAAAGTTTTCTTTGGCTAAATCCAATCGTTCAAGATCGCTGCTACAGGCTGCATTCACTATCTGCACCTCGGGCATGATCTTGTATTGATCAACATATTTGTTAATAAATTCTGCAATCGTTTGCAGACGTTGATCAAAATTTAAAGAATCGAAAATATTTTGACAGCGAATAAATGTTTCAGCATCAGCCAAAAACATTTCCAAATAAAGCTTCTGTACTGCATAATCGTAATTGGTCTTAGTCATTTAGGCTCCGCAGTTTATTTCTCAGTAGTTGTATTTTTATCTCTCCCTGTACTCTGTAGTGTAGAATAGTGGTTAGGGTATAAAGTCGCCCGTATCTTTTTACAGCATCGGCAACGTCCTTGACGTCGGATTGCCAAGGTGGGCAGCTAACTGACCAATTGTTTTTTGCTGCCTGTAACAGCATTTGAGATCCTGCTTGATCTCTATCGGGTACACAGATTACTTCTCGATTCAAATTATTGATTCTAGCTGCTTGTAGTTCATTAGGATCGTTTGTCATAATAGCCACACCGTCGATAGCGATTGCATCAAATTGTCCTTCTACTACTATGACATATTTTCTATTATAGGTCTGTCGATCCATATTAAAAACTAAGCCAGGTTGACTTTCTGTGAGATATTTGGGCCTCCCTTCTCGTATCAGTCTACCGGTGTAGCCCACCTGATTGCCATCATTATAAAATGGTACAATTACTCTGTCACGATAGCCGTTAGCATTACACCAGTGCCACGGATACCAATCCCAATGCATACCCCGTTGATTAATCACATAATCAATTACCTGTAGTAATTCTGGTTCTTGACAACCTTCGGCAATCCACTGATCAATTGATTTAGTATTATCGGGCAAGGCAATCTGTTTTAAATTGAAATCTAGTGCCGGTATGGATGAGATTGGTTGACTATCTTTAATCTTTAATGCTACAAGATTTAGTTTGCCGATATCCGAATCTGAAAGTCCCATCCATTTGAACAATTTTTTTGCATTATTACTTAATAGTTTGCCCGGGCTCCATCCGGCTTTGAAGTTGCAGTTAAAACAATGATAGTTGAATCCTGCCGTAGATGTTAACAGTATACCTCCACGACTTCTAGTATCTTTTCTTTGACCATTATGATGACAACAGACTGCATTAATGCTGGTCCATCCGCTGGGTGTCTGTTTTCGTTTAGGTGGCAGTAGACTTAGAATCGCAGTCTGTATCTCGTTCATTAGATAATATTAACTTCTATAAAGGATTTTGTCTAGTGTTCCTCTATAGCTTTGATTATCTCTGTTATTGAGATCAGTTGGACCTTTTTCCGGAATATACATGAAATTAAGATAGGTAAACACGCCGTTGAAATTGACATAATCTACCCCTGTATAGAAATTAAATGATTTTTGTTGGACAATGGAATATTGTGCTAGGTCATCTGGATTATCATCCAATGTACCCATCACGTATAGTCTGCCTTTGAACGCGGTCATATAGATTGCCGCAGTGTGCAATGCGGTATTTCCTTGAAATAACGGATCAGCGTAGATTGCTCTACTCTTGTATTCATAGAGATTTGTGCTGGCATTATAGCTGATAAGAAAACTGCTGATATCAGTGCTGGGTTTCAAAACTGGATTTATATCGTTTAATAAATTTAGTGTACCATTTATGCCATAATAGGTATTTGAATAGGCAGGACTGTAGCTCAAATCGGACTCTAGTTTTTTAATAGCATATGTGTAGCTGGATTGTTGAAGATCCAAAGTATCGCTTTCGTTTAATGTCAATAGGGCCAGTCCTTTAGTTGCAGTAGTTCCTTGATCTAGTACCGTTAAAGGTTTTTCTATTAGTAATCTTTGATTAATTGCATCATACATGGAAAAAACATAAGTTTCTGTATTGCTTATGGAGATACGTTTTTGATCGCTATTTTTAAATTGAATTCTGACTGAATTTTTCAATCCTTTTTGTATATTAAGTTCGCGTTGATACATAACGTTGTTTACTCCAATAACGGTTGGATCCAAATCTAAGGTAACTGCTAAAGTATTTTGGTATAAATAGACTGGTAAAATTTGCATATGTATATTTATTGAAGATGTCCACTCCAACTGAGTTCCAAGAAAATTACCCGTTTATTTCCTGTATAAAAAGCAATGATCTAGAATACGTAGGAATTATTATTAATCTAGACGATTTCTTTACCAGCATATACGATATTAGTGTAATAAAGAATCCCAAAGATAGAGGAATTTTTTTAGAAATGGGAGAAGTTTGGTGGTGGGAAAGTAATAGAAAAATTCCCATTAATATTTTTCTTAAAAAGGAGATGCAGATTTTCAGGTATGCAATAAAAACATTCAACAGTAAAGACGTAGATCTACTGTTTGGTCCAACTGTGAATCTCAGTGAGATAGCAGAAAAGCGTATAAAAAGAAAATCAATTCAGCTGGTTAGAGCTGGCAAATCTAGTCGTTGATCTTGTTCTAATTGTTCACACAATAAATTCATATGCACAATCACCGCGGCTGCATAAGCATATGCGTGTGCTTTTTTGAAAAAGTATTCATCGTTTGCAGGACGTTGCCAAATTTCATTTTCTATTTTGCACCAATCTTGTCCTATCAGATGCCTTTTTGAAGGTCTTATTAAGGCCAGTACCATTGCCAGTTGTTCTAAACTTTTTGGTTTCATTAAACGCAATATAGAACCATGTCCGTTAACATGAAACAGTTTGTCTGTAAACTCGTCTATTTCAAGTAGACTCCAAATTGGTTCTTGATTCAAAAGTCTATCAAGATGCTGTTCATCTTTTACTGATTGATAAATCGAAACATTTAGAAAATCCAGTTTGAAGTATCCACGTTCTTCTGCTAGTTTGTAATCAATACTGGCAGTGCCTGTAAGTGGGTTTTGAGGAATCACTTGACAGTAAACTCCTGTATTATGTTTCTTGTGCCCTTTCGAGTCAATTATAGCGGCAGGAACATGCTCAATTACTTTGAGTACTGCTGTTCTGTCTGCAAAATCTAAGTCAATATCTGGCATCGATTTCCTCAATAGTAGGAGCGTAGTTGCCCTGTTTTTGTACAGTTATACTGGCTGCTGTATTAGCAAACATTATAGCATGGTCGATATTTTTTGTCTCTAAAAATTTGTATGTCAATGCTGCTAAAAATGTGTCACCGCACCCACATACGTCTACAACTTCTACTTTTTTGGTTGAAAATTGTTTTGATCCTAACATAGCTCCTCGATCGCCTAACGTAACTATTAGATTACCGCAGTGACTGTTGAGATTGTTAAATTCCAATTCATTTATTTTTACATAAACATTTTCTGCACCAAACTGAGATAAGTTATCCTTTTTAGTATCTATGAATATTGGATTTTTAGTTTTAGAAATTATCTCTTCTATATGTTCGTATGTAAGAAATCCTTTATTGTAATCGCTGATTACCACGGCATCATAACTGTCTATAGGAAAAGAAGTTCGTCCAGACCAACTTACGGTAACAGGTTCGTTATCGACTCTTAAAAGGTGTTGACCCGATCTTTTGTCGATATATCTAGTCTTGGTAATTTGATTATCGTTAGTTACAAAGTCGGGATCTATACCTAAGTTTAGAAAATTCTCTTTGACATTAGATGCCATACCCGGTAAAGTGTATTCTTCTACTAGTTTAATCACAGGCACGGGAGCTTCAGGACTTAGTCTATCCACTGTACCAATTTTGTACTCATCAATACAACTATCACCGATCAACAATACGTTGAATGATTTTAGTGGTTGAGTGTCCTGTGTGATCATAGAATCTAATTTCCTTGCAATATTGCGAACCAACAATGGATTTATCTTTATAATCGCTACCTTTGACCATTATGTCAGGCCTGTAGTTTTCTATTATACTTTCTAATTCTTCCGCACTGTCAAATA
>JACCDT011361480.1_pt1 | contig 13713 bp, 8 predicted proteins | sample 7446291 | NCBI WGS metagenome assembly JACCDT01 (sample SAMN15323446, study PRJNA562643) | freshwater metagenome | isolation source: river surface water | place: USA:Blue River Watershed | collected 2017-08-17
GAGGAGTATATTAAGGTCATCTAGGCGCGAATGGAAACCGTGCCGATAGCGTAAGGGCATAAGATGGCTTGACTGTAAGACGGGCATGTCGAGCAGACACGAAAGTGGGTCCTAGTGAACCTACACTCGGCTTTAGACGCCGGTGCAGATTAACGGATAGAAGCTACCACGGGGATAACAGGCTAGTTGTGCCTAAGAGTTCATATCGACGGCACAGTTCGGCACCTTAACTAAATCGGGGTGCGTCAAGAGTAATCTTGTAGCAACAAATTTATAATCGTCAATAAATAATTTATAAAAAAGAAATCCTTGCTTATAACGGTGGAACCCATGCGCCTGAACAACGCAATGGCTAAACCAATTTGTAAACAAATTGGTCGCCCGAATTTTTGTAAACAAAAATTTTAGGGGCAATACCGTGGGAAGTTTGCAAGTAAGAAAGCGATCATCCATACACCATTAGTGTGTACGGAAGCTGCACATTAAATGTGATTACTTGTATAACCCTGTAGAGACTTGATCCTGAGTGCAATAGCATGAAGGACGAAGTTATGATTCAAAGAAGATAAATCATAGCTAATACGCAAGCTCCACTTTTGATCGAGTGGATGAAGATATAGTCCGATCCTCGCAGTAATGTGAGACAAATACGACAGCGATGTCGGCTCATCTTATCCTGGTGGTGGAGAAGCTACCAAGGGTTTGGCTGTTCGCCAATTAAAAAGATACGTGAGCTGGGTTCAAACCGTCGTGAGACAGGTTGGTTTCCTATCTTCTGCAGTCGTTCGAATATTGAGAAGATTTGCTCCTAGTACGAGAGGACCGGAGTGAACTGACCTCTGGTGTGTGGGCTCTAGCGCCAGCTGGACCGCCCAGTAGCTATGTCGGGAATGGATAAGTTCTGAAAGCATCTAAGAACGAAGCCAACTTCAAGATTAGTATTCGTTGAAGGGTCGTAAGAGATTATTACGTTGATAGGTGTTAGGTGTAAGCACAGTAATGTGTTCAGCCGAGACATACTAAGTACCCGAAATCCTATTAGGAAACATGGTTATCACCATGAATGTTGTCCTTTTCATGTGTTCCATACACACAAGTGGTGTATGGATGATTCGCAAAAACAAAGTGATTTTAGGGGGTATATAGCTTAGCGGTAGAGCATCGGAGCTAGCACTCTGGAGGTCGATGGTTCGAATCCATCTATACCCACCTAAAATTATTTTGAGTTTTTTGTTCTCCTGATTCGGCCTTAGGGTCACACCTCTTCCCATTCCGAACAGAGAAGTTAAGCCTAAGTGCGGCGATGATACTGATAATATCGGGAAAGTAGCTTGTCGGGAGAACAAAGAACTCAAAAAGAAAAACATCCTTAGCGGGTGTTTTTCTTTACTTTTAATAAGCTTTTAGCTAGAATAAAAAATAGATTTTTGATCGATTTAAATTAAAAACAGGAGATAAAAATGACCGACAACTTAATTGCTCCATTTGCAGTTCTCTTGTTTCCTTTGTTTGCCTATTCATATAAATTTATAATAGTAAATGCAGACAAGGAAGAAAGAACACCGGTACTTGGATTTATTTTTCTTTTTAGTCTTGTAATTTCAATCATTATTAAATTGTTCTTTATGGAAAAGGCACCAAGTTTTTTCGAAGAGGTAAGCGGTATGGTTATTTCTTTTAGTTTAACTTTTATGATTCTCACCCTTATCATTTTTATTTTTGTATTTTATATTAAAATGGTTGATAAAGCCCTTTCACCATAAATGTAAAATAAATGCGCAAGCTTTAGGCTTGCGCATTTTCCATTGTCTATATTTTATTTGGTAATTCTTATTTTATCTTTTCTGCTGAATAAGCTACTTTTTTAAGAAATTTTTGAATATTTCTTTCTTTTTTATTTTCATCTTTTGTTGTGTCTATGTTACCACATATTTTTATATCAATTAATTCTACACCAACAAATCCAAGTAAAGATATTTTCCAAAATGATTTAAGCGGCATGAGGAATGGTATTTTATATATCCAAGCAGGCCCACCGCATGTCGCAAAAACCTTAGCTGTTTTTCCTTCAAGTAGTCTCTCTATTTTCCCATCTTTTGTAAATTTATAAGCAAAACCTTTCCAGAAAACATTATCAATAAAGTTTTTAAGTATAGATGGAGGCATTCCCCACCAAATAGGATGGACAAAAACTATTTCATGGGCCCAAGTTATTAATTTCTGAGCCTCTATTATTTCTTTTGATAAAACAACATCACGAACTGAATTAAAAGAAAGAAAAGGCATTTCATACTTTTTTGAATATACATCTATTATTTCAACGTTGTTTCCTTTAAATTCTTTTATTTTTTTATATTCATCTACTATTGAATGTGTATAGCCTCTTGGAGAAGGGTGAGCTTTTATTATAAGTATATTCATAATCTTATTTTATCATTAAACTATAAAATAATACTTACTTTTCAACAATTTTTTAAACCATTGCTTTTTATTTGTTTTTATGGTAGTATTTCCTGACATTGACCTCTGATTGAGTTTTGGGTGTAAGGGCAATAATTTGCAAATTATTAGCGTTTCTAAGGGTTTTATAAATATTTTAGACAGAAAATTTGAAGGTAAAAAGTAAAGCTTTTTACCTTGAGAGTATTTTTGTCTTCTTTTAATTTTATTTATGTCAAAAACATCATCTGCTCTTCCAGTAAAGACGTTTTCTAAATACAGAGAACCACTTACGAAGTTACCAAACTTAGTAGAAAATCAACTAGCTTCGTACAAGGATTTAGTTGAAAGGGGAATAGCTGAAATATTTAAGGAGTTTTCTCCAATTAGAGATTATTCTGAGAAAAAATTTGAATTAGAGTTTATTTCTTTTGAATTATCGGAACCAAAAAACGATGAGGTTTACGTAAAAGAAAATAAGCATACATACGAAGCACCTCTTCGTGCTCGTGTAAAGCTTACAAATAAAATTTTAAATACAGTAAAAGAGCAAGAAATTTTTATGGCGGATTTCCCGCTTATGACAGTTCATGGAACTTTTATTATAAATGGTGTAGAGCGTGTGGTTGTGCCACAGCTTGCTAGATCCTTCGGTGTTTTCTTTGACTCAGAAGAAAATAAAGGGAAGCGTTATTTTGGAGCAAAAATAATCCCTTCTCGTGGTGTTTGGATTGAGCTTGGAACAGATACGGATGGTGGTATTTATGTTCGTGTAGACAAGAAACGTAAGTTTTCAATTATTGCGTTACTTCGTGTTTTAGGTTTTACAACAGATGATCAAATAAAAAATGCTTTTAAAGACCATGAACTATCTGGTCCACTTTTTGCATCTATTGTAGAACGTGATGACATAAAGACATTGCATGAGGCTTATATAGAAATTTATAAGCGTCTTCGTGATGGTGATTTAGCTACAGCAGAAAACGCTAAAGAATATATTGACTCAATAATTTCACCTGAACGCTATGACCTTTCTCCTGTTGGACGTTTTCGCTTTAATAAGCGTTTTGGTAAGCCAACAGAAGGAAAGGAATCACAAAGAAGAACTATTTCTAAAGAGGATTTCGTTGATATTATTAATCATATTGTTGAGTTGAACAATAATCCAAACGCGGAAGAAGATGATATTGACCACTTGGGATCTCGTCGTGTGCGTTATGTTGGTGAAATGATGTCACAAAAGATACGTACTGGTATGATGCAAATGAAGAGAAATATTCAAGATAAAATGTCTGTTATCGACACAGATACAACGCTTCCTATTGCTATTATCAATCAACGTCCACTTCAGGCTCGTATTAAGGAATTCTTTACGACAAACCAATTGTCACAGTTCATGAACCAAGAAAACCTTCTTGCAGAAATTGAACACTTAAGAACATTATCTGCTCTAGGCCCTGGTGGTCTTACTCGTGAAAGAGCTGGTTTTGAAGTTCGTGATGTGCACACATCACACTATGGTCGTGTATGTCCAATACACACCCCAGAAGGTCCAAACATTGGTCTTATATTACGTTTATCTATTTATGCTCGCATAAATGATTTTGGTATTATCGAGACACCATATGTAAAAGTAAAAAATGGCAAAATCACAAAAGAGATAGTTTATCTAAACGCTCTTGAAGAAGAAAAATATATTATTGCACATGCTGGTAATGAATATGATAAAGATGGTAAATTTGTTAATGATCAAGTAGAAGCAAGAAAGAATAGTCAACCTGCACTTGTTTCTGTAGAAGAGATTGATTTTATTGATGTAGCAACTAACCAAGCTTTTTCTGTTGCAACATCTATGATTCCTTTTTTGGAACATGATGATTCAACAAGAGCACTGATGGGTTCAAACATGCAAAAACAAGCCGTCCCTCTTATGAGACCAGAGGCACCCGTTGTGGCAACTGGTATGGAAAAAGATGCAGCAAAGCACATTAGTCGTATAATTCTTGCAGAAGAAGATGGCGACATTAAATATGTTGACGCTAAGAGAATAGTATTAAAGGCTGATAAAAAAGAATATGAATATAATCTAATAAACTTTGCAAAGCCAAATGAATTTTCTGTTTCCCACCAAAGACCTATTGTTTCTCTTGGAGAAAAAGTTAAAAAAGGTCAAGTTTTGGCTGATGCTTCAACAACAAGTAATGGTCAAGTTGCTCTAGGTCATAATGTTCGTGTAGCTTTTATGTCTTGGAATGGTGCTAACTATGAAGATGCTATTATTCTTTCAGAAAGATTGGTTCGTGACAGTAAGTTTTCATCAATTCATATTGAAGAATTTGTGTGTAATGTTCGTGATACAAAGTTAGGTGCTGAAGTTACAACTCACGACATACCAAATGTTGGTGAAGGAAAACTAAAAAATCTAGACGAAGACGGAATCATTCGTATTGGTGCAGAAGTTCGCCCTGGGGATATTTTGGTTGGTAAAATCACACCAAAAGGTGAGACAGAGCTTACACCAGAAGAAAGACTTTTGCGTTCAATCTTTGGAGAAAAAGTTCGTGATGTTAAAGACTCATCTCTTCGTTTGGATCATGGTAAGCGTGGGCGCGTGATTGGTGTTAAAGTATTTTCTCGTGAACATGGTGATAAGTTGGAATCAGGTATTATCAAGCGTATACATATAGAAGTTGCTCAAGTTAGAAATATTTCTGTAGGTGATAAGTTGGCTGGTCGTCATGGTAACAAAGGTGTTATTTCGACAATACTTCCAGTTGAAGAAATGCCTTTCGATGAAAACGGAGAACCTGTAGATGTAATACTTACTCCGCTCGGTGTGCCTTCTCGTATGAACCTAGGACAAATTCTTGAAATGCATTTGGGTCTTGCTGCGCACACACTTGGTTATCAGGCGGTTGTTCCTTCATTCCAAGGTGCAACAGAAGAAGAAATCAAATCTGAGCTAAAGAAGGCTGGATTTAATGAGTCAGGAACAATGCAATTATATGACGGACGTACAGGTGAGGCGTTTAATCAAGAAACTGCTGTAGGTGTTATGTATATTATGAAACTCCACCACATGGTTGAAGACAAGATTCACATGCGTTCAATCGGTCCTTACTCACTCATCACTCAACAACCTCTTGGAGGAAAAGCACAAGGCGGAGGACAGAGATTCGGGGAAATGGAAGTTTGGGCCCTTGAAGGTTATGGTGCGTCACACATTTTGCGTGAAATGCTTACTGTTAAGTCAGACGATATAGTTGGTCGTTCACAAGCTTTTGATTCTATTATTAAAGGGGAGGATGTTAAAGAGCCAAATACACCAGCATCATTTACTGTGATGTTAAACACACTGCGTGGTCTGTCTCTTGATGTTGAACCTATTAAGAAAATAGAAGTAAAAGAAAATCTTATTGGCGAAGGTTCAGTTGCGGGCGAATAATTATTAGTTATCTTAAACATACAAAAATATGAAAACAATCGACACAAACAATTTTGATGGATTATCGATTAAAATCGCATCCCCAGAAAGTATTTTATCTTGGTCATTTGGTGAGGTAACTAAACCAGAAACGATTAACTATCGTACTGGACGCTCCGAACGTTATGGTCTTTTTGATGAAAGAATATTCGGACCAGAAAAAGACTATGAATGTTATTGTGGTAAATATCGCCGTATTCGTTACAAGGATATAGTGTGTGAAAAGTGTGGTGTAGAGGTAGTAAAGTCAATAGTCCGTCGCGAAAGAATGGGACACATTGAATTGGCAACCCCTGTAGCACATATCTGGTTTTTAAGAACTGTTCCTTCTCGTATTGCTAATATACTTGCGCAACCTGTTTCTTCTGTTGAAAAAGTTGTTTATTTTGCTGGATATATTATCAAGTCTGTAAATGAAGCAGCAAAGGAAGAGATTTTGCATAATCTAGATAGTGAGTTTAAGGCAAAGATTAAGTCAGCAACTGATGAAAAAACACAAGACAAATTACGTGAGCTATTAACTTCTGTTAAAAAAGAAATTGATGGAATTCAACCTTGGAAAATATTAGACGAAATGGTTTACCATAGATACGCAATGAAGTATGGTACTTGTTTTGAGGCAGGCATTGGAGCTGAGGCAATATACGAAATATTTAAAACAATTGACCTTAAGGAATTAGAAGGAAAAATTCTTAAACAATTAGAAAAGATAAGCACATTAGAAAGAGAAAAAGCAGAGAAGAGACTTTCTCTTGTTCGTTCATTTATAAATGCAAATATTCGTCCAGAATGGATGTTTATAAGTGTTATTCCAGTTATACCACCAGGTATTCGTCCTATGGTAGCACTTGAAGGTGGTCGTTATGCTGCTTCTGATGTTAACGATCTTTATCGTCGTGTTATTAATCGTAATAATCGTTTAAAGAAATTAAAAGAAATAGGTGCACCTGACGTTATTTTGAGAAATGAAAAAAGAATCTTGCAAGAGGCAGTTGATGCTTTAATTGATAACTCAGTAAGACATGGTCAAAATGCTGTAATGAGTCAATCACAAAAGAGACAGCTTAAATCATTGTCTGATAACCTAAAAGGTAAGCAAGGACTTCTTCGTGGAAATTTGTTAGGTAAGCGTGTAGACTATTCTGCTCGTTCTGTGATTGTCGTTGGACCAACTCTTGGTCTTAATGAATGTGGTTTACCAAAGCATATGGCACTTGAATTGTTTAAGCCGTTCATTATTTCAAAATTACTAGAAAGAGAATTAGCTTTTAACATTCGTGGGGCTAATAAATTAATTGAAGATGGTATTCCAGAAGTTTGGGCAATTCTTGAAGAGGTTATAGAAGGAAAATATGTTCTTCTTAACCGCGCGCCGACACTTCACCGTCTAGGTATTCAAGCTTTCAATCCTAAGTTGATTGAGGGTAATGCTATCTCTCTTCACCCACTTGTTTGTCAGGCTTTTAACGCTGACTTCGACGGTGACCAAATGGCGGTACACTTACCACTATCTGTTGCTGCCCAAGAAGAAGCTAGAACACTTATGGCAGCTAACCGTAACTTACTTAAGCCTGGTTCTGGTGATTCAATAGTAAATCCACGTATGGATATGGTGCTTGGTGTTTATTGGATGACAAAAGAAATTGATGGTGAAAAGGGTGAAGGAAAATATTTTATTTCTCCAAATGATGCAATGACCGCATATGATTTCGGATTTGTTTCTTTCCGTGCAAAAGTTTGGGTAATGCCAACAGAAAAGGCAAAGTATGCTAAGTTTGACGGTAAACCATTCCAAACGACAATCGGTAGATTATTCTTCAACTCTGTTTTCCCTTCAGATTTTCCTTATATAAATGAAGAAGTAACCATTAAGAAAATGAACTCGATAGTTGATGAGGTTATTCTTACTTATGGACTAGAAACCGCACCAAAGGTTATCGACAAGATAAAGGCTTTTGGTTACAAGTATGCAACAATTTCAGGTACAACTTGGAGTATTGATGCTGTTAAGGTTCCAAAAGAAAAAGCGGGTCTTATAAAAGAAGGATGGTCTAGTGCTGCAAGAGTAGAAAACGATTATGAAGAAGGTTTACTTTCATTTGATGAAAGATATGATAAAACCATTGAAGTATGGCAAGGTGTTCGTTTAGCTATCGAAAAAGCTTTACCTGGAACAATTGAAAAACATAAATCAGTTTACGATTTGATTACTTCTGGTGCTCGTGGATCTATGGCACAGGTTATTCAAATGGCTGGTATGAAGGGTATTATTGTGAATAACTCAGGACGTAACTTGGACTTCCCTGTAATATCATCATATAAAGAAGGTCTTACTCCACTTGAATATTTCATTACAACATACGGTGCTCGTAAGGGTAACTCAGATACGGCTCTTAAAACTGCTCAAGCTGGATACTTAACACGTCGTCTAGTTGATGTTGCGCAAGATGCCATTATTACAGAGGTTGATTGTGGTACAAAGGAGTATAAGATAATTCGTAAAGAAAACGCTCTTGGTATAGAGGTTCCTATTTCAAAAACTGCTCGTGGGCGTGTTCTTGCAGAAGATGTTTCTGTAAATGGAAATGTTTTATACAAGAAAAATCATCTAGTAACAAAAGATGATGCCGTAGAGATAGAAAAGTCAGGTGTCACTGAAGTAAAGGTGTTCTCACCACTTACATGTCAGGCTTTACATGGTATTTGTCAAAAATGTTATGGTCTAGACATGGGAAGAAATGAACAAGTAAAATTAGGTGAAGCGGTAGGTATTGTTGCTGCTCAAGCTATTGGCGAACCAGGAACACAGCTTACTATGCGTACATTCCATGCTGGAGGTGTGGCAGGTACTGACATTACTCAAGGTCTCCCACGTGTTGAAGAAATATTTGAGCGTCGTGCTCCTAAGAACCCAGCTATTATCGCTCACGAAGACGGTGAGGTTATGGGTATAAAAGATGAAGGTAAAGAAAAGATTATTGTAATTATTGCTGATGAAGATACATCAAAGGGAAATAAGAGTGGTAAGCAAGTAGAGTATACTGTTCCGTTCCGTCGTCAGTCTGTTGTTAGAAAAGGTGACAAGATTAAGCGTGGGCAAGTGTTAACTGATGGTTCTTGTGATATTGATGAATTATTTAATTATGCAGGAAGAGAAGTGGCAGAAGAATATATCGTAGCAGAAATTAATAAAGTTTATGAATTACAAGGTGCCGCAATTACACGTAAGCACGTTGAGGTTATAATTAAGCAAATGTTTGGTCGTATAAAAATTACAAACCCTGGAGATACTTTGTTTACTCAGGGTGATGTTGTAGAAGTTTCTGCTTTCAGAACAGAAAACAATCGTGTTTTAGGTGAAGGAAAGACAGAGGCAAAAGGAAAGCATCTTGTTTATGGTATTACAGATGTGGCACTTTCTACATCTTCATGGTTATCATCTGCATCATTCCAAAATACAACAAGGGTATTAATAACGGCATCCACAAGAGGACAAGTTGATAGACTAAGAGGTCTCAAGGAAAATGTTATTATCGGAAGACTTATCCCAGCAGGAACTGGTATAAGAGGTGTCGGTATAGAGAAAAAGGAAGAAGAGAATAATTAATTTATTTTTTACTTAATTTAATAAAGAAAGGAGGTACCTACAGTACCTCCTTTCTTTCCGTTTAATTTTATGTTAGATTTCAAAGTGGAATAGTTCTTGCAAGGAGAAAGTAATGCCAAAAAAATCAGTAAAGAAAGTATTGAAAAATCTACCAAAAGAAAAACCGTGGTGGGATGAATCAAGATTAACAAAAACAATAGATGAAAAAGGGAGGACTGTCTCAACTCTTTTTCCGTCAGTTGTTGCTGTAAAGAATGTTGTTTCTGGAGAAATATCTTCTCCTTCAACAAATGCAAGAAGGCAGGTTCAGTTCGTCCCATTAAAAACTGGCGTAAGAGCTGTACCAGTAGATAATGTATTTAAAACAACATCTGATATTTTTGAGAATAAAAAATAATCATATAAAAGCGACATTCGATGTCGCTTTCTGTCTATTTTTGTGTTAGATTTTATATAGTTAGTTCTTAAAAAAGGAGAATCAAAATGTCACTCTTTAAGAAATATTGCCCAGAGGTTGTGCAAACAGTAAGAGGAGTTGTTCAAGCTAAATTACCTGCTGGTTTAAGAGGTTTACGAATAACCACTGAAGCAGATAAAAGACAAATGGGGCAGGAAGCAAGGCACTTTGATGTTGATGCATATATTGAACAACAAAGAACTCTTGAGAAAATAGACGAAGAAAACAAAGCAAGAGTTGCACAAGGTCTTCCACCCTTTAAATTTTAATTAGGAGAAAGTCATGGGAAGAACCGGTGCTGTTATTGTTAGAAATGGTGTTGTAATGAAGTGGTCAACTTTTTTTGGAAGATATATTAAGTCTTCTTTTCCTGCTATTGATTTAGCAAGACATGAAACCCTGCAACATTTCCTTAGGGGAAAAGAAGTTTTTCCTGGTTTTACAGATGCTGAAAGAGAAATAGCAGAAAGGTTCGATCTAAAAAAAGCCTTAGAGGAATGTATCAAAGCAAGAGAAGCAGCTGGATTACCTGTTGATATAGATTCAAAAAACACGACACCTAGGTGTCGTGTTTTCTATTAATAATCACCAAAACTATTTACATGTGGATAACTTGATTGTTTAATTTTTCTATGGTGTTATATTGACGGTATGGGTTACCTTTTTACAGTACTTGGTTATCCCCAAGAGCGATCAAAGGTGTCGCAGATTTAAGAAGGACAAATACCCAAAAAGTTGTAGACAATAAGATCTTTTGCTTTGTTTGATGACATCACCTGTTTGTGAATCAAGAAATTCAAATAGGTCAGGTAAGCGTGTTTATCGGATAATGACATGAGGCAATTTGTTTCAAAAACGCACCACAGAGGTTTTCTACTCTAGTGGTGTTTTGTTTTTGATATAAACAGTATTATATTAATTACTTTGGTATAATATAATAACTATGTTGTTATATATAATTATAGGTCTAGTATCTTTTGTTTTAGGTGTTACAGCTTTTATATTTTTTATTATTCATGTAATTCGTTTTCGTTCAATTAAACAGTCTCTTAAGAAAAAAAGTGTTTGGCTGCCTCTTTTATTTTTTATTTTATTTTTTGTAATAGGTTATTTGTCTGATAAAACATCATCTCCGCATTTTGCTATGCCACCATTTATGCACACTCAGGCACCGGGTGGAGTTAACCCCGATTTACCTTTTATAGCAGTGATTTCTTTTTTTAAAAATTATAATCGTTTTGAAAGGGTTGATGATATTTCACAAAGTCCAGATTCTGTACCTCCTGCAATAGGAAACAGAAACCAACAAGAGGTTACTATAAAAATGAAAACTAAAGAAGTTATAAGTGAAGTTTCACCAGGGGTATATTTTAATTATTGGACATATGATGGCAAGGTGCCTGGGCCATTTTTGAGAATAAAAGAGGGGGACACTGTTATACTTTCTTTGACTAATGATGAATCAAGTTTACATCATCATAATATAGATTTACATGCAGTTACTGGCCCAGGTGGAGGAGCTGTGCTTACTGATGTTATGCCAGGGGAAACCAAAACTTTTAAGTGGAAAGCATTAAATCCAGGTCTTTATATATATCATTGCGCTATGCCAAATGTGAGTAGCCACAATTCGCACGGACAGTACGGTTTAATTCTTGTAGAACCAAAAGAAGGTCTTCCTCCTGTTGATAAAGAATTTTATATCGTTCAGGGTGAATTATACACAATAGGTAACATCGGGAAAAAAGGTTTGAATGCCTTTGATACACAAGCACTTATTGATGGTAATCCAAATTATGTAACTTTCAATGGGAGAATTGACAATAAGACACCACGTCTTAAGGCAAAAGTTGGTGACAATATACGTATATATGTTGGTAATGGTGGTGTGAATTTAATCTCATCCTTTCATGTTATTGGAGAAATTTTTGATACTGTTTATCCAGAAGGAGCCATGGGGCCTAACTCTACCAAACTTCAAAATGTACAAACAACAGCCGTTCTTCCTGGTGGTTCGAGTATTGTCGAGTTTAAGTTAGATGTTCCAGGTAAATATCTTATCGTTGATCACGCTTTAGCAAGAATGAATAAAGGTGCTTGGGCTATACTTGAAGTAATAGGTGATTCAAATCCAGATATTTTTAGTGGTGTTGGTATGAAAAACATAAACAATGAAGAGATGGGGCATTAATTTGTTGTTTATGTTTATACACCTCTAATTACTTCTATTTTTGCTCCTATGGAGTTTAGTCTTTCGGCTATATCAGCGTAACCTCTTTTTATGGAATAAACATTTCTAAGCATAGACGTTCCTTCGCAAGCTAGCATTGCTATCAGTATGATAGCCGTCGGTCTAAGAGCGGGGGGAGAAACTATTTGAGAGCCTTTTAATTTTTTTACACCATTTACAAGGGCGCGGTGTGGGTCAAGTAATTTTATATCAGCTCCAAGTCTATTTAATTCCGTAAAATAAATAGCCCTATTTTCCCATGTCCAGTCATGTATTAATGTCGTTCCAGCTGCAAAGCAAGTTATTGGTACAAAAAATGGTAAGTTGTCATTATTAATCCCTGGAAAAGGCTGGGTATGTATTTTGTCGTGTGGAGCAGTTAGTTTAGATGGATAAATTGTTATATCTACAAGATTGGTCCTCTTGTTATTAGAAAGATAACTTTCGGTGATAGAAATTTTTTGCCCCATTCTTTTTAGTTTTTCTAATTCAAGTTCTAAGAATTGTATCGGGCATCTTTCTATTGTTAATTTACTTTTTGTAACTATTGCTGCCGAAATAAAGAACATTGATTCTATCGGATCTTCAGAATTATAATGTTCTATCTTTTTATTTATGCTTTCTAAGCCGTGTATAGTGAGTGTACTTGATCCAATTCCTTCTATTTTTACACCCATTTTTTCTAATAAAAAGCACACGTCTTGAACTTGATAATTTGGTGGGGCAAACTTAATTATTGTTTTACCTTTTATTCTTGAGGCTGCAATTATGGCTGTTATCGCACCTGTGTCTGACGATTCATAAAGTGAAATGGTACCACTGTGTAATTTCTTATAAGATATATCGTAGAAGTTTTCTTTAGTTATTGTTTTTATTCCTAAGTATTCTAGGGCATATTTATGTGAGGCAACTGTTCTTTCTCCCATTTTGCAACCACCAGAATGAGGTAATGTAAAGTGATTTGAGTAATGTATAAAAGCTGAAGCAAAAGTAAAAGATCTTATTTTTTCTGCAACGTCTTTGTTTATTTTATTTAGATTTAGTTTTTTGCCTGGGGTTATTTCTAGCGATTTATCGTTATTTATCCATCGTATTTGTACCCCGACCGACTCAAGTAATTCTTTGTACCTATATACTTCTTCTATGTGAGGTATGTTGTGAAGTATAGTTGTTCCATTATTTACAAGAGCAGCAACCATCATATTAACAGCACCATTTTTAGAAGTGTTAGTTTCTATTTTTCCAGATAATTTTCTACCTCCTTCTACTTTAAAATCGATAGTATCAGATATTGTTACTATGTTATGTTTTAGAACGTTACCAATCTTTTCTAGTTGTTCAAGGGTTACGTTTTGATTGCCACTTTCTATTCTGGCAACTGCAGATTGAGAAGTTTTTAGTTTTTGCGCAAAATCTTTTTGTGACAACCCTTTTTCTTCTCTTAGTTTTTTAATAAAAAAACCAATCTTTTCTTGAGATTCTGTAGATTGATTTAC
>JACCDT011621529.1_pt1 | contig 13705 bp, 2 predicted proteins | sample 7446291 | NCBI WGS metagenome assembly JACCDT01 (sample SAMN15323446, study PRJNA562643) | freshwater metagenome | isolation source: river surface water | place: USA:Blue River Watershed | collected 2017-08-17
ACGATATATTTGCGAATCTAGATTTTAAAACTTCTATAAAATGCGTATTTCTACTAAACTTAAATCACTACACATCCTTGCAGTTGTATTGATGCTATTGAGTACGAGCAACTTGTTGGCTCAGCTTTCTGGTACCAAAACAATTCCTGGAAACTACGCTACCCTTACTGCGGCTATCGCAGACCTGAACACTCAGGGTGTGGGTACAGGAGGTGTAACGTTCAACGTTGCATCTGGTTACACAGAGTCTATTACCTCACCGTTATTAATTACGGCAACTGGTACGGCTGCTAACCCAATTGTATTCCAAAAAAGTGGCACAGGTGCTAATCCTGTGATTACTAGAACAGATGCCGGATCAATTAACGGTACTGTTTTAGGAGCAAATTTGGATGCAATCATTATTATAGAAGGTTCTGATTTCTTAACTTTTAATGGTATCAACTTAGCTGCTTCTGTTGCGTCTTCAACTACTACAGGTATTGAGTACGGTTTTTACCTTCGCAAAGTGAGTGGCACAAATGGTTGTAAAAATGTAACCATTACAAACAGCACCATCACTATGAACCGTGGTACAGCAGCGGTTACCACAGGTATTATGTCTTCAAATAATGACGCACTTTCTACAACAACAAGTGCTACAGGTATTTCCTTAGCTACTGTTGGCGGACGTAATGAAAACCTAACTTTTAGCAATAACACAATTAGAAACGTTCATAACGGAATTTATGTAAGAGGTTTTGCTGCTTCGGCACCATATGATCTTTACGATGTAAATGTCAACATTACAGGTAACACCATTCAGCAGTTTGGTGGCGGATCTACTTCAACAGGTTATGGTCTTTACATGATTTATTACCATGATGTAACTGTAACAAACAACACAGTCAACAACATGGCTAACGGTGGTGTTGCAGGCTCCAACCTATTATATGGTTTAATGTTATCAAGCTCCTCTGATTTTGGTGACCTAACCATCAACAACAACAACGTCAACCTCACCACCACATCTGGTAGTAAATACGCTATTTATAGTTCAGGTTCGGGTGCAACAGGTACATATAACGTGAACAATAATACTATTGGTTACGGTTCTGGAAGCACAGGTTCTACTTATGGTATTTATTCTTTCAGTAATGCACTAGTTGAAAACATGAACAACAATACCATCAGTACCTTTACCCAAACTTCTGGTACTTTTTATGGTTTTTACAATTCAGGGGGCGGAACTATCTCAAACAATACCATCGCTGGTTACACGATGGGTGGAACATCATCACAGTATCCGTTCTATATGTCAAATGCCGAATATACTGCATTTGGTAATACAATGTCTAACATCAACTACACAGGTACAGGTGTTTTTTATGGTTTCTTTGTAGGAGCAGGGAACACCAATGCTTCTTTCTATAATAATACAGCTTCAGCTATTTCATGTGCTGGAACAACTTATGGTATTTACGCATCTTCTAATAACGGTTTAAATGTATACGGTAACTCTGTAACTGGTATTACAGCCACAGGAACAGGAAACCTAAGTGGTATTTACCAAACGGGTGGTACAGGAATCACGTTTAATAGAAATAAAATCGCTAACCTCACAGCAACTAACGCTGGTGGTAGTGTTTATGGCATTAGCATTGTTTCAGGGGTGAGTAATGTTACCAATAACGTAATTGGTGATCTAAAAACACCAGCGGGTACTTCAACAACTACAGACATTATCCGTGGTATTTCAATTACTGCTACAGCGGCAAATACAAATCACAATATTAGTTACAATACAATTTATCTAAATGCTACTTCAACTGGGGCTGCATTTTCAACTTCTGGTATTTTCCAAACATCTAGCGCAACAGCTACTTCTGCTAATCTAATCCTGCGCAATAATATTGTCATCAACCTTTCCACACCAACTGGTGCTGGTATTACAGCTGCATTCAGAAGATCAACAGCCACACAGTTGAACAACTTTGACGTAGCTTCAAATAACAACATGTTCTTTGCGGGTACTCCGAGTGCTTCACGTGTTATTTACATGGAAGGAACATTAACTCAGCAGACGCTTGCCAACTATAAAACTTATGTTACTCCACGTGACGCATATAGCATGACTGGCGAAGCCTTCACTTATTCTACTGCAGGTTCGTTCTTCATCAGTTTAACACCAACAAGTGCAGATTTCTTGAAGCCAGTTGCGGGTATCAATACTCAAGTTGAGGGTGGCGCTGTTCAAATAGCTGGTATTACAACTGACTACGCGAATGTTGTTCGTGCTGGTAATACTGGTTATACTGGAACTGGTGCAGCTCCAGATCGTGGTGCATTTGAATTTAATGGTGTAACTACTGCACCGCAAATTACAGTTACTGCTTCAAACCCATCTGTTGCCGTTTCTTGTACACCATCAGCACACACCTTCACATTTAACATTGCATCATCAGGAAGTGCAGTAACTTCTGCGGTCCTCAGTTATGCATATAACGGAGTTGCACAGCCAAACATTACCTTAACAAACACTTCAGGTACAACCTGGACTGGAACCATCCCGTTAGCAACACCTGTTAATGCAACTGTAACATGGTCAGTTTTGGCAACAAATAGTGCTGCTTCAACATTATTTAATGGCACATCATATGGTGATGCACCATTATTGGGAATAGTTGCTGTTGCTTCTGCAACTCCTGAAACTATTTGTAGCGGTCAGTCTTCATCATTGGCAGTTGCGTTGGCAAATACTAATCCAGCAACAAACTATCCTACGCCTGTTATCTCTTACCCTACTAACGACGAGGATTTAGGAAACGTTACCATTACACAAGGTGCAACTACAATTATTAATAATACTTCATTAATCAATGACCTCACTGGAACAATTGGTTTAGCTACAGGAACTGCAGGTTCGTATTCGAACTTTACAGCATTTGGTCCTTACACCATGACTGCGGGTCAATCTTATAACTTCTCACTTTCAAGTTTGACAACTGGTTTTGGTTATCAAAACTCCATGGCGATTTTCATTGACTACAATAGAAATGGATCGTTCGCTGATGCTGGTGAAATGGTTTATGCGCCATCTGCTACACAAGCTGGAGCACATACAGTTACAGGGTCATTCCTTATTCCATTGACTGCATTAAATGGTCAAACTAGAATGCGAGTAATGGACCTCGAAACACTTATTACAAGTTATGCTCAAGCCACGACTTCATCTTTCTATGGTGAATACGAAGATTACATGTTGAACATCGTTTCATCTAACAACGGTGGTGGAAGTGTACCGGCAATCACTGCAAGTGTGTGGTCTACAGGATCTACTACAGTTGGTACTAACAACCCACAGTCGGTTTCTCCGACAGCGAACACTACTTATTCGGCATTGGTTTCTGCTGCAGGTTGTCAAGTAACCTCTAGCACAACAACTGTTACAGTTTTAACTTTACCTACAGCTCCGGTTGTAACGAACTCTACTCATTGTGGTTTCCAAGTCCCAACAGCAAGCGTTGCTTCTGTTAATGGTGGTGGCGGAACAGGAGCGTTTAATTGGTATACTAACGCGGCTGGTACTATTTCAGCACAAGGTCAAAACTTTGGTCCTTTAGCTGTTTATTGGTCAAACGACTTCTCCAACTCAACGCTAACTAATGCTACGCTTTCTGGTGTTGCTGCAATTTCAGGAAGCGAATTGGTGTTGCATCCAAATGTGCTCTCACAAGCTGGTGCAATAACAGTAAATGCCGCTGGTGTGAACACAGACAAGCATGAGATTTCCTTCAAGTACATCAACCAAGGAGCAAGCCCAACTAACACTGCAGATGGAATGGCATTTAGCTTTGGTGATGATGTAAATGCTGCAGCCACAAACCCAAGTGCTGAAAACGGTACGGGTACAAAACTTAAAATTGCTTTTGACTCTTATTCAAATACAGGAGGAAATGTACCAGGAATTTATTTAATGTACGATTGCAACGTATTGCACCAAAACCCAACAACTCCTGGTGTATTGTCGTACAATCCTTCAACATCTTGGATTACAGCCACATCAAACGTTCTTATTACCATCAACAATGCTGGTGTATTGAACATGACAATTGATGGTACACCTGTATTTGCTAATGTTCAACTTCCAGCAGCTTTCTTAACTGCGGACAAGTCGAATTGGGCTTATGTATGGCGTTCACGTTCTGGAGGTATTTCTTCAGGATCAATCATCGATGACGTTGTCATTAAGCGCGGTACAATTGCTGCTGGGCCAACAACATATCCTAACATCGTTTCGTCTACAACAACATTCTATGTTAATGAAAATGGAACAAATGGTTGTTTAAGCCCAACGGTGCCTGTAGTTGTCACTGTAACGGCACCTCCAGCAATCAACATTGCATCAAGCGTAACCCCAGCGATCTGTTTAGGTGCGAACATAACGTTAACTGCTTCGTCAACGGCTTCACCTGCTTATGCTTATTCTTGGAACACAGCTTCATACCCAGGTTCAGGTATGTCTGCTCCGTCAACAGGTGCTACAAGAGCTTTGACGCCAACTGCAGCTGGTACATTTGTATACACAGTTACAGGAACAAATGCTAACTGTAGTAACCAAGTACAACAAACTGTTGTTGTGAATCCAAATCCTAACGTTGTTGCCACAACAGCTACTCCAGTGACACCTTGTCACAATAGCCAAGTTAACTTGAGTGTTACAAGTTTGGTTTCTGGACCTCAAACTCTTCCAATAGGATACTGTCCAAGTAATGCTACGTCTCTTGCTGATGAGGAAATTTGGAACGTAACATTCGGTTCATTAAACAATTCATCTACTTGTGCATCTACAGGAGGGGCGGGTTCATTGATCAATCAATACTCTAATTTTACTTCAACGGTTACTGCTCCAAATATTATTGCAGGTAATACATACCCACTTTCTGTTCAAATTGGAACCTGTGGCGGTAATTATAATAACTCAGTAAAAGTATACATCGACCTTAACAGAGATGGTGACTTCTTAGACGCTGGTGAAACTATTTACGCTTCCGCTGCAACCACAAATGGTCCTCATACTGAAACAGCAACGATTGTAATTCCTACAACGGGTATTGTTCCTGGATTAACACTCATGAGAGTTGTAAGTGTTGAAACAACTCCAGCGAATATCAACTCATGTGGTACTTATACATGGGGTGAAACTGAAGATTACGCTGTTAACCTTCAATTAATAGGTCCTTCACCTGCTTATAGTTATGCTTGGGCTACAACGCCTGCGATCACTGCAGCTACTGGTTCATTAACGCTATCTAACACGGGTACCACGCCTACAACTGCCCTTTATAATGTAGTTTTAACTGATATCGCTACAGGATGTACAACAGCTTCTACAACGAATACGATTACGATCAATCCACTTCCGGTAATCAACGCTGGTGTTGATCAGTTAATCTGTTCAAATAACCCAACAGAAGCAGCTACACTATCAGGTGCGGCGACTTTCGGTACTGGTTTAACCTATGTTTGGAGCGGCCCGGTAGCGGGTGTAACAAACGCCGTGCCTTTCCAAATTGGTGCTACAGGTACATTTACTGCAACTGGTACTGATGTAAACGGTTGTGTGGATACAGATGATGTAGTCATAACTTATTCAACAATTCCGGCTGCTAATGCAGGGGTTGACCAAACAATCTGTTTGAACCAAACAGCAACTTTTGCGCCTACAGGTCTAGCACCACTTACTTGGACTATGACAAACTATGCAAATAGTGGTATTTCTGCACCGGTAACAGGCACACTGGTTGTAACACCTACTGCACCTGGTACTTATACTTACCAAGTAAACGTTCAAAACTCAGTAGGTTGTACTAACAATGACCAAGCTGTCTTAACAGTAAACGCATTACCAGTGGTAAATGCAGGTGTTGACCAAACAGTTTGTAATGCATCACCTGCTACATTAACAGGTTCTGGTGCAATTACTTACGCATGGGTAACAACTCACCCTAATTTATCAATTTCGAATGCAACACCATTCTTCCCGACACAAACGGCTACTTACACAGTAACTGGTACAAACATCAACGGTTGTCAGAGCCAGGATGTAGTAATCGTAAACGTGTTACCACAACCACTAGTAAACGCTGGTTTAGACCAAACAATTTGTGCTGGAACACCAGTGATCTTGAATGCAACAACTACGTTGGCTTCTCCAACTGCAGTTGTGAGCCCGTTCACTTGGACAGGTGGTTATGCAAATAACTCACAATTTGTACCTACATCGTCTCAAACATTGACAGTTTCTGTTGTTGGAGCAAATGGTTGTACAAATCAAGATCAAATGTCAATTACTGTATTGGCATTGCCAACGGTTAACGCTGGTGTTGATCAAACGATTTGTTCTGGAACAGGCGCTACGCTTACTGCAACAGGCGCTGCTTCTTACACTTGGACTAACAACGTGATTCAAGGCGTTCCTTTCTTCCCAACAGCATCTCAGATTTACACTGTAACAGGTGTGGGTGCTAATGGATGTACAAATGTGGACCAAGTTCAGGTAAACGTTTCTACTGGCCCATCTGTAACTGTTTCAGCACCACAAACTGTTTGTTCGAATGCAGCTGCTACATTTAGTGCGGTTCCACTCAACAGCTTAGGTGGTTTCTGGACAACAAATGGTAATGGTACAATTACACCGAACATTTCAAGTGCAGCAATTACTTATTTGCCAGCGGCAAATGACCCAGTAGTGGTTACCTTGACTTATGTTGCAACAAACGCGTGTGGTAGCTCTTCAAGCGCAACTAACGTGAACGTGTTGCCAATTCCATTAGTAAACGCTGGCCCTGATCAAACAATTTGCGAAGGTTCTTCAGTTGTATTGAATGCATCTGGTAATGCTAACGTAACTTGGTTAACTCCAAACGTAAGCAACGGTCTTGCATTTGTGCCAACGGCAACAACTACATACACTGCAACAGCTACAGGCTTAAACAACTGTACAAACCAAGATCAAGTTACGGTTACTGTAGTTGCACTTCCAGATGTTAATGCTGGTGATGACCAAACAATTTGTGCGGGTTCTGATGTAACATTGACTGCAACAGGTGCTACTGCTTACCAATGGACAGGAGGTATTTCTAACGGTGCTCCATTTGCTCCTGGAACAACTGCAACTTACACAGTTACAGGTACAACTGTTAACGGCTGTGCTGGCACTGACCAAGTAACTGTATATGTAAACGCAACTCCAGTTGCAACTGCAACTCAAGTAGGTGATGTAACTATCGCTGCTACACCAGGATCTTACAACTACCAATGGATCAACTGTGCTACAGGTACTGCTGTACCAAATGCTTCTTTTGCAACATTCAATGCACTTGCTAATGGTACTTATGCAGTTATCGTAAGCACACCACAAGGTTGTTCCGATCAATCAGATTGTATCACTATCGATGCAGTTAGCGTTGAACAATTGTCAGAAATTGCAATGAGTGTTCAGCCTAACCCTACAGCAGGAGAAGTAAGCATTTCAATGCCTACAGACCTCACTGCTACTGCACAAGTATTTGATGCACAAGGAAAATTAGTTATTGACCAAACAAACGTTTCAAACGGTTCAACTATGAACCTTATGAATATGTCAACTGGTGTTTACATGATCCGCATTACAGCTGCTGATTCTGTACAAACATTCAGAGTAGTTAAACAATAATTAAATCCTATTGAATATTCGAAAGCCACCCCCCGGGGTGGCTTTTTTGTTTTGGATTGCTTATCTTTATGACCTTAAAATCTTATCATGAGAAAACTCTACATTTTTGGATTATTTTGTATGTTGTTTGTTCAGGCTAGCTTTGCTCAGTTCGTGCAAATAGGATCTTCAACAGCGGCCTCTAGTTATTTATCTGGGCCATATTATAGGAGTTCAGCGGCTTCTGTATTTAATTATTCTAAATACGCATATATTTATACGTCTACTGAACTTTCGGGTATTCCTCCGGGTTCTATGATCACTCAAATAGAATGGCAAAAGGCTGCCGGCACAATAACTGCACCCAACACATTTGAGATTTTACTTGCCAACAATTCTGCCACAACACTCACCACAGGTACAACTTGGGGAGCTATTACGGCTGGTGCTACATCTGCTTACCTAAGCACTACTCAAGGATTTGTTGCAGCAGCACCTGGATGGGAGTCTTTTACTATGACCACACCGTTTATCTATACTGGTGGAACATTACAGATTATGACTGATCATATTTATGCAGGTGTAGCAAGTGGCGCGAATAACTATTATCGCGAAGCAGCTACTGGAATGGCAATTGGTTGGTCTTCAAATCTTGCGGGATCGGCAAGTACTGCCTTAACTACCACTTATGGTAATTACCGCCCAAATATTAAAATTCATTATGTTCCAGGCACAGCTTGTTCTGGAACAGTCGTAGCAGGTACTGCAAATGCGTCTGCTAGCGCAGTTTGCCCAAGCGTTCCTTTCTATCTATCACTAACTGGAAATACCCTAGCGTCAGGAATAACCTACCAGTGGCAAAGCGCTCCAAGTGCAACTGGCCCATGGACAAATATTGCCGGTGCAACAAACAGCAGTTATCAAGCGAGCCAAACGTTAGATACCTGGTATCAGTGTGTTGTAACCTGTACTGCTTCTTCGTCTACTGCGACTTCAACAGTTGTAGGAGTAACCACTAATTCTTTTGTCAATTGTTATTGTACCTCTAATTCTACCTCTGCACTTGATGAGGAAATTCTTAATGTTACTTTAAACACTTTAAACAACACTTCCTCATGTGGTACTCTTGCTCCGGGTCCTGGATCAATAGTAGGTCAGTACTCTAACTTTACAACAACTGTTCCCGCACCAATTCTTTCACCAGGTGTAGTTTATCCTTTTTCTGTACAAATCGGAACATGCAATGGAAATTACAACAACTGGACAAAAGCTTGGATTGATTTCAATCAAAATGGTCTATTTACAGATGCAGGTGAAGAAGTTTATTCTTCTACAACATTTACATATGGACCACACATCGAGTCTGGTAATATTACAGTTCCGGCTGGTGCACCACAAGGAATTACGCGCATGAGGGTTGTAAACGTCGAAACAACGGTAAGTACAGCTGTGAATCCTTGTGGAACCTATACTTGGGGAGAAACCGAGGATTATTTTGTGAATGTAATTGCTCCACCTACATGCCCTCAACCAACAGCTTTAACATTGGTGTCATCAAGTTTGAATGATGCAGTTATTGACTGGACCCCAGGTGGTACTGAAACTCAGTGGCAAGTTGAATACGGACCTTTAGGTTTTACACCAGGAACTGGAACATTGGTTTACACAACAGCGCATCCTTTTACAATTGGTTCATTAAACTCATATAGCTTTTATCAAGCTCGTGTTAGAGCAGTTTGTACTCCGGGCGATTCTTCTTATTGGTCTCCATTATTGACATGGAATACTTATGACCAAGGGCAATATATTCAATGGGATAACGAATGTCCAACAGCTGGATTTATTGATATTTCAAGTACTGGTACAAATGCGAACCTTACTGACGAATCAGAGTTAGGTGTTGCACTTCCATTCTCAATGTTATATCAAGGGATATTAGTAAATAATTTAACTATCGGGAATAATGGCGGTGTAGTGTTAGGCTCAACCACAGCTCAAGTCAACTACGTGATGCCAACGGGTGTAAATGGTTTATATCCATTTATCCAGGATCTTGGTACGGCAGCTGCACCAAATGGTGTTTATTACCAACAAGTAGGTACTTCTCCAAATAGCAAATTTGTTGTTATGTGGAAAAATGTTTCGCATTATGCATATCCAGTATTACCTGACGGTGCTACCTTCGAGTTAATCATCGACGAAGCGACCCAAGAGATTTATTATGTATATGACGATGTGATCATGGGTAATGCCACTACCTGGGATTTTGGTGCTGATGCTGAGATTGGTGCCCGCGGTCCACAGAACGTGAATGTTTCTATGAACAACCAGGCGTATTTACAGAACAACAGCTGTGTACACTTCTACTATGTAGATTGTCCGAACCCTGTTGCTTTAACAACGTCTTATGTATTCCCTAACGAAGCGGCCTTTACTTGGACAGCAAGTGCAGCAGGCGAGACTTCTTGGACTGTTGTATACGGCCCTGCAGGTTTTGACCCAGCGACAAGCGGAACTACTTTAACTGTAACAAGTGCTTCAGTTCAGTTATTGAACTTGATTCCACTAGGAAACTATGACATGTATATTTATGCCTCATGTTCAGGAGGTTTACAAAGTAATGGTTTGTTCTACAACTTCCAGACACCACCAATTTGTTCTAACCCTACGGCCTTCACAAGTGTTGCAGGTCAAGACAGCTTAATGAGCAGCTGGAACTGGGCGCCATACACAAGCTTCTATCCGTCAACAGGCTTTAACCTTCAGGTTGTTGCCCAAGACTCTGCCTTGTATACAGGTTCAGTTTATGCATTAGACAACAACTTCACAGATACTACCTTCAACGCAGCGTGGTATCCTGGTCAGGCAGTAGATGTGTATGTACAAGCAGTATGTGGACAAGATACATCAGCTTATGTTGGCCCGATCAGCTTGATCATGCCAATTTCCAATGATAATCCATGTGGCGCACACCCAATAGTAGTTGGCGCACCGGGCTTGACCTACAACAACACTGGCGCTACTGTATCTGCAGAAGAACTACAAATTGTTCCGCCGGTAACAGGTGCACAAACAACCACAGGCTGGGCTAACGACGCCTTGAACCACACAACATGGTTTAAGTTTATTGCCCCAGCATCAGGAAACGTTCGCATTGATGCAACAGGTGTTGAGTACAACGGTCAAATAGGTGTTTACTATGGCACAGACTGTAGCATTGTACCAAGCTTCACACTAGAAGGCGCCAACGACAACGAAATCGATGGTACAAGTGAAGCGCCAAACTTCACGGTATGTGGCTTAACGCCAGGTGTTGAATACTACGTATTACACGACGGTTCAGGCACAGCAGGCAGCTACACGATTGCAATTAGTGAAGTGAGCGTTTATGCCGGAGTAGAAGGCGAGGTCTTGAATATCTGCTACGGTGAGACAGCGAACTTGTTCTTAGGCATTGCCAACTATACTTTAGGCGGCGAGTGGGTGGCCACTTCACCTGCAGTAGTATTACAAGGATCAGACTTCAACTCTACAGACTACGCCTCACAGACTTATACGTTTAACTACATCGTGAGCGACGGTTGTGCAACAGACCAAGCAACGTCAACGGTAAGCGTTCACGCCATGCCAAGTGCAGGCCAAGATGGCAGCATCACTGTTTGTTTGAATGAGCCATTCGTATTATGGAATGGTTTATCAGGCAATATTGACATGACGGGCACATGGTTCAACGCGTCTAACCAAGCTATGCCAGGCGCGCAAGATACTTCAGGTGCTCTTGCAGGGCAGTTTAACTATGACTACATCGTAGAAAGTGCATTCTGCCCGAATGATAGCGCTAATGTACTTGTAGTTGTAGATGGTTCATGTGACTTCACAGCTTCTATCGATGAAGTAGCAGGATCTTGGAACGTATTCCCGAACCCAACTCATTCAATTCTCAATATCGAAGCAGCAGCTTTGAACGGTAAGATTTACTTAACCGATATCAACGGAAAAGTTGTCATCGAACAAACGGAACTTATGCAGCAAATGCAAATAAATCTTTCTGAATTATCTACAGGTATGTATTACTTAGTAATTAATCAGAACGGCACAATATCTACCAAACGCGTTATTAAAAATTAATCAACTGAACCACGAAATCATGAGAAAGTTATTCTCCCTAATTGTAGTTTTACTAAGTGTTTTTGTAGCTCAAGCACAAATTACACTAAACACAACCCACACCAATAATAATGGTGCTAGCTCGATTATTTTCAACGTCCAAAATACCAATACAAATGACATCATTATTACTGGCGTCAATTGTCATTTGGGCACAAATGCCGCGAATAATTTGCAGTTATTGTACAGAACAACACCTTTAGTTGATGCGGCAGCGCCTTGGGACCACGGTATAGTAGGAGCTGGCCAAAATGGTTGGATATCTGTTGCTACTGGTGTTGTAAATTCCAATACAACTAATGGAATAGTGCCAGCATTAAGCAACTTAAGTTTAATTGTACCAGCAGGCGCAACTTACCAATTGGCTTTTTCTGGAACAACTATTCAATACATGACACTTACTTCTGGAGCTGGTCTAAATACTTTCTCTGCGGGTGGAGTAAATATCATTACCGGAGATGGTATCAGTTGGGCAGGAGGTGCATATCCGGCAACGCCTGTAAATTACCCGCGTGGTTTGGTAGGCGGTATTACCTTTATCTCGGGTACGGCCTGTACTGGAACACCAAATGCAGGTGTTACTGCTACTGCAACAAATCCGGTGTGTCCATCAGTGCCGTTTAACCTTACAATGGCCAACGCAACCTTCACCTCAGGTCTTACTTACCAATGGCAAAGTGCACCAAGCACAACGGGCCCTTGGACAAATATTCCTGGCGCAACTACACCTGGGTATGCAGCAACTCAAACCGTAGATACTTGGTATCAGTGTATTGTAACTTGTGCAGCAACAAGTAGCTCCTCTACTTCAACACCACTTTTGGTGACTACCAATTCATTTGTCAATTGTTATTGTAATTCTGCTTCAACTAGTGCAGCTGATGAAGAAATTTTGAATGTTTCCTTAAGTACCTTAAATAATACTTCTACCTGTGGCGTTGCTGCCCCAGGACCTGGGTCAGTAGTGAGTAACTACTCGAACTTCACAACAACAGTTGCTCCTCCTGTTCTGGCTCCAGGTGTTATCTATCCTTTCTCTGTGCAAATCGGAACATGTAATGGTAATTACAATAACTGGACAAAAGCTTGGATTGACTTTAATCAAAATGGCTTGTTTACAGATCCAGGAGAAATGGTGTATACCTCCACCACATTTACGAATGGACCACATTTAGAAACAGGGACAGTTACAATTCCTACAAATGCAGTTCAAGGTATCACACGCATGCGAGTAGTGAATGTTGAAACTTCAGCAGCGACAGGTGTTAACCCATGTGGAACTTACACTTGGGGTGAGACAGAAGATTATTTTGTGCAAATTGTAGCGCCACCAACATGTCCGCAGCCATCTGCCCCAACATTGGTGAGCTCTTCATTGAATGATGCCACAATTGATTGGAATCCTGTTGGAACCGAAACACAATGGCAAGTTCAATATGGCCCGCAAGGCTTTGCTTTGGGTACAGGAACTTTTGTAACAGTAACGGCACATCCTTACACCATTCCGAATTTAACACCGTATAGTTTTTATCAAGCTTATGTGCGTGCGATTTGTTCAGCAGGAGATTCTTCTTACTGGACGCCAGCGGTTTCATGGAATACCTACAACCAAGGGCAATATATTCAGTTTGATAACGAATGCCCATCAACAGGTTTTATTGATATCAGCGCTAATACTGCGGCTACTGCAGCAAACCTTGCTTATTTAGGTGAGGTTGGTGTTACGCTTCCATTCCCGTTCTTATATGAAGGTGTATTGTTTACTAATGCTACAATTGGAAACAATGGTGGTATGAAATTAGGAACTACTACTGCTCAGGTGAATTTAGTAATGGAAACAGGAAATGGCTTGTATCCGTTTAT
>JACCDT010897380.1_pt1 | contig 13703 bp, 12 predicted proteins | sample 7446291 | NCBI WGS metagenome assembly JACCDT01 (sample SAMN15323446, study PRJNA562643) | freshwater metagenome | isolation source: river surface water | place: USA:Blue River Watershed | collected 2017-08-17
ACACGGGAGAAGAAGACCGATTGGAAGCGGTCCTCCAGGAAACGCGCCCAGACCAAGTTGTTGTCGCTTATCCTGAGGATGCTTCTGGGCATTATGGGAAAATACTCGAACGGCTTTCCGAAGAACTTGTCGACGTGCGCGTGCTACCGGATTTCGGACGTTACAGTACGTTTGCGTATTCAGCGCAACATGAGTGTGGAATCCCATTGCTTACATTCAACCAGCTCGCCGTGGGTACCTCCGACCGTGCAATAAAGCGGGTGGTAGATATCCTCGGGGCCTTGTGCTTTTTGGTACTTGCGTCGCCGCTCTACTTAGCTATTGCCGCTCTGGTGAAGTTCTCTTCCCGCGGGCCGGTGTTTTTTTCTCAAGAGCGTGTAGGAGCTGACGGCGCGCGCTTCCAAATTTATAAATTTCGGACGATGCGTTTGGACGCAGAACGAGAATCAGGACCTGTTTGGGCAGTGGAAAACGACCCAAGAACGACTGCGTGGGGAAAATGGCTCCGCAAGACTAGCCTGGATGAAATCCCTCAATTTTGGAACGTCCTCAAGGGCGATATGAGCTTGGTAGGCCCCCGGCCGGAGCGCCCCGAATTTGTGGAACAGTTCCGCAAGGAAATCCCCAAGTATATGTTGCGACATAAAATGAAATCCGGCATTACCGGCTGGGCCCAGATCAACGGGTGGAGAGGAAATACTTCACTCAACGAGCGCATCAAACACGACCTCTATTACATCGGGCATTGGTCGCATCTTTTTGACATCAAGATCATGTGTTTAACCGTAACCAAAGGATTTGTGAATCGCCATGCCTACTGATCTGTCCAAACTCAAAGTCGCCATTGTCCATGACTGGTTGTTTACTTCACGCGGTGGGGAACGAGTACTCGAAGCGCTTTGTGACGCTTTTCCTCAGGCTGAGATTTTTACATTGTTTTGTCGTCGCGGGCAGAACTCCCAAAAAATCGAAGGCCGCCCTATCCACACTTCTTTTATCAATCGCTTTCCACGCGTGGAGCGGTACTATCGGTACTTGCTCCCGTTGATGCCCCTGGCGGCGGAAAAGCTACCCGTTCAGGGATTTGACCTCATTATTTCTTCAAGCCATTGCGTTGCTAAAGGCATCATTCCGGATCCGACGGCCTTGCATGTGTCGTATTGCCACACGCCGCTTCGCTACGCCTGGGATCAATCCAAGTATTATTTCGGAAGCGGCTGGAAACAGGCCCTCACTGCACCCTTTCTGCATTATTTGCGTATGTGGGACGTGACATCGAGTGCGCGTGTGGACCAGTTCATCAGCAATTCGGCATTTGTTTCACGTCGCATCCAAAAGTATTACCGCCGCGAATCCGAAGTCATTCACCCATTTATCGACTTGAACAAGTTTCATCCTGCTTATGGCGAACGGGGGGAACATTACTTAATGGTAACGGCGTTCGCTCCGTACAAGCGAGTTGAACTTGCCATTGAAGCCTGCGAACGCTTGGGAAGAAAACTGCTCATCGTAGGCAGTGGACAACAAGCCGCTTCGCTCAAGTGCATTGCAGGTAAAAACACCGAGTTTCTCGGCAATGTTGGTGATGCCGATCTCCCGGCAATCTATAGTGGAGCCAAAGCGTTGCTGTTTCCCGGCGTGGAGGATTTTGGAATCACTCCTCTAGAGGCTATGGCGTGTGGAACCCCGGTTATTGCTTTTGCTGGAGGAGGGGCCCTGGAAACTGTGGAAAACCAGAAGTCGGGATTGTTTTTTTACGAACCCACAGCGAACAGTCTGATGGACGCTATAGAACGTTTCGAGCGGATGGCATTTCCCTGGGCCACAAACTGCCGCGAACGGGCGATGTTCTTTAGCAAGAGCCGCTTTCAAAACGAGTTTTTGGGGACGGTGGCTAAGCTGTTGGAACAGCGCCATCAACCCTTGCCCGGAAAAAGAGAAAGTCTCCCAGATTTTTATTTGGGCGCTTAGGGAGTTGTTAATAACGCTCTGTTAATCGCAGCACGGTAATAGCAGTCAAAGGCCAAAAAACCCGAATTAAAATGCGTGGGCGGAGCGAACGACTCCGACATTTGAAGGTATTCATCCCCCTGGCGCACGGACTCAATAACCGCGACAGCCTGATTTACCTGCGTGGGCCGCGAGGACCAAAGGTCAACGAGCGAGCTAGCCTCTTCAGATAGGACATCTGTGAGGTATTTTGGAATCTCGGGGCAGCTCATGAAAGCTTCGCCTCGGGATGTATCGCCCATTCCATACTGCGAAACCAACAAGAGCATTTCTCGCCGATTTTGGGCGGTCAGCTTTTCTACAAGATTTTTCATTCCGGCGCGGTGGTCGCTTCTGAGCGCCATGCTTGCAAGGTCTTCGATAAGCGGTGGAACCATCTCTGGAAACGGGTACCGCTGAATCTCCTCCCAAGCCCCATCCCATGCTTCGCGCGCCAAGCGGGTTTTCCCTGCCGCAAAATAGAATTCAAAAGCATTGATAAAAGCGTTAGCGTAATTCCCATGCCCTGAACGACGCCCTACTGCCATGCAGACCAGCCCCCACTCTTTCAGGGCTTTATTGTTTCCCGCCGCCGACAAAGCTTCGATTACCGGTCGGACATACAGGGGTTCATGGTTCACATTAGTCACTGCAAAAATCTGCTTCGAAATCTCATGGATTTGTTTTGCAGCCAGCTTGTCTTTGGGTGAAAGCTTTTTAACGAGCCGCACATTCTGGTGAGAGTCAAAATACCGCTTTTCGATCGCACCTGTCGCCACCCAAGCCGAGAGCAATAGGTGCATTCCCTCTAAATCACTCAACGTCCCCAGGCTATTTGCAAGCCGCACTAAAGCTTTGTTCGCAAGGGGTTTCCATCGTGGATCAGCAACGCGAGCCAATGCGTAAACCGCTCCCTCTAGCCTATCCTGTGAGACCAAAAACTCCCCCAACGCCAATAGCTCCTCTTGAGCGCCAAAGACCTCGAGTGCATTGACAAGCTCCGCCGCGTCCCACCCCCCAACGAGTTCAGGATCGGGATCGGTTTTTACGAGAAGAATCATGTACCTCAAGAACCTAAGCGCGCTCTCCCTATCCCCCGCAAGCATGGCCGCATGGAAATACTCAGAGATTTCAAAGACACTCTGCTCGGCGTCTGTGCTATCCAACTCCCTTGGAATGCTTGGCGCCTGAATCGACGATACGAGGTCCTCAGTTTCAGAGGGAACTCCCGGCGGAACCAAGAGCCCTAGGGCGGGAGCGATTTCTTCCTGCCAGTAGTTCTCAAAAAAGGGCCGAACAATGCCGACAATCTCTGCCCGCGAATAGCCCAGTAGCCAAAGATGCGCAATCGCGTTCCCAGCAAGCCCACCGCTCAGCCTAAATTGCCCCCCTTCTGTCTTGTAAGTCATGCTGGCAACCACGCTGTGAGCTAATTTGCGCCGAAGCTCCGGATCCAAATCACGATAAGCGACGCCCAGATGGGGTTCAAAGTATTCGCGGATTCTCGCCTCGCTGACGGGAACGCCTCGAGCTAGCAACACACTACACAACTCAGGCGGGGGCTCGATAGCGACAACGGGAGAAGAAAACCCCATCACCAAAGCAAAAAGAAGTTGCATGCGCTAACCCTTAACAAAACCAGAGGCCGATCAAAAGAGTTTGTTCATGCGGTGCATTAGGAATTATAAGGTGCTGATATCCCAAGAGAAGCTACGATTTCGGCGATAGCGCTTCGCCGTTGGCCGTTGGAGTTGATGTTCCGCTTAGCCTGGATTTGCCTCACCGACCAATCTTCATAGAGTGAGAGGATAAAAGGAGAGGTAGAATTGGACACCGCCACCATGGCACCTCGGGCTGCGGCCGCACGACAAGCCCGCTCTAATCGCGACTGGCATTCTTGAGTAAACCCAGCACGGGTGTAGGAAGTAAAAGAAGATGTGCTGCTCAAGGGTTCGTAGGGAGGATCGCAATAAACAAAGTCTCCCGGTCCGGCCAAAGCCAAGACCTGTTCAAAATCGGCATGGAGTAGTTTGGCCCGCGTCAGTCGGTAGGCAACCTGTTCAATGTTCCCTCGATCGTAGAGTGCGGGACAGACAGGTCTTTTGCCAAAGGGGACATTAAACTCTCCCCTGGAGTTTGTGCGATACAATCCATTAAACCCCGTTTTGTTTAAAAATAAGGTGCGTGCGGCCTGCGCTACTTTGTCTTGGGGAACCCGAGCACGAATCGCATAATAGTATTCAGCACTGTAGTCAGACGCCATCGCGTCGAGCTTTTGCAAAAGTTCTGGAAGCGAATCTCTAATGACAGAATAAAGGTTTATCAGCTCGGCGTTGGCATCGGCGATTACGGCGACTTCGGGCCTTTGAAGCGCCAAAAAAACCGCCCCCGCTCCCACAAAGGGCTCGTAGTAAGTTTGAAATGTGTTCGGAAACTCGGGCACTAATTGCGCTAAAAGGCTGGATTTGCCGCCGGCCCATTTGAGTACCGGCCGCGCTCTAGTTTCTAAATCAAATGCTGCGTTCATTGCCATCCCAGATCAGGAGACTAAATCACATGCGACACCTTGCAGCAAGGCTCCTTAACAAGAGTTAGTCGCCGGAGTGGTATCCGCTGGCCTCCCCTTGCGGAGACTCGCATAATAAGCGCAACAAGGAGCGTTTCATGAAACTCAAAGCCCTTTCGATCTTTTTTGCCCTATTCGCGTTGCCAGTACTTGGAATTTATAAAGTCGGCGATAAACCGAGTAACGAATGCTGGAAAAATGATGCCGGCACGGACGTCTGCTTGGACGATGTGGCCCATGTAAAAGTGCTTTTGTTTAGTGCTGGATGGTGCGGCCCCTGCCAATCCGAGTTTTCAACCATTGCTAAAGACACCGCTGAGTTCAATGGCAAGCCGGTTACTTTTTTCAGCCTTTCGGCAGAAGGATGGAATTCTCGAAGTGCTTCCAATCAAGCCTTTCTGCAAGACTGGAAGAAAACCTACAAACTGGACAAAGCCATGGCGAGCTTCATTGTGGCGTCATCGAACGGAGACTTTGGCTCGGATTACTTTTCCAGCCCCAAGATTCCAAGCGTCGTGATCTTGGATGACTCGGGAGCGGTCACTTACAAAGCCATTGCGCCGGGAATGGCGGCAATCAAAGCCCAAATACGAAAGCTCCTACCCAAGCCTATACCCGTTCCCGTACGGTAGTTTTAAAGGGGAAGTTCGATCGCAAAAGAATGCAGGGTGCTGGTCTGCTGGTAGAACTGCCCACGCAGATCGGCACCCGTGTAGTAGGAGTAATAAAGCCGTAGCGATCGCCGAAGGCTTTCTGCCCCATGAAACGCGAGGCCCAGCTGAAGTGCAAAGCAGGGGTTGGCGGGAGAGTCTCCCTGCCACCGCAGATCAAACCCCATGAAGGGCGAGATCGAACCGTTGTCCAAAAAATACCCGTTCGCCCCGATCTGAAATCCCCACACGGGAACCTTCGGCATGGTGTTCACGATATTAGAAATGCCAGCATACATCTGAAAGGTCTCGCTGGGCGAATAGCTCGAACGCAAGCTCACGGTTTCCCGACTATAAGCGATAGGATTTCCAGACAATCCGTCTGCTAGATGCGCTGATACGTGGATGTAGCGCAACTGCCATTGCCAATCCCCAACCGCGTACTCGCTATACAAGCCAATGGTTCCGTCCACGGTCTCTAGCGGGAACCGCCCCCCTTGCTGACGAAGAGTAAAATACGCTCGGCCTTCAATGCCGAAATGGAACCTCCACGAGCCGTCTTCGGGGCTCGCTGAGAAAAAAGACTGGTGATTGGCTAGAGACGCACTGAGTCTAGGGCCGCTTACCGCTACCCAACTCCGAATTTCACGAGGATCAGCCATAGGAGTGGGAAACAAGCGCCCTTTAGGTACCGCGTGCCACTGCGTTCCATCAGCCAGAGCTGAATGCAAAGGGATGACTAAACAAAAAAGAATAAATAACCGCATTCGCAAACCCATCGGATTTCCGAGAGGTTTTCTGAAACGCGGCGCGCATTCCCGCGAGGGTGCGAGCTTGAGGGATTAGAAGAGAAAAGTGGTCCCCACGCTATGTTCGGTGGTGCCACCCGATCGGGCTTCGACTTCAATGGCGTAGTGGATAGAGACTTTAGGAGAAAGAATGCTCACCCCACCACTCCAAAAGCTCGTCTGGGCAACGGGACGCATTCGGTACCCGCCCTTAAGGGAAAAATAATAGGGAGAGACGTACTCAGCACCAAACCCATATTGCAGGGGCCGAAAGCTCGCTGTTTCCCCGGTAACTGAAGCAGAGAAAAACATCGTTTCTTCCCAATGAGCGCGCACTCCAAAAGCGTACTCGCGGGCTTCCCCCATGGCGGCGTTGCCGCCTACAGTGTTGTTCAGGTGCAGACCGAGTTGAACAAAATCAAATTTCGCCATCAAACCGATGTCCAGATCGGTGTACCTTTGCGTATCTCCCGCGATGCCCGGACCCCAGATTGTTTTGCCCACCAAACCAATGCCGATGTTTTGACCCAGGCGACTAGACATCCCCAGCTTGGCCCCCTGAATAGGCTGATCAAAGCCGGGGCGCGCAACGCGGTAGTAGCCAATCGCCCCACCGACAGCGGAGGTCTTTGTATCCAAGACGGATACGGAAAAAACACGTGGGGAAAGGAAGGTCCCATCTATTGAATAGACGTTGGTAAAGGCGCTAGATGCCGGATTAGAAAACAAACTATCATTGAGCAGCGACGCTCCAGCGAGAGACTGTCCCTGGGCTCTTTGCTGTAGAGGCACAAACTCTGTGGACCCTGCATGCAGCTGACCAACAAAAAGAGTCATTCCCAAAATTAGCGCAGACAGGATTTGCATGAGTCCCTCGTTAAATGGCGCTTTGATTCAAAGCGGAGAATGTCCGTACGCGGCGTTTTTGCGTCAACGTCTGTCCTTTAACTGTACAGCGTAGCCCCTTAAAAATAAAGGGAGACAGCCCTGCACTCTCTCTCTCACCAAACCTCAGACATTTCTATACTTATTGTATTCGGCCGCGCCCTCCCAGAATACGGACGCGGGGAGCTCGAAGCGCGTGACAGCCCCAACCATGGCACACCCCTTGCTCAATAGCAGCGAGGAACGCCTTTTTGTTTTGAGGCGGGAGCAGAACAAAGCGGAAGTGGAGAACGCAATGAAACGCGTAATGCAAGTTTTGATGGTCGTTGGAATGCTAGCGACCTTTAGCTCGGCTCAGGCGGAGCTACAGTTCGGTTATACAAACTATAGCAGCCCTGGATATGGCTCTAGCTACGGCGGAGATCCTTGGGCAGGCATGTACGGAACGGGTGGGTATAATCTGGCTGGCTTTGGAAATTCAATGTACGGAGTGGGGAATTACCTCAATTCCGGCTACGCATCCGGCTACGGCTACGGCGGTGGTTATGGAAACTACGGCACCTGGGGTGGTTCTTGCTCCAGCATTATGACCCCTTGCTCGGGCGGTTATGATTCAGCCAAAATCCTTGTCGATGTGACTATCACGCTCCCCTCTTACAACTATGGTTCTTGCGGTGGCGGTTATAGCACTTGCGGTTCGACCTGCGGTGGTTACAGCTACAGTCCTTGCGGTAACTACAATCCATGCGGATCTTCGTGCGGCGGGTACAGCTCTTGTGGCGGTGGTTCTACTTGCGGCGGTTATGGTTACAACAACTATGTGTACCCAACCTACTTGCCGATATACCCAACATATCCAAGTTACCCAACGTACCCAACGTACCCGACGTACCCTTCGATTAACCCGAACACCGGTACCTATGTCTCGGTAGATGTGACAACGCCCCCTCAGCTCCCCCCCTGGGGCGGTTGCGGTGGAGTCGTCGCTTGCCCGACCACTCCGACGATTCCGACCACGCCGGTAGTGCCCGTGGCTCCGACGTACAATTATCAAGGTCAGTCGGTACCCGTGAGCCCTGTGCGGTACACGGTCCCTCGTGGTGCTCATTAGGCCCCCCGAGCATTGCAAATCTTGAAGGGCCCGGCCAAAAGGCGGGCCTGGACTGAAAAAACGGAAGTAGCCTCTGAGACTCGCCTCCTCCCCCATATATGTGGCCCCAATGCACATATCTTGTCTCAAGCTACTTCCGTAATTTCAGGCAGTTACCCCCCTCAACACTAAACTCCTAGCGCCGCCCCGGTGATTTTGTTATAGACCCCCCGGTTCTTGGGAAAGTTGACTTCCCAGAGGATTTTAAGGAAGGTTACGGCTTGGCTCAAAGAGGTGAGTCAGACAACAAGGGCGGGTAATTAATGAAGAAATCGGAAGTCGCAAAGCTTAAAGAGATGCTGGAAAAGCAGTTGAAAGAGTTGCAGAGTGATCTCACTCGCAACCTAGCTCAGCCTATGACCACGCCCTTGCTTGCCGATATTAACGACCAGGCAAGTTTCGAAACTGAGCGTAGTTTCGAATTGCGCATCAAAGACCGTGAACGAAAGCTGATTGGCAAAGTTCAAGAAGCGCTGAAAAAGATCGCTGACGGTAGTTATGGCGTTTGCACTTCTTGTGGTGAGGCCATTGGGGTAAAGCGCTTGCAAGCTCGCCCCGTGACCGACCTTTGCATCAACTGTAAGTCCGAAATGGAAGCAGAGGAAAGGCGCGAAGAGTCTTTCGAAAAATCTCAGGGCTCCAGTCCCATAGCGCACTAATTCAAATAAGTTTTGAATTCAGTTCGAGGACGAAGCCCAAATCATTTCCGGTTTATAAAAACCGACACCCGATTCAAAAAGCACTCGCTCTTGAATTGAATTTTTTGCTTGGTGACGCCAGCTTGCCCAGCTAGCATCTTTTTTATGACAGCATATTGGCAGCACCCTGGATTTGATCCGGTACTTTTGCATCTTTGGGGCCCCCTTCAGATTCGTTGGTACTCCCTCCTTTACGTGGGAGCTTTTCTCCTCGCTCGGTACATTCTTATCCGACTCTCGAGAGAATCTCGCTTTAAGTTCACCGCAGAACAAATGGAGCAGTTCATCGTCTGGGCCTTGTTGGGAGCGGTTATAGGAGCGCGCATCTTCTATTGCGTAGTGTACGATCCGGCGGGGTTTGCACAGGATCCGTTTTTTCTATTTAAAGTCTACCAGGGTGGGCTCTCGTTTCATGGAGGGTTCCTCGGAGTAGTCTTTGCCGGTTGGCTCTTCGCCCGGAAGAACAAAATCCCTTTTTGGAACCTTGCAGATGCCATGGCCTTGTGCTGCCCTTCGGGGTTGGCAATGGGGCGCCTGGGAAATTTTATCAATGGAGAACTGTACGGGCGAGTGACCGATGTTCCCTGGGCGATGGTGTTTCCGGGCGCTGGCCCGCAGCCGCGTCACCCCTCTCAGCTGTATGAGCTGTTCCTTGAAGGCATTTTGCTTTTTGCGATTCTCTGGGCCCTGAAGAAACGCATCAAAACAGACGGCGTGCTCGCATTGATCTTTTGCTTTGGCTACACGCTCGCGCGGTTTGTGGTCGAGTTCTACCGGCAGCCCGATGCGCACCTAGGCTACCTTTTCCTTGGGTTCAGCATGGGCCAGTGGCTGTCCATCGCCATGCTGGTGGGGAGTGCCTTGTTGGCCTATGCTTTTAGCCGAAGTTCGGCAGGAAAAAAGAAAAGCCGACGAAAGTCGTAAAGTTATTTCGCAAGGAGTTTTTTCCGTACACAGGCGACAGCGTCATATAGCTGCGCATATCAAGCAGGACGGAGAACTGGTTGCTCACAAAAAAACGAAACCCAAGGCCGTAGTTGAACGATGCGTCCCAGCCCTTTCGAATGGAACTGGCGACGTAAGAATTGGTCGCCTGATAAGCATAGCGAGTGGTTTCTGTCGATACGATGCCCAACCCGGCCATCAGGTAAATGTCTAGGTATACGGAACCAAAAAACCGGATTTTTCCGTAAAACGGGGACATCACAAAATTGGATCCAATGGCCATGTCCATTTTGACACCCTGGAGATCGGCGATGTTCTTGTTGTGATCCGAAACCAGAGAAGTCGTGAACGAAGTGACTTGAGGAAAGACTTTTTGAAAATCGACAATCTCCCAACCGTAGTGATCGGTAATGTGCCAAGTCGCACGCCCGCCCAAAAAGTACTGATCGTACATCGAATCGTAAGGCAATAGACCACCGGTCACGCCGATTTCGAATTTGCCAGCTTTGTAATAGCGCTTATTTCGAACAACCGCATTTTGCTCTTTCTCGTAGAGGTTCTGCGCACCGCCAAACTCCGGCGGATCGGCGATCACGGCACTCTCTAAAGCGTGGGCCAGCAAGACCAGCGAAATCAGCAATGTTGAGACGCGGCGTTTCATTTTCTGGCTCCAGGGTTCATTTTAAGGCGTGTAGTACCATTTCATCATGTGGGCGGTATTTTCTCAACACCCGTGCGTTTACGTGACCCATTGCACGAGTGTGCGGTAGAGGTGCGTTACCGGCATCCCCAAGTACCGCAAGCCGCCGCTGAGCAGCAGAACCAACAAAAGGACGCTCGATGCCGGCGAAAACCGGTAAAGCCAGGCGGCCCAACGCAGCGGGATAAAGGCTTGGAGGATATTAAATCCATCCAAGGGCGGAATGGGCAAAAGATTAAACACTGCTAAAAACAGGTTTACTTGAATGCTCACCAGAGCCAGCACCTGCACAATCGACGATAAGTCCGAGCCGAAAACCACCCACTCCGTGCGTACCGCCCCACCCAACACCAATGCCGCAATCCCGGCCAACAGCAAGTTCGACGCCGGCCCGGCAGCGGCCACCAAGGCCATGTCGCGTCGAGGATGTTTGAAGTTTCTTACATCCACCGGAACAGGCTTGGCCCAACCAAAAAAAGGCAGACCGTAATAAATGCACACCGTAGGCAGCAGCAAAGTCCCTACCATATCTGCATGGGCCAGAGGATGGAGTGTCAGCCTGCCCTGATCCCTAGCAGAACTATCTCCCAGCTGATAAGCCACCCAAGCATGGGCAAACTCGTGCAAACACAAGCAGAACAAAAAAACCGGTACCAAAATCACGACAGCCAAAAAACCTGATGCCATTTCCCACCACCCTACATGCAGTTGACCGGATCGACATCCACTGCCATCTGCACGCCACTTTTTAGATGCTCTGCGTATTCTTTTGCTATTTGCAATGCTCGCTGCATATCGCGAACACTTTCACTTTTGATAAGGCAATGCCACCGATAGAAATTCTTCAACCGAGAGAGAGGAGCTTCGGCCGGCCCTAGAATTTGCAAGGCCGGGATTTGCCTCGAATGCAGATACATCACTACCGCGTGTGAAAACTCTCGCACTGTGGCTTCATTGCGGTGTTGAAAACGCAACATTGCCAGACGCTTTGCCGGGGGAAACCCCACTTGGCTACGAGACGCCAACTCCTGACGATAAAAGCTCAGAGTATCGCCTTGGATAGCCTGTTGAAGAATGGGTGCCTCGGGATTGAATGTTTGCAATACCACCTCACCCGAGTCCGACCCACGGCCGGCGCGCCCCGAGACTTGGGTAATGACTTGGAAAGTGCGTTCATTCGCACGAAAGTCGGGCATATTCATCGTCGAATCGGCCATTAAAATACCCACGAGCGCAATCCCCGGAAAATCATGTCCCTTGGCCAGCATCTGAGTCCCAATCACGACATCGATTTCGCGATTTGCTACAGAGTTCAAGATCGATTCTAGATCGGTGCGTGTTTTGATAACACTTCTGTCCATTCGAGCAATTCGCGCCGTGGGCAGTAGCGCAGACAACTCTTTTTCAACTTGCTCAGTCCCCACACCCAGCGTGTCGAGCGAAGTTCCGGAACACGCTTCGCACGTATCGGGCACACCATGTGTCGACCCGCAGTAGTGGCATTCGAGTTTAGGCGGGTGTTTGTAATAAGTAAGGGCAACATCACACTGACGGCACCGCCATGTATGACCACAATCAATGCAGTACAAGAAATGCGCAAAGCCGAGCCTGTTCAGGTACAAGAGGCATTGTTGCCCATTTCCCAGAACGGAACGCATTCTAGCCAACAACTGCCGACTCAGCCACGGAGTGGTCGGGCTTTGCCAATCTTCTTTCACGCGCAAATCGACTACTTGAACCTTTGGCAACGGCCTCGAATGGACCCTTTTTAGGAGAGGAACATAGAGATAACGACCAGTCTGCGCGTTAAAATAACTCTCCAATGAAGGGGTGGCCGAACCCAATATCGCCCGGCACCCGTGCAACTTCGCGCGGACTACAGCCACATCCCGCGCGTGGTAGCGCAGTGAATCTTCCTGTTTGTAACTCGTCTCATGCTCTTCATCGACAACAATCAGCCCCAGGTTTTTCACTGGAGCAAAAACCGCGGATCGAGCGCCGATCACTACAGACGCTGTTCCCTTTCGAAGTTTTTCCCACTGCGCCAACCGCTCACTTGCGGAGAGATCGCTATGAAGCACGGCAACTTTTCCCGGAAATCGGGAAGAAAACCGGCCCAGGAGCTGTGGGGTGAGCGCGATTTCTGGGACCAAGATCATCCCTCCCTTGCCCTGCGCTAACACCGATTCGAGTGCACGAATATAAACTTCCGTTTTCCCGCTGCCGGTCACCCCGTGCAAAAGAACTGGCCGTTCGCATTCGGAATCTATCAGCGAGAGGGCTTTTGTTTGTTCTTCGGTGAGAGCTGGAGGAGCTGCCTTCGCGAAAGTGGCAAAATCCAAGTCAGCCTTCTTGGAAGCATTGGCTTTGCGCTTCTCGCTTGCGGTGACAAACTGTTTGGGTAGAGCCGCCGAAATCACTTCTCCCAATGGGTGGCAATAATAGTCCGCGACCCAGCGAAAAAACTTCAGCATCTTTTCGTCAAAAAGCGGCTCCGCTATCAGCACGCTTTCGATCGGCTTGAGTTTTTTCCGCTCGACTTCGGTCGTCTCCGGAAACCCGAGAACAAACGCATGGGTTTTGCGTCGGGCAAAAGTGACTTGTACAACGCTTCCCACCCGCAAGTTGCAATTACTGGATTCATCCAAGAGGTAGTGAAAAGAACTGCCGACTTTTACCGGAACTGCCAAATCAACGAGCTTTTCCATTAGCGATAACGCAACAACAGGTGGAGCGCTTCGTCCATTGCGCCCGTTGGCACCGAAGCCGAGGAAGATTCTTTAGACTCCAACCGGGCCGTAGCAACCGTATCCCGTTTGGCCGGCTTGGCAGAAACTAAAGTCGTTCGCACTTTTTGGGTTCCGCCCACTTGGAGCACAGCCAGGCGAGGAAGCCTGCCCAATACGGGTTGGACAACACTTCCAGAAAATTCCCAGGCCACCGCCTCAGCGCCAGCCCCCCACTCCAAGCGCAAAAGATTTTTTGTCGTCTTGCTAAACGCTACCAACCGTCGTTGATCACCTTCGCTCACACCAGCCACTGTGATACCAAACTGGCTGCCATACCTAGAGAGATAGACATCGGAGTGGCGAATAAAATGATCTTTGGGATTCCAGGTCTTCGGGTCCCCTTGCATCTGATACGACCCCTTAAACTGAGTCAGCTGATCCCGGCGGATAAAACGCTCACGCAAAAGTCGATCCAAATATTCTGGCCCACTGCTCACCAGAAAATAGTCCATGAACGCATTCGTGCGGCTGGCGATCGGCTTGGCATTGCGGAAACTATACCCTTTGCCATTCCACTCCGCGTAGACAGGTGGCTGCCCCGCC
>JACCDT010194824.1_pt1 | contig 13697 bp, 8 predicted proteins | sample 7446291 | NCBI WGS metagenome assembly JACCDT01 (sample SAMN15323446, study PRJNA562643) | freshwater metagenome | isolation source: river surface water | place: USA:Blue River Watershed | collected 2017-08-17
AAAATATGAATAAAGTAGTTAAAGAACGAACATCTATTATTCAATTAGATATAAACCAACAAAATATTGGTAGATATGATTATAGTGTAAAAAATTTTGGAAATAGTGTAAGATTTGAAATACTAAAACAAAATTTACCATACGAAGTTAATGAACAAGATGATTTACAAGTAACAGGAACTTTTAGTAAATAATGAAACAAAGACCAGATATATCAGTTCTTAAAAACCAAAAACTAATAAATTACGTTAGGGAAAAAGTACTGTCTGATATAAGTGGTAGCACACCTATTTCTGGAACATTAGAACAACGTAGTATTGAAAGACACACCGATTTAGCATTTCATACTAATTTAGTAAGATTTAATACTAAACCAGAAACACCAAAAATTACATCTAAAACAAAATCTAAACCAATTATAAATGTTCAAAAAAGAGATATTGGTAAAGTAAATGATTTTAGAATACAAATGATGAACTTTGTAAATAATGAATTAGGGATACATCCTGATTTATTAATTGAAGAAGTAGATAAATATGTTTTAACAATAACATCATATAAAATATTAAATGGTGTAGAAACACTAACTGCAAAAGATTTTGATATTTATTGTAACGGATTGAGATTAGATGCAGAAACATATAGTGTTAATGTAGAACAATACATCGTAATTAATATTCAGAAAAGTGAAGCTGTAGATGGTATTGTAGGTCAAGATTTTGATGAAACAAGTTTTGAAATAGTTTCAAAATTTGATCCAATATTATTGGGATTAGGTGATGTAGATGGAGATGGAGAAGAAGATTGGTTAACAACGGAAAACGATAAGGATATAATAAAATAAAATGGCAAGAATTAAAATTTCAGAATTACCTGAGTTAAATATAGCAACATTAGATACAACATTTGTAGTTGGATCATCTGGTAGTGCAACTTATAAAATTCCTATCAATAGATTAACATCTTCATTAGATACAACATTTGCATCGGATTTGGTTGTTAATGCAGTAAGTGGCACAATTAACACATTAGCTACAACAGCATCTCTTAATTCATTATCAACTTCGATAGATAGTAGATTAGATGGATTAGAAAGTTTTAGTAGTTCAGCAGATAATAGATATGTTTTGAGTGGTAGTATTACTCAAACAACTTGGGATAATATTGCAAATAAACCAAACGATATTGTAAGTTCATCAACACAAATAAGTGATTTAGGATTTGTAACAGGTTCATATACTACTATAACTTCATTCAATAATTTAACACAATCTTTTAATCAAATATCACAATCATTTACATCAATAAGTGGTAGTTTTGGTAGTATTGATTTTAGTGGAATTAACGAAGTTACGGAATCATATTTAACATTTACACAAAGTTATTATAGTGCAAGTGCTTCATTTGATTCAAAAATTTTAACTGAAAAAAATAGAATAGATGCAATATTATCAGCATCTAATACTAACACAGATACTTTTGCAGAAATAGTAACTTTAATAAATTCGGTAGATTTAACAAATGATAACGCATTTGCATCTTTTTATACAGCATCTAATACAAGATTAACATCATTAGAAAATGCAACGGCATCTTATTTAACTTCATTAAACGGAACAATAAGTTCTTCGGCACAAGTGTTAAATGGCAGTGGTATTTATAGTAGTTCAACACAATTACCAAGTGGATTATTAAGTAGTTCATTAGAATTTGTGTTAACGGCATCTTATTCAACTGATAGTGCATCTTTTAATAGTAGAATAATTAGTGGTAGTGCAGTAGCAGGAACAATAAGTGGTAGTTCACAAATTAGTGCATTAGGATATGCAACTACATCATCAGTAACAACTATAAGTGCAAGTGCATGGGGAGCATTCCAAAGTGCAAGTTCTTATAGTAGTTCATTACAAACTTCAATTACAACATTAAGTTCTTCAGTAGATAGTAGATTTGATACATTAGAAGCAACTATCATAAGTGGAAGTCCAAATTATACACAAGTATTAGGAAATAAAATAACAAACATCACAACAACTGGTGTATCCATAATAAGTGGGAGTATTAGTACAACTGGCAATCCCGTTCAAATTATGGTAACCGGTGATGCGAACCCAACTTCAACCGGATGGTGTAGATTGCAACTTTATAGAGGTGAAAGTGCAATTGGAAACATTGTTCAAGTTGAAAATGAATCAAATCAAAATGTTCCTTATTGTTTGAATATAATAGATACACCATCGGCAGGAACTTACACATATAGTATGAGGACTGTTAGTGGTATTGCAGGAACTTTTGAATTTGGTGAAGCATCTGGTCCTCTTTTAACGGCAGTAGAATTAAGAACAAATACAAACTTACCATCTACAAACAATACATTTACAGGAACAAATACGTTTACAGGTACAACTACATTAAGAGGTGCAGTAACTATTGGAACTGGTAGCGGAGATGAAGGTGGTGAAATTCTATTAGCAAAATCACAAACAAATAATTCACTAACGGGTAGTGGTATTACCATTGACTCTTATCAAAATAGATTAAGATTTTTTGAACAAGGTGGAAATGCTAGAGGTGCTTATTTTGATATCACATCCCTATCTGATGGTGTTAGTAGTGAAATATTAACAAGAACTAGCACAAACATTTTAGCAACTCCAATATGGACAAGTGCAGGTACTATCGCATTCGGAGCAACTACAACTACACCAACAAAGGGAACAAAAACACAAGATAATATTAGTTATCGTCAGTTGGGTACAAAACAATGGGAAGTGGTGATGACATATTTCCAAACGGCTAACACAGGTGCTGCAAATGGTTCTGGTGATTATCTGTTTACCTTACCTAATAGTTTATCGTTTGATACGACTTTACCTTCACAACAATTATATACTGCCAATGTAGGAACTAGTAGTTGGTATAATTATACTTATGTTATACCATCGGGTGGTGGAGGTATTAGTAATGGGGCAACAGGAGGACGTGTATATCCGGTTGTTTATAATTCTACACAATTCCGAATTTTGACTATCAATGATTCTGCATGGGTAAAGTGGTTTGGTAGTGGTCATTTTCAATTAGGAGATAATCCATATGTCACATTACAATTAACATTTAGATTTACTTCAACATAAAATTAAAATAAAATAAAAAATAAATGATATGGGAATAGAATTTTCAAACGGATTTAGTTTATCACCAAGAGTGGTGGTGGATGCAATAGCAGCACAACTAAGTGGTGTACAATTGACTGCATATAATTCGGCAGCAACCGGTGATTGGGTAAAGGTTACTCAAACACAATATAATGCAGTTGTATCAAATGTAAGTGGTGCAACCAAAAAAGGTAATAGTGATAGCGATATCAATAAAAGAGATACTGCTACAGGATATGGTGCACCATATTGGGTTTCATTTGGTGCAAGTGGTACACCATCATTTCAAATTGATAATGGTGAATATGTAATTGCAATGATTACAGAAGCTTGGAATCAAAGTGGTGGAAACTCTCAATTAGGATATACAACTACTTTTAATGGCAGTTCTATAACAAATGTAGGAGGAACAGCAAGTCCAACAACAGGTGGTGGTAGAGATTACTTTGTTAGAAAAGCACCAACTGATGCAGCAACCGAAACAAGATATCCTGTATTAAAAATGAGTGTATCACCAAATGCAGTTTTAGGCTGGGCAGGATACAATTCAGCAAATAATGGTTCAAGTTGGACAGCAAATGCGGATGGACAAACTTCAAAAATACAAATCGTAACTACTTCAACAAAAAGTTGGTAAGAGATATTTATAGATAATATGGCAACACTAATTAGATTAAAACAAATAGAAAGTAGTTCGGCATTGACATCCGCATCAGCAATTGGTGAGGATTTTAATGATGCGGTATATCAAATAATAGATGGTGCAGGATTAATATCATCATCTGCACAAGTTGATTTAGTATCAGCATCAAACTACGATGGATTTGTAGTTCAATTAGATATGACAATGAGTAGTGATTTAGAAGCATCATTAATAAGTGCATCAATTTCACAATCAATTAATATTCTTTCTCAAACATATGTTACAACAGCATCTTTGAATGATTTGAGTTCTTCATTAGCATTAAATGATAGTCAAAGTGCATATACAATAGCACAATTGAGTGCATCTGTTCAAGCAACAAGTGGTGAATTTAGTGCATCGGTAGCTCAACAATTTAGTAGTAGTAATGCAAATATTGTTTTAATTAGTACATCATTTGATAATACAATTGATAATTTAAGTTCATCTATATCAACAACGATAAGTGCAAGTGAAGCAGGACAAACGGCATTAAGTGGTGCAATTTCATCAACTATAACGAATTTAAGTTCTTCATTGGTAACATCATTGAGTGCATCAGAATTTGGACAATTAGTATTAAGTGCAAGTATAGCACAAACAATAAGTGCAAGTGAAGCAGGGCAAACTGCATTGAGTGGAGCATTAGCAACAACAATAACAAATTTAAGTTCTTCAGTAGCTACTTCATTTAGTGCATCTGAAGCAAATATAATTTTAATCAGTTCTTCTATCAATACATCAATTAGTAGTAGTAATGCAAATTTTGCAGCATTTAGTAATTCAATTGATACAACCATTAAGGATAAGATGAATGCAGAAGGTGTAATTAGTTCATCTGCACAATTAGCTGGTGCAACATTGACTGGTATAACATTTGTACCGGCAGATGCAGATTCTTATTCTGTAATCATAAGTGGTGCCGCGGCAATAGTAAATGCAACAGGATTGAGTGGAAGCAAAGATTTAGAAATGGATACAACCGTACCTGGTCAATTATGGATAAATGGACAAAGTGGAAGTGGTGATTCAGCTCCTCCTGATCCATTCGTTGGTGGTGAAGCACAATCAAATATAGTAGATATGGGAGAATGGTAGAAATAAATCTAAAAAAAAATTAAATATATTATAGTTTAATATGAGAACAATCATATTTATATCAGTAAAGGAGTAACTACAACTAATATGGCACAAATAATAAAACACAAACGTGGTAGTTTAGAAAAACTATCATCAGTAACCGGCTCACTTCAGAAAGGTGAATTAGTAATCGCAACCGGTTCGGTTAAATTAGGAAATGTAACAAACGGTGAAGCATTAGTATTTGCAGCATACGAAAGTGGTGCTATTAGTGCAACAAATAGAATATTAAGAGGTGATGTAGCCCCTATATTCTCAGCATCTACTTATAACGGAATGCTTGATGGTGTTCCTTTTTATGCTAGTGCAAGTAATACCTTATTTTTATTAGGTAGTGATACAAACGAAGCAATTGACTTAAGTGGAAACATTAGTGATTTTAGTTCATCAGTATCAGCATCAATTGCAAATTTAAGTTCTTCAATTCAAAGTGTAACTGGTGATTTCAGTAGTAGTGTAGCAACTTCATTTAGTGCAAGTGCATTTACGGTATCTCAATTAAGTGCAAGTGTAGCAAGTGATTTAAATTCATTAAGTGGTAGTTTGACATCATCTATTGGTGAAACACAAACATCAATCACAAATTTAAGTTCAAGTGTAAATAATATTAGTGGTGCGTTTGCAACTTCTACTTCAGCAAGTAACGCAAGTATTGCAAGTTTAAGTGCAAGTGTAGCAAGTGTTACTGGTGACTTTAGTAGTAGTGTAGCAACTTCATTTAGTGCAAGTGCAGCTTCTCAAACAGCATTAAGTGGTGCAGTAGCAACTACAATTAGTAACTTAAGTTCTTCATTAGCAACAACTGATTCAGCATCAAAAGCAGAATACACATCATTTAGTGCAAGTGCAGCAACACAATTTAATTCTTTCAGTTCTTCGCAATTAGCATTAAATGCTACTTATGCAACAACTGGTTCAAATATATTCTTTGGAACACAAACTATTACTGGTTCATTATATATTACAAATGATTTAGTAGTACAAGGTTCTTCTTCACTTCAAAACATCACAGCAAGTGCTGTAAGTATCGGAACAAATACCGTAATTCTTAATACAGCGACACCAGCCGTTAGATTTGGTGGTATTTCTGTTGCAGACAGTGGTAGTGGTGCAGGTGCAAGTGGTTCATTATTTTGGGATTCTTTAAATAATCATTGGATTTATCAACATCCTTCAGGTGGTGCTGAATCAGGAATGAGTGCTAGATTGATTTCTGGTCCAAAAAATAGTGGTTCATTAGGAGAAGAAGCAGGATTAACAACAGGAAAGATTGTAGTAGCAGTTGGAGATGATCACATTGGTGATTCTATAATGGAACAAAGTTCATCTACAATTATCGTAAGTGGTGATTTAGATGTAACTGGAGAAATTAGTTCTTCAACAATTGCAGGAATAGGAAATGTAACTTTATATTCTCAATCAGTAGATAGTAGAGTTGCAACATTAGAAACATCTTTAGGTGGTGGTGGTTCAGTAGGAACAAGAGTAGCTAATTTAGAAACTATTTCAGCTTCTTACTTAACATTTACACAATCATATTATAGTGATTCAGCTTCATTTGATACAAGAATATCTGATGTAGTTGGTGATTTAGATACAATAAGTGGTTCAGTTTATACACAATTTAGTGCAAGTAATGCATCGCAATTAGCATTATCAACATCAGTAGATAGCAGATTAGATGCAGAAGAATTTAAATCTACAACATTTGCAACAACTGGTTCAAATACATTCATTGGAACTCAAACTATAAGTGGTTCGGTAAATGTTAGTGGTTCTACTAACTTTAACGGAGCAGTAGCAGTTAATGATTCTAATATGAACTTGACAAATAGTTCTTCATTGAACTTAACTTCAGGTTCTTCATTATTCGTAAATGGTCCTGGTACAATTAGTGGTTCTATAACTGGTATTGGTAATGTAACTTTATTTTCTCAATCAGTAGATAGTAGATTTAGTGCAAGTGCAGCTTCTCAAACAGCATTAAGTGGTGCACTTTACACAACAATAGATACCTTAAGTTCTTCAGTAGATACAAGATTAGATACATTAGAAACTTCATTAGGTGGTGGTGGTTCAATAGGAACAAGAGTAGGTAACTTAGAAACTATTTCAGCTTCTTATTTAGCATTTACACAATCTTATTATAGTGATTCAGCTTCATTTGCAACAGCAATATCAGCAAGTGATGCAGAATATACATCATTTAGTGCAAGTGCAGCAACTGCAATATCAGCAAGTAACGCATCACAATTAGCATTATCAACATCAGTAGATAGCAGATTAGATGCAGAAGAATTTAAATCTACAACATTTGCAACAACTGGTTCAAATTCATTTACCGGTTCACAAGGTATATTAGGTGATGTAACAGTAAGTGGTTCAGTATATATTCAATTTGGTCAAGATTTAGTAACAAATCATATATCTGGAAATCAAGGTAGAATTGAATTAGGTAATTCAGATAATAATATTAATATCGTAGCTGATAATGAATTAAGATTAACAGCAACAGGTAGTGGTGTACATGTACACAATACAAATTTCTCAGTATCACCTGATGGTTTAAATAATAATGTATTAGTAGTTTCTGCTAGTATAACAACCGTAACTAACGAATTTAGTGCATCTAATATTAGTGGTGTAGGAAACATTGGAGCATTTTCTCAATCAGTAGATAGTAGATTTAGTGCAAGTGCATACTCAGTTTCACAATTGAGTGCAAGTGTGGCAAGTGTTACTGGTGACTTTAGTTCTTCAGTAGCTACTTCATTTAGTGCATCTAAAGCAGAATACACATCATTCTCTGCAAGTGCAGCTTCTGATTTAAATTCAGTAAGTGGTGCATTTGCAACATCAACTTCAGCAAGTAATGCAGCAATAGCAGCATTAAGTGCAAGTGTTGCAAGTACGACTGGCGATTTTAGTTCTTCAATTGCAACACAATTTAGTGCAAGTGTAGCAAGTGTAGTAGCATTAAGTAGTTCAGTATCATCTGATATAACAAATTTAAGTTCTTCATTAGTAACTTCAATTTCTGCAAGTAATGCAAATGAAGCAGCATGGAGTGCTTCAATCGCAAGTAGAGCAACTAGATTAGAAGCATCTCAATCAGCATTTGATACTGCATTTGAATTAACAGGTTCTTCAGTAACAATTTTAGGTGATTTAAGAGTAATAGGTACACAATCAGTTGTTAATTCAACTACAATTGATTTAGGTGATAATATTCTTTCATTAAATGGAACAGCGGGAGCATTCGGTGGATTGATTGTAAAAGATCCAACTGCACCTTCAACATTTAGTGGTTCATTATTATGGGATACAACTAATGATTACTGGATAGCTGGTAAGAGTGGTAGTGAAGCAAAAGTATTATTAGCAGTAGGTGATAGTGTAGTAAGTAGTTCATCACAAATTACATTAAGTTCTACAACAGGATTTAGTTCATTTGATACAGCTATTTCAACTTCATTCTCTGCAGGTGCTTATAATGTATCTTCTTTGAGTGCAAGTGTAGCAAGTGTTACTGGTGACTTTAGTTCTTCAGTAGCTACTTCATTCTCTGCAAGTGCATTTACTGTTTCACAATTAAGTTCTAGTGTAGCGACTTCATTTAGCGCAAGTGCTTTCACTGCAACGGTAAATTCAGCAAGTGCAGCAAGTGATTTAAACTCTGTAAGTGGTGCTTTTGCAACTTCAATAAGTGCTAGTAATTTTACTATCGTTGATAATAGTTCTTCATTTGCAACTTCATTATCTGCATCAAATGCAAGTATAAGTTCTTTAAGTGCAAGTGTAGCAAGCGTGACTGGTGACTTTAGTTCTTCAGTAGCTACTTCATTTAGTGCAAGTGCAGCAAGCTTAACAGCATTAAGTGCTTCAATATACTTAACAGATGCAACTCAAAGTACTGATATTACTAACAATAGTAGTTCATTTGCAACTTCAATAAGTGCAAGTAACTTTAGAATAACAATATTAGAAACAACAATTGATGGTGGTTCATACTAAAAAAATATAAAGTAAAGGTAATCATATGGCTCAAAAAATATTATTAAAACGTTCAGGTACATCAGGTAGTATACCAACAATCGCTAATTTAGACTTAGGAGAATTAGCACTTAACACCCACGATGGTAAAGCGTTTTTAAAGAAATCAGGTAGTGGATTTGAAAATGTACAAGAGTTCTTAGTAACAGATTCAACAGCGAGTGGTGATATTACCTTAGTTGGTAGTATGACAGCAACCACTTTTGTTGGTGGTGAGTTTACTGGTTCTTTTACAGGTGCATTTAGTGGTGATGGTAGTAACTTAACTGGTGTTACTGCATCAATGAGACCGGATGATTTCGATTTCAATTCGGAACCATTTGCTGGAACAATCGGATATATTCAAGGTAGTGGTTCTCTTTACAAAGTAGCAACCGTTTCTGAATCAGTTCAATTTAGATATAACGATGTAACAATCGCAACTATCACAACTGCAAACGGATTTAGTGGTTCTCTTTACGGAATAGGTGATGTATTAGCGTTTAGTACTTCGGTAAATAGTAGATTCGCTGTTTTAGAAGTAGGACCAGATGGTGGTGAATTAGTATAATAAATGATTTAAAACCCTCATAGAAATATGGGGGTTTTTATTTATATTCATATATTTATTTGTGTAGTATATACTACACTTTTTTAGTTATATAACTTTTATAGGATTCCATAGATATGGCACAAAACATATTACTGAAGCGTTCGGCAGTAGCTGGGAAAACGCCAGATACCGGTTCATTACAATTAGGTGAGTTAGCAATAAACACATATGACGGTAAAATACATTTTAAGAAATCTGGTTCAGTAGAATCCATAGAAGGTATAGTAACAACTAATTCACAAGTAACTGGTTCAATTAGAATTACAGAAACAGGTTCATTTGGTTCATTACGAGTTAATGATACATTGACTGTTAATCATGGTGTTAGTGTAATAAGTGGTTCTTTAGGAATTACATCTGATTTGACAGTTTTAGGCACAGTTAATGCAAGACAATTTAATATTTCAATAATATCTTCATCTGTTTTATTTGAAAGTGGTAGTTCAAACTTTGGTAATTCAGCAGATGATATACATTCATTTACAGGTTCCGTTCAAATAGATGGTGCAATTACAGCATCTAATTTTGTTGGTGATGGTAGTGGATTAACTAACATAGTGGTAGATTTATCTACTGCACAATTAAATGAAGTAGATGGGAATAATATTCCACCACGTTCATTTGCAGAATTATATGTTGGGTGTGCATTGGTTGATATAGTAGATTTAGATTTTAACGCATAATAAGAAAATATTTATTTAAGATATTTATAAAAAACACAAAGAATTAAATGGCAGCATTATTTCAAATTAGAAGGGGAGAAAGTGGTTCGCTTGATGTAGGTGAATTATTCTATAATACAACATCTCAATCATTACAATTAGGTTCAGATGACTCTTCAGTAATTACATTAGCAAAATTAAACGAACTAAATAGTGGAAGTTTAGATATAAGTGGAAGTTTAAATTTAGGTGGTAATTTAATTGTTAGTGGAAATACTACTATTGTTGGTAATTTAACTTTTGGTGATCAAACAACAGATACAATAACCGTAGTTGCAGATTTTGGTTCAAATTTAATACCATCACAATCAAACACATATAATATTGGTAGTTTAAACAAACGATGGGCAACAATATACGGAACAACAATTTCAGGTTCAAGTATTACCGGTTCATTGAGTGGTTCGGTAAATGGAATAGATATAACATTAGTTGCAGATAGATTGGATAATTTAGAAATAATTAGTCAAAGTTATAATACATTTACTCAAAGTATAAATCAATTTACTCAAAGTACAAATCAATTTACAGCATCAATAACTGAATCATTTAATACAACAAGTGGCAGTTTAAATAATGTATCACAATCGTTATTAAACATTTCAACATCTTATGTAGCAATTTCAGAATCATTTAGTATTGTAAGTGCATCTTTTTTAACATTTAGTGCATCACAATATAATGCAGATAGTACATCATTTGATTTAAGAATAGATGAATTAGAAACATATAGTTCATCATTGAAAACAGCAATAGATGTAACAGGTGGTGATACAATAATAAAAGGAAATTTAATTGTACAGGGTACACAAACATCATTAGATTCTAGTATTTTAAATGTAGCAGATAAAAATATTACAATTGCAAGTGGATCAATATCATCTGCAACATCAGATGGTGCGGGTATTTATATAGCAGGTGCAGATGTATCAATGAGTTGGAATGATGGTAATCAAAGACTTGAATTAAATAAAGATTTTTCGGTTACCGGTTCAATTAGTTCATCTACATTAGTGGGCATAGGTAACGTAACGTTATATTCTCAATCAATTGATAATAGATTAGATGTGATTGAAACATTTAGCTCTTCAATAAAAACAGAAGTATCTAATAGTGTTAGTGGTAATGTAAATCAAATTGCATATTTCGATGAAATACATTCTGTTACACATTTTGTTCATTCATTTATAGGAGCATCAACATTTGGATTAGGAACTAATGCAACATCACCTAATCCAGAAAGATTAATGGTTGATAATGGACAATCTTATAATATAGCAACATTTCAAACATCTAGACAAGATTCATATGCAGAAGTTAATATTAAAAACTTTGGTAGTGGTTCAAATGCTAGTGCCGATTTAGTTATATGGAATGATGTTGCAACCGATAGTTCATCATACGTTGATTTAGGTATTAATTCATCAAATTATACTGGAAATGAAGTAGGATATGCAGGAGATGGTTATTTATATACTTCAAATAATGATTTATATGTAGGTAGTGCTGCAGAAACAATACATGGACATACTCATATTTTTGCTGGAAACCTTTGGAATTCATCATCTATTAATGTATATAGTGATGGAACTGTGGGAATTAATACTGATAAATATGATAACAATGCATCAACTATACCACACTCATCTCAAGGATTTGCAGTAGAGGTTAGTGGTAGTGTAATATTTAGTAATAATATAAATGTTAGTGGTAGTGTAAGTGCATCTACATTGGTTGGAATAGGTAATGTAACAACATTCTCAACATCAGTAGATAGTAGATTGGATGGATTAGAAAACTTTAGTGCATCTCAATATAAAACGGATAGTTCATCATTTGATACAAGAATAGATGCATTAGAGATAATTGGTGAAATAGCAGCATCTGGTTCACCTGTTTTAGCATATGAAACAAATGGTACATTAGGTAATCTTTTAATAAAAGGTGCAACCTCTAAATCAATACAAGTTGTAGATACTATCACATTTGAAGGATTATCTCAAAATGGTAGTGATCAATATAGTGCAACCGGTTTATTAATGACAGGTTCTATTACCGCATCTAATGGATTTAGTGGTAGTATTAATGGTATTGGAAATGTAAGTGCATTTAGTGCATCAATTGATAGTAGATTAGTAAATAGTCAACCAATTGGATATGTAACTACTTCATCATTTGAATCATATACATCATCAACTAATAGTAGATTAAATTCAATAGAATCATTTACATCTTCTATTGATACTACAATTAAAACAAAATTAAATTTAGATAATGTAATTAGTGGTTCTACACAAATAACTACATTATTACCAGCGGGAGTAGTTAGTGGTTCATCTCAAGTTTTAATTACAGAGTTAGATGGATTTGCTAATTATAATGATTCAAAAATATTTGATATTAATCAAAAATTATTTACTTCTTCATTTAATGAATATACACAATCTACAAATACAAGATTAAATAGTTTAGAAATTAAAACTGGAAGTTACGCAACTACTGGTTCAAATACATTTATAGGAACACAAACAATTACAGGTTCAGTATATGTTAATGGTGATTTAATTGTTCAAGGTAGTTCTTCATTACAAAATATTACAGCAAGTGCAGTATCTATTGGTACAAATATAGTAAATTTAAATACTGCAAATCCAGCAATTAGATATGCAGGATTAGCAATTAACGATAGTGGTTCGATTGGTGGTTCAGGTTCATTCCTTTATGATTCAGTACAAGATGAATTTATTTTTGTACATAGAGGAGCTAGTAATATTATAACTTCATCAGTAGTTCTAATGGGACCTGAAACATATGATAATATAGGTAATGAAACTTATCTAACAAATAATCGTATTTTAAAAGGAACAGGTAATGAACATGTTGCAGATTCAAATATTTCAGATAATGGTTCGGTAGTATCTATAAATTCAGCAACAGAAATAACTGGTTCTTTAGGTGTGAGTTCTACACAAACATTACAATCATTTACAATATTGAGTAATGTAGGACAAAACTTAAATTTTGCAAATGATGCAGCAGCGGCAGCAGGTGGAGTTCCTTTATATGGACTTTATAGAAGTGGTAACTTTATAATGATAAGATTAACTTAATAAGATATGAGCAATAATTTTTTAATATTAGATGGTGTAATTTCAGGTTCACAAACATTTACCGGTTCAATGGAAATCAGAGGTGGATTTAAATTACCATCTGTGGCAGGAACGGCAGGAACAACTGAAACAAAAATATTAGTTACTGATGATAGTGGAAATATTCGTCAAAGAAGTAATTTAAGTTTACAAGGAACAACGGGTGTACAAGGTATAACCGGAACCAATGGTTCACAAGGAGCT
>JACCDT011360207.1_pt1 | contig 13696 bp, 19 predicted proteins | sample 7446291 | NCBI WGS metagenome assembly JACCDT01 (sample SAMN15323446, study PRJNA562643) | freshwater metagenome | isolation source: river surface water | place: USA:Blue River Watershed | collected 2017-08-17
TTCTTAAATTAAAAAAAAAAAAAATTTTATTCCTTTTGATTGGGCAGAGGATTAAACTGATTTTTAATATATTCCATTTGATTCTTGGTCCCCTATAATTCCTTATTTGTTTGAAGGAAAATAATGTTTCATAAAAGAATAATGATGAAAGCAAAACCCCAAACTCTGATTTCTAAGTGGAAAGATACAGATATTAAACTTAAAAATCTACAAAGAATTATTGAGATTGGAAATTTGTTTAACGAAAGGTTCCCAGTAGGTTCTACTGTTCATATCGCTATTGATAAATTTTTGGATTTAGGTATAGAAAACGAAATTAATTTTATTGAAACTTCTACAGTCCAAAAAAACAATTTATTAAAAAGAGTATTTGTCACATCACCAGCGATTCCTCTTATAAAAAGGAACGCTTTGGTTTTCTTATGTAGTGAATCAAAAGATTCAACTGATTTCTACAATGTTGTACACTTAAAAGAATATTTTGACCTGCTAATGGATTATCAGAAAAACAAGGGAGAAATATAAAATGGATACAGAAAAAAAGTTTCAATACTCGGAAGTGTTCATATATCCACAATATAGTGAAATTACTTCTCGAAGTCAAGTAAATGTTAGTTCCCAATTAGATGAACATACGTCTCTTGATACTCCTGTAATATCTGCAAATATGGATACTGTTACGGATGGAAGAATGGCACTTGCTATGTGGAAAGCGGGTGCATTTGGTGCAATTCATAGATTTATGACGCCAGGTGAACAACTAAGAGAATACGAAATTGTTAAAGATGGGCATGGAAAATGCTTTGTTTCAGTTGGTGTTTCTGGTGATGCGGTTGAACGCGCAGAAATGCTTTATAAAGCAGGTGCAAGATATTTTATTATTGATATTGCTCATGGACACTCTTTGATGATGAAAGAGACAATTGAATCTATCAGAAATATTAGTTCTGATGTTTTTATTATGGCTGGCAATGTAGCAACTCGTAAGGCGGTTGAAGATTTAGCTTTTTGGGGCGCCGATGCTGTAAAGATTGGAATAGGTCCAGGTGCTGTCTGTACCACAAAAAACGTTACAGGTGTAACAGTTCCTCAATTCTCGGCAGTTTATGATTGTTGTTATACGGGGAAAAATCATTCGATTAAAACAAGAAAAGGTAATAGTTTAAAGTTTGTTGCAGATGGAGGTCTTCAGGAAATAGGAGATATTGCAAAGGCTCTTGGGGCTGGTGCTGATTTTGTTATGTCCGGTAGAATGTTTGCTGGGTGCTCAGAGACTCCTGGGCCAAGAGTAAATGGTAAGAAAGTGTATCGTGGCATGGCAAGTCGTGATGCTATGCTAACAATAAGAAGTGAAAAGCAATTACCAACCCCAGAGGGAATTTCAACCTTTATTGAAGAAAATGAAGAAACGGCAGAAAAGGTAGTTGCTCATATTCAAGGCGGATTACGTTCAGCTTTTTCTTATTCAAACGCAAGAAATTTGGATGAGTTTAAAAGAAATGTAAAATTCGGAATAAGAGGTTAATCCTTTTGAATCCGATGTTATCATCCTAGTCAGGATGACAACAACAAAGATTGAATTACCAGTATTAAAAGAACTCCCAACAGAAAAACATCATATTTCTTATTCTGAAATGGTTGATTGGATAGATTGTTCTTTTCGACATAACCTCAAACATATCAAAAAGATTGAATTGGATGGACCTAATCAACATACTGAGTATGGTGGTATTTTACATGATGCTATTGAAAAATATTTGCTTGGAGAAAATGAATTAGATGCGGATTTCGTTGGAGGCCAGGTTGAAGTAGCTTTGGCTGCTTTGCCCAATTTCAAGGAAGACCCTAAAGTTTGGGCAGAAACGGTTAAACCTATCTTTGAAGAACTCCCAGTCTTTCTAAAAAAGACTTTTCCTGATTACAGCATAGTTGCCGCAGAGTATCCTTTAATGGAATCTTTAGAGAAAAAACCCGGAAGATTCTTTAAGGGATTTATTGACTGCATATTAAAAATAAATAAGCCTGACCCTAAAGGAGAAAAACCGCCTGAGGAAATCTATTATGTTTTAGATTGGAAAACTTCTGCTTGGGGTTGGACAGGGGAGAAAAAAAGAGACCAGACCAAACAAATGCAGTTGGTTCTTTACAGACATTTCTGGAGTTTAAAACTTGGTATTGACCCAGCTAAAGTAAAGTGTGGTTGGGTAATTTTGAAAAGAGAAGCTGAGCCCGGTCAACATATTGAGTTTGTTCCGTTTGATGCAACAGAAGAACTAAACGAAAAAGCGATAAAAACTGTATACTCTATGATTGGTTCTCTAGAAAAGAACTTGTTTACTAAAAACAGGAACAGTTGTAGGTTTTGTGTTTATTTTAATACGGAGCATTGTACATGAAAGTATTCTTTATTCTAGAAACATCTCCAAGAGAATCAAAAGTAATAAAGGCTGTTCAAACGGAGGAAGAGGCAATTGCTCTTATTGAAGAATTAAATTCGGGAGAAAGATCGGCAGATGCAACTTTTGGTTATACAGAGTTTGATTATGAACCGACCATAGGAGAAAATGTATGAAATCTTTGATGCAAATAAAACAAGACGAAAAGAAACTGGCTAAGAAGAAGGCTAAGAAAGCAGTTAAGAAAACTGTTAAAAAACTTAGTAAGTCTGTCGCTAGAGCCAAATTTAACAAATTAATAGATGTTTATTTTGAAGTGGCTTTATGGCTTTATGAAAACAAAAATTCTTTAAAGCAAAAACTTAAAAAAAATGAAGATGAGGAAGCTGAGGAATATGAGGAATATGGGGTTTTTGATTACCCAGACTATGGTGGAATGCCAAAAAAGCTATCGAATCAATTAAGTTCTGCTTTGGTTGATAGAATTCAAGACATGTTTGATGGCATTTTAGAAGCTAGAACTTTTGAACAAGTAGTAGAATGTTTGGTTGAATTATGAAAATATCAGGTTATACAACAACAAGAAATTGCGTCTCTATGGATTATCCTTTTCAGGAGACAATTAAATCCATGTTAGATTTTTGTGACGAGGTTGTCGTCATGGATTCATCTGATGCGGCTGATGGAACAAGGGAAGTTCTTAACAAAATGGAGAAACAGTATTCTGGAAAACTGTTTGTCTATCACGCAGAAGTTGATTGGAAAGCACCCAATCATGGTGTTTTTGATGGCGTGTTAAAACAAGCTGCACGGGAGAAGTGCACGGGAGACTATCTTTGGCAGATGGACTCGGATGAGGTCATACATAACGGCCAGAGAAAGATGATCGAACAGCTTATTCAACAAACTGGAGGGCTTCAGAATGAGCCCGTTTTGTGTTTGCCAATTGTTGAATATTGGGGAAGCCAGGACAAAGTTCGCATGGATATAAATCCTTGGAAATGGAGACTTTCCAGGAATCATCCTGAGATTACTCATGGAATTCCAATTACTCATCGAAAAGTAGAAAATGGTTTATTATATGCAAAACCCGGTACAGATACTTGCGATTTTATTGTGAAATCTCAAGGAGTACCTGTTCCCAATTTAAACTTTTATACTCCTCAAATTGATGCTCTGCGTCAGAGTGCGTTGAAAAACGAAGAAGCTCGAAAACAATATGAGATATGGTTAAACCAAGTTGTAGACAACTTACCAACCGTTTATCATTTTTCTTGGTGGAGTATTAAATCCAAAATAGAGAAATATAGAGATTTCTTTGGAGAGTTTTGGAAGGCTATGTACAACGAGCCTCGTTCAACAAATGTGTTTTTTGATGTTCCCTGGAGTGAAGTAACGCCTCAGATGATTGAGGATAAAGCTAAGGAACTAAAAGAAAAAACTGGTGGTTGGATATTTCATAAGCCATGGGATGGTTCAAATATTCCATCTATAAAAATCAACAGAAGTTATCCTGAGGTTATGAAGGAATGGTGTGACAAACATCCTCTATGAGCATAAGCACAATTATATTTTCAAAAAATAGACCTTTACAACTTTTTGCTTGTCTTGAGTCGTTGTTTAAATACTCAAATATAAAAGCAGAGGATGTCTCGGTGCTTTTTAAAGCAGATTATGAGTATATTTCGTCTTATTTTGAACTTCAAGACGAGATTACTTCAAAGTTTGGAAATGTAGCATTTTGGCCAGAGTTTGATTTTAGAATGCAAACATTGGATTTGTTAAATAACAGTAAAGATTTTGTAATGTTTTTAACTGATGATGATGTTTTCAAAGAAAAAGTAGACACAAATCATGCTATTCAGATGCTTCAGTCCAATCAGCCTATTTTTTGTTTTTCTTTAAGACTTGGAAAACATTTAAAATATTGTTATTCAACTCAAAGTTCACAAGAAGTTCCTAATGGATTTACAAAAGAACCATTTTTTGTTTGGAATTGGAAAGGAACTTCTTGGGATTGGAATTATCCGTTATCTGTAGATGGTCATATTTTTCGAAAAGCAGATATTATAGAGGCTGCAAAAGCCACCATGTGGAAATCTCCAAATACATTTGAGGGTGCAATGTCTCACTTGCATCCACAAATCCCACATCCTCAAATGGCTTGCTTTACAACAAGCAAGGTTTTTAATATACCCCACAACAGAGTTCAAAACGAAGTCCAGAATATTCATGAGGGCGGGTCAGAAAACGATCTGTTAGAAGCTTGGAAACAAGGAAAGAAAATCGATATTTCTAAGTTTCAAAACATCAAAAACATTTCTGCTCATCAAATAGTTCCATTAGAATTTACTAATAGGAAATAATATGAAAAAAGAATACCTCAGAATAGCAATTTTAATGCCCGTTTATAACGGCGGGAAAAAACTCCGAGAGGCTGTACAGTCTATAGCAAATCAAACATATCCACTTCATTTAATAAAGCTGTTTTTGGTAGATAATAATTCTACTGACGGAGCCGTTAAAGAAATGGCTGCGTGGTTAAAGGATATTAATCCCGAGTTTGCTTTTGAATATTTGTTTTGTGAACAACCCGGAATCGTTCCAGCTTTAAATACTGGTTTATTTTCTATCGTTGGAAATTCTGAGTTTGATTTAGTTGCAAGATTAGATGCTGATGATGTTTGGTTGCCTTCTAAGTTGGAAAAACAAGTAGAGTTTCTTATAGAAAACCCAGATGTTGATATTTTAGGAACAAACATCTTACAAGTCACACCTTCTGGCGATGAGATAGGAATTTTTTCGTATCCTTCCTCAGATAAAGAAATAAAAGAAAAACTTTTGATGGGCAATAATGCGATTGCTCATCCCTCTGTTGTTTTTAGGCCAAAAATCATATATCGCACAGGTGGATATGACAACACATATCCAATAGCAGAAGATTATCATTTATGGCTTAAGGCATTAAAGTGGTTTAAGTTTGCTAATTTGAAAGAAGTGTATGTTAAATACACCGTGTGTCACAATCCCAGGTACAATCCATTATGCCCTCAAATGGCATGTATGGCAATGAAACAAGCATATCAGAGGTTACATGAGTAAAGGTTATTATAATCTTGGCAAAAAGGGAATAACAGTTAAAACAGGAGGAAATGGTCTTTGGTCAATCGAAGAGAAAAAAGTTAAATTAACAAACATGTTTGTTGATGGAGTTCAGGATGATTTTGGAGAACTCCGAGTTTATTTTGATTTAAAAACTTGGAATCCTAATGAAGATGGACTCATTTACACAGATGATCTTTGGCTAAAACAATTTCGTGAAAAACTTATTACTATTGGATATACTGAAAAGGCAGTAAAAGATATAGATTATTCTGAGCAAGGTATGCAAGGGGATGATTACGTTTCTCTAGATTGTGGTATCAAATTTATGGGCGAGTATTTTACTTTAATGAGTAAGAAAAAATCAAGATGAAAATTCCTGTACAAAACTTCGAAATAGACTTATCTGGATTTATTGCCAGAACAAACGGTTCTGGCTTTTGGTCTTCGACAAAAAAAGAAGTTCCTCTTATAAAAATGCAACTTTGTAATTTTTCACAAAATTTTGGAGAGTTGCGAGTTTATTTTGATTTAAAAAGCTGGAACCCGAAAGAAGATGGGTTAATTTATACAGACAAACTTTGGTTAGAAGATTTTTATGAGATTCTTTTTTCTATTGGTTTTCCAAGAAATCTACCTCGCACAGATTTAGGATCAGAAATAGATTATTCCGAACAAGGAATGCAGGGCCACGATTATGTTTCTTTGGACTGCGGGAAAAAATTCATAAAATCTTATTGTGCTCAATTTGAAAATTGAAAGAAAAGAGAAAAACTGATGACGACTGAAAGATTTCAACAAACTTGGTGGGATAAGAATCTTGGCCAAAAACTTGGCGAGTTTAAGCAATGGATAGGTGATTTTAATGCCGAGTCCAAAGTATATGTAAGAAAGTATGTAGCTCAAAAAGGTTATAAGACCTTGGTGGATTTTGGGTGTGGACCAGCCACTGAGTATTTTGGTTACAAGAACGACAATTATGATTTGAGTTATCTTGGGGTTGATTCCTCGTGGATTTTGTACTCACAAACATCTCAACAGGGTGTTCCAGTTTTGCACGCCCCGGTAGAAGAAGTACCTCTTCCAGATTCCTCTATGGAGGTAGCCTTCTCTAGACACGTTTTAGAGCACCTTCCCACATTCCGTGAGGCTTTAGGAGAGATGATTAGGGTGGGACAGAAGGAAGTCATCAACGTCTTTTTCATAGAGCCTACAGAAGCTCCTGAGAAGATTGATTTCTATGAACCCGATCAATTGTTTCATAATGTCTACAACAAAACAGATATAGAAACTTTCTGTAAAGAAAATCCAAAAGTAAAGTCTTTGCGTTGGGAAAGAGTTAACGCAAAAGAAGTTGTCTTGTTTTTGGATTTAAATTCTTGAGGAATTATGAAAATAGGCTTGTTGGTAATTGCAACAAATAAATATATTCAATTTGTAAACCCGCTCTGGGATTCTGTGAGGCAGAACTTTATGGCGGGTCATGATGTTACTATGTTTATTTTCACCAACATGCCACATCAACCAGATAACACTATTCCTGGCTATCAACAGATTGTTATTCCACAAAAACATATTCCATGGCCAGGACCAACTCTTTTTAGATACAATATCTTCTCTAGCGCAAAAGAACACCTAGAGAAGATGGATTATCTATTTTATTGTGATGCAGATATGAGATTTGTTGCTCCGGTAGGAGAAGAGATATTAGGAAATCTGGTTGGGACGATTCACCCAGGATTTTATGCTTCCCCCAGGTCACAGTTTACATACGAGACAAATACAAACTCAACAGCCTTTGTTCCTTTTCATGAGGGAACAAAGTATTTTGCAGGTGGATTTAATGGTGGCACAGCAAGCTCTTTTTTAAAGATGGCAAAAATTCTCTCAGATAGAATTTCTGATGACTATAGACGAGGAGTTATTGCTGTTTGGCATGACGAATCTCATATGAATCGCTATTTTATAGATAATCCGCCAGATGTAGAACTTTCACCTTCTTATTGTTACCCAGAATCATGGAATATAAATTTCGAAAAAAAACTTTTAGCTTTGGACAAGAATCACAAGGAGATTCGTTCGTGAAAAAAAGAATTTTAGTATTTGGTGGAACAGGTATGTTAGGTCAAGTTGTTGTAAAACATCTTGTTTCAAAAGGTCATGAAGTAACTTTTACCACCAGAAAACAAATTCCTTCATGGATGCCAATGAGACAAAAAGTGGGTATAATCCAATTTGAAATCGGACAAAGAATACCAGATTTAAGTGAATATGATTGGGTTATAAATTGTCTGGGAGCAATAAAACAAAAAACCTCAGATCCGTTTACTCTTTATTCGGCAAATGCTGTTTTTCCGTGGCAACTTTCTTTTGCCGCAAAAGAAGCAGGCTCTAAACTAATTCACATTTCTTCTGATTGTGTTTTTTCCGGCAAATCTTTAAATGGATATTTGGCAGATGCTGAAATGGATGCAGAAGATGATTATGGTAAGTCTAAGATGCTAGGAGAACCATTATCAGCGGTTATTTTGAGAACTAGCATTATTGGACCTTCTCCTTCTAAAACAGGATTGTTCAGTTGGTTTTTTCAGCAAAAAGAAGAATGTTTTGGTTATGAAAATCATTTGTGGTCTGGTGTAACTACTTTGTTTTTGGCAGAATTTATAGAAGGACTTATTTCAAATCCACCTGTAGAAATACCAGAAACAGGTGGGTTGATTCAAATCGCGTCACCGCCAGTAAACAAGTTTCAACTATTAAATATAATCAAAGACACATGGGGACTTAAAACAAAGGTTGTTCCACAAAACTTTGTGGACTCTGTTGTTAACAGGGTTTTGTTTCCAACCGTAGCCCTTGCGCCAGAGATTCATGAACAACTTGTGATGTTGAAAAACTGGATGATAAAGGAAAATATAGAGCCATGAACTTTGGAAAAATTTTAGTTGTTAGTCCTCATATGGACGATGAGATTCTTGGTTGTGGTGGAGTTTTAGCAAACAACACAGGAAGTGACATTTTATATGTTACAGGCTATCACCCTTTAATTGAAAATAAAATTTACAGAGAAGAAAATCAAAGAGTTGTTTCTGTATTAAAAGCAAATGGACTTTATATGCAGAAAACCATAGAACACACTAATAATATCGCCAGAAACGTTTCTGAATCTGAGTTGATTTCTGGATTTGAGGATGTCTTCTTACGAAGAAAACCTGATACTGTTTTTTTATGTTTTCCAAGTTATAACCAGGATCATCGAATAATTTTTGATACAGCAATGACAGCAATGCGACCTCATGACAAAAATTGGTTTGTTAAAAATATCTTAGTATATGAACAGCCAGAGACTCTTCACACAAATCGACTCGTAACAGAACAGTTTGTTCCAAATGTGTTTGTAGAAATTGACATTGAAACAAAATTAAATTTATATTCTTTGTATGAAAGTCAAAATCGAGGTCACCGAAGTAAGGAGACTATAAGGGCTTTGGCAATTTTAAGAGGTTCATTTATAGGAAAGCCGTTTGCTGAGAGCTTCTCGTGTGTTAGAATGACTCTATGAAAATAACTCATAGAAAATTTCATTTTTTTGCATATCGCGAATGGGCACAAAAAATATACTTCAAGGTAGCAGTTTCGCCCTTTGATAACAAAGGGATGTTATTTACCGTTAAGGACCAACAGAATCCTCCAAAGGAAGCCGTAGTTGTTGATCCTAAAAACTTAACCGAGATAACTAAAAACTTTAAAAAAGATAAAGATGTTTTACTTTTTTATGGTTGGTCTTGGATAGTACCAAAAGAAATAACAGACAACTTTATTTGTTACTGTTTACATCCTTCGCCTTTACCAAAATATAGAGGCGGGTCTCCTATCCAGAACCAAATCATGGCTGGAGAAACACAAAGTGCTGTAACTGTTTTTAGAATGACGGAAGGATTGGATGATGGTCCAATCTTTAGGCAACAGCCCATTTCCTTAGAAGGTAATATAGAACAAATTTTGGAGAGAATCACCAAGGAAGGTGTGTTAATTACAAGTCGTCTAATTGAGGCAACTCAAAATAACGTACTTAGTTTTCGTCCTCAAGATGATTCTCAAGCTACTTTCTGTAAACGTAGAAAAGAAAAAGACAACGAAATATTGCCGACAGATTCAGCTAAAGTAATTTATGACAAAGTAAGAAGTTTGGGATATCCTTATCCCAACGCATATTTTGTTGCCGCAGATGGTAAGAAAGTATATATTACAAAAGCTGAGCTAGAAACATGAAAAAAGTAAAAGTCTATTCTATACACAGCAATCGACCAGATTTTATCGAATGGCAAGCAAAGTCTTTCCAGAAGTGGATGAAAACTCCTTTTGAGTTGATTATTGTTAATAATGCAGATGCACCAGAACAACGTCAAGCAATAGACGCAGAAGCAACCAAGCAGAGCCTTCAGGTTATTAATACAAGGTCTACAAGAGACCTTCCTGGATTTAAACACGCTGACGCTTTAAAACAAACGTGGACTCATGTCATAAAAGACAGAGAAAACTTTGCAATGTTTGTTGATGGTGATGTTTTTATGATTGGAGCCTTTGATGTTGAGGAATATCTTGCTGGGGCAGCAATGGCAGGCTCAAAACAACAACGAGATTTAAAGTGGCATTGGCTAACACCTATTGTAATGGTATTTGATATGGAAAAAATACCAGAACCAGAAACAATTGACTGGGAAGGTGGTGCAGCCCCAGATGGAACCAGAATGGATGTTGCAGGAAATCTGTTTTATTATCTCGAAGCACACCCAGAAATAAAACAAAACGTGAAGTGGATGTATCATACTTGGCACATTAAGTCCGAAAATAATAATCGTCATGTATTACCAGATAACATGCAACATTATCAAGATCATTGGAACTTAGAAATATTTGGGGATGTATTTTTACACTATTGTAGATCGAGCAATTGGGATGGACAAACTAAAGAACATCATAAAGCCAAAACAGATTTTGTTTTTGGGTTTATAAATGGAACTATTGACGGAACAGTCCAGGCAAAACGCTTGAACTACATGATTCCCAATGAAACTTATTTTGGCTGGGGTAAATGGCTATGAAACAACTTTATGGAAAACTATTGATTTTTGGTGGTGCAGGTTCACTAGGCGTGGAGCTTGTACGATATTATAGAGATATCGTTGATGAAATTGTTGTTGTTTCAAGAGATGAGGGTAAGCACTGGGATTTAAAAAATAAGTTTGGAACAACCCACAAAAAGGGTGTAGCTCTGGTTAACAAAGGGCACAAATGGAATGAAGTTGAGCTGTTTTGTACTATTTCTACTCTTATTTGCGATGTTAGAGATTCACGAAGAGTTCATCAGGTTGTTCGAGATACAAATCCGAATTTTATTATTATTGCACAAGCTCTGAAACAGGTGGACACATGTGAGTCTCAGCCTTCAGAGAGTATTGACACAAATATCCTTGGTGTTAGAAATATTCTGGATGCAATTGAAGAAACAAACGTTCATAAAGCAAAGCAATTTCCAAAAGTATGCTTTGTCTCAACTGACAAAGCATGTAATCCCATTAACGTTTATGGAATGTGCAAGAGCATTTCTGAAAGAATGGTGGCGGCGGTTGCTAAAACCAGTAAGTCGGAGTATGTAGTTACACGTTATGGAAACGTTATTTCTTCAAAGGGTAGTATTATTCCTCTTTTCTTAAAACAGGCAACGGAACCAAGTTTTAAAGGTTTTACGGTTACAGATATTAGAATGACCAGATTTATGATGCTTCTTGAAGAATCTGTAAAATTAATAGATGATGCTCTGTGTCAAGGTAAAAGGGGAGAAATGTGGATTCCTAAAATTGATGCGTTTTCTGTAAAAGATATGGCGGATTATTTTAGTGAAAGGTTTAATAAGCCGGTTCAAATTATTGGAATAAGACCTGGAGAAAAGATCCATGAGGTTTTGATGAGTAAAGAAGAAGTTCTTAGAGCCATTGAAACAATCAATCACTATATTATTAGCGATAATCAACCTTTTAGAAATAACGAAGAAGGTCAAGAATTTTCTTCTAAGGACTACGTTATATCAAAAACAGAGTTGGCTAATCGTTTAGATCAATTTTTGGAACATGGAAAATTTGTCAAAACAATTTAAAAAAGTAATAATTTGGGGCCATAAGCTATTCGATGCAAGAACGGCAAATACTTTTGCCTTTATTCATGATTCCTGGTTTAGAACTTTCAAACACATGGGTTATGAAGTTGCCTGGTTAGATAATTCAGATAAAATCAATTTAAATAATTTTGATTTTGAAAATTGTCTGTTTTTGACAGAGGGTCAAGTTGATCAACAAATTCCAATTGTGGCTTCCTCAAAATATATTATTCATAATTGTAATATAGAAAAATATAAACCTATTCTGCCAAATGTTTTAAACCTTCAAGTTTATACACATGATTGCCTTTCAAGGAAAGTGGAAGTAATAGACGAAGAACAACTTTGTTATTATCAGGCAGAACCTGATTATTCGAGACCTGATCATGGATGCGACAACAGAACAATTTATCAACCATGGGCTACAAATCTTTTGCCAAATGAGTTTAGTGCGGAGAACAATCATTCAACAAGAAGAAAGGGACCGGTTATTCCAAACATATTTTGGGTTGGAAGCATTATGGGTGGACCTCATAGAAACGATGACAAAATCCAGGAGTTAATTGAAGCAGCAAAAGAAAAGAACATAAGGTTTGTTCATGCCAAGCTTCAAAACGATATGCAGCCTGAGGCAATTGCTTCTTCTTGGATTTCCCCAGCTATACAGGGGCAGTGGCAAGTAGAAAAAGGATATGTTCCTTGTAGAGTTTTCAAGAATCTTTCATACGGGAGAATGGCTGCAACAAACTCAGAAACCGTCTACAATTTGTTTGATAAAAAACTTGTATATGATCCTAACATTAAAACATTAGTACAAAAAGCTTTTGATTGGGAAATCAATCCTGAAAACAAAAAGACTTTGGACGAGCTTATAGAAAAAGTTAGAACAAAACATACGTTTGTTAATCGTATTGAAAATATGCTGAAGGTGTTATGAATAAATTTGGATATTTTAAACCAACCGACCCTATGATTCATGGAATTCGATATGGAAATTGGGGTTCAAGACCATATGAGTATTGCTGGGCTGCGAATGTAGTTCCCGTTGAAAATCTTAAGGTTTTAGACATAGGAACAGGATTGCCTTCTGAGCATACTTGGCACAACTATGTTAGAGAAAATCTTAAGCCTGCAAGTTATCTAGGAATTGATTTGGATGCAAGGTTAAAGAATGAAGAAATTAATGAAGAAAATCATAAAGTTCTTTGGATGAATGCAACAGAGCTAAAACTCGAAGACAACTCTATTGATTTAATCTTTTCCATTTCAACTTTTGAACATATTGATGACTTAGAAGTTTTTGACAAGGTAATGAAAGAGCTTCATAGGGTATTGAAACCAGGTGGAATGATGGTTTTAACTTTGGATGAATTTTGGAAACACAATGTCCAGAACTGCTTGCCTTGGAATGAGCTTGAAAAAGCTAGAATTCGTGCTGGGAAACTGACTCACGGACGGTCTTATGGGATTTGTGATTTCTCAGAGGACATTGCACAATGGTTTGAACCAACGGAAACCCCTCCAGTAAAACAAGATTGTGATTCTTCTATGTTGTATTCTCCAGTTTATAACGACTGTGTTTCTTACGGAGTCTTCCGAGTAAAGAAAGAAATTTGAAGATATGAAAATATTGTTAACAGGTGGCAATGGGATGGTTGGAAGAAATATTCTCGAACACCCTGCTGCAAAGAACCATGAGATTTGGGCTCCTTCGAGAAGTCAACTAGATTTACTTGATTTTGTTAAAACTTGTGAAGTGGTTGGTGATTTTAAGCCAGAAATGATTATTCATACGGCTGGATTGGTCGGTGGTATAAAAGCCAACATGGATAATCTTTTTGATTTTATGATGGACAACATTACTATGGGATTAAATGTTGTCAAGGCTGCAAAACTTTCAGGAGTAACCAAGATGATAAATCTTGGGTCAACTTGTATGTATCCAGCCGCCGCACCACAACCACTAAAAGAAGAATATCTTTTTACAGGCCCACTTGAACCAACCAATGAGGGTTATGCAATAGCTAAAACCGCAGTTCAA